>MDTD01021364.1_pt1 | contig 12395 bp, 15 predicted proteins | sample 811221 | NCBI WGS metagenome assembly MDTD01 (sample SAMN05326646, study PRJNA326480) | marine metagenome | isolation source: seawater | place: Pacific Ocean: South West | collected 2011 | reverse complement strand
GCAAGAGTTGTGTCTTTATCAAATTTGTAATCAGGATCAATTTTTGGAACATATTCATTTTTTTTTGAAAATGCTTCAACTTTCATATCACTGTCGAAATTAAATGTTTGTTTTACAGATAGTTTAATATCCGGTTTCTGCAAAAGTTGATCTGTATTCATTTTTTTCCCAGTGTTTTTTTTAGTTGACTATAAGCTAAAGTAATTATTTTTAATTTATCTTCAAATTTTTTATTACCTTTGTTTCTATCAGGGTGGTATTTTTTTACAAGTTCTTTAAATTTTGAGTGTATTTTTTCCCATTTTGCATCATCATTTAACTCCATAACTTGAAGAGCATCCTTATCTGTTTGAGACATTTTAGTTTTTTTAAATTCTTTGTAATTAGACCTGCTAAATATATTTAACTTATCTTCTAAGGCGTTATTCCACAAAATGTTAAAAAAATTTTCAGAGGAGCCGAATTTCTTAGTTGATTTATGCCAAGTTGCATCAGATTTAATAAAATATTCAATTTGTTGATCATTCATATTTTCAAAATAATTCCAGTTTTTATTAAATATTTTAATATGCTCAAGACATAGCAACCTGTATTTTTTGCTATTATCTCTCTCAACTGGAGCCTTGTAAATTCCAGTTTTATTACAATTATCCCAATCACAAATTATTTTCATAATTCAAATCTATATAGTAAAATTTCTAAAATGAAAAATTATTTAGATATTATTGAAAGTAAGTTGAGAAAAAATATAAAATTGGAAAGTATAACTATTATTGATAACTCAAATAAGCATAGGCATCACAAATTTTTTGACTCAAAAAAATTTCACCTTCACATCAAGATTAAATCCTCTTACCTAAAAACATTGCCAAGAATTAATGCACAAAGAATTATAATGAATGTCTTAAATGAAGATTTAAAAAATAAAATTCATGCCCTAGAAATTAGTATTGAGCAATAGATTTTGTCATCTTTCTAACTTTATTTTGAGAAATCTTATAGCTATTAGGCATAGTAGTTTTACCTATTTTTTTGAGAAGAATAAAATTAATCTTGTCATTATCGTTTTTTTTATCATTAATTAAAAATGGCAACAGTTCATTTATCTTTTTATAATTTGAATATTTTTTTATTGTATAATCTAAATTATTTTCTTTATAAATTTTTGTAATCTCCTCTAGTGTCTTGTTACTGCATACTTTTAGTAAATTTGATAATCTAGTTGCCAAAATCATCCCAGAAAGCACTGCTTCACCATGAGAAATGTTTCTAGAATAATTATTTTTAATCTCAATCGCGTGTGCAAATGTGTGACCAAAATTAAGCATCATTCTTAATTTCCTCTCATTTACATCTTTTAAAACAAAAGACATTTTAATTTCACAACTTCTTTTGATTGCATACATAAGTTTTGATGTATTTTTTAATAAAACTTCTTTTGTATTTTTGGTTAACCAATAAAATAATTTTTTATCTTTTATAATAGCGTGTTTTAATATTTCAGCATATCCACAAACAACCTCTCTTTTAGGGAGAGATTTTAGAAATGATATATCATTAATCACAAGCTTTGGTTGGTAAAATGACCCGATAAGATTTTTACCAAAAATTGTATTTACTCCAGTCTTTCCTCCAATAGCAGCGTCAGATTGAGCCAATAATGTTGTTGGTATATTTATAAAATTAATACCTCGCTTAAATATATTAGCTATAAACCCAACCAAGTCTCCTGTTATGCCACCACCTACTCCAATAATTAAATCAGATCTATTAAGGTTACTTTTAAGTAATTTTTTCAGGTAAAAATTTACTTTATTTAAAGACTTATTTTTTTCACTAGCATTAAAACTTAATTGCTTAACATCATACATTTTTAAGGTTTTTTTTAATTTTTTTTTAAAAAAAGCAGGTACCTTTGTGTCAATTATAAAAACTATTTTTTTCGTCTTTGGGCACAAATGTTTTATTTTACTAGGTAGTAAACTTAAAACATTATTACCAATTACTACAGAATAACTACTTTTATGATCTTTAAATTTAATCTCGTGATTTTTCATAAAGAAAAATTATTTTTTCAATTATTTCCTCAGGTTTCAAAGAATTACATCTCACTCTAAAATCAGCTTCATTATAAGTTTTCTTTCTTTCTAAGTAAATTTTATTAATTGTCTCAACTAGATTCTTTTTAAATAACAGTGGTCTTTTATTTGATTTCTTTAGTCTTTTTATGATTTCGTCCACCGAAAGGTCTAACCAAAAACTTAAACAATTTTTTTTTGATTCTCTTCTAATATTTCTGTTAAGAAAAGCACCACCTCCCAAAGCAATTACCGCTTTATTTTTCTTTAATTGCATCAGAGTAATATCATTTTCTAACATTCTAAAATATTCCTCCCCCTTTTTTTTGAAAATCAAATTAATATTACAACCTTCTTTTTTTTCAATTAGCTTATCAACATCGACATAACTATACGAAAGTTTTAAGGCTAGATTTTTACCTATTGTAGACTTTCCGACACCCATCATTCCTGTTAAAATAAGGCTTTTACTCAATTAATTATCCGATTTTGAATTTGATTTTTCATAATTATGTCTTATTTATTAAGTTTAAATTAATTCAAAAAGTATGCAACTGAAATACAATAGGCAGCCAAGTTTAGGTAAAACATTATTTAAAACAATAATTAAATTGTTATTATTATTAGTAATTTTATTATTTGCAATTTTTTTAATAGAAAAAGTAAGCTTTCCCAGCCCAGAAAAAAAATTTAATATTGATATTACCAATGAGATTAAAAAACTTTAATTACTTTATTGGTTTCTTTATTTTTTTGATTTTTTTTTCACCATTAAAAGGAGATGAAAAAATAGATATTTGGAAAAATAAAAAGACTGTTAATACTGAGTCGACAAATTCAAGTTTAGAAAAAAAATCAAATAAAATTGAAATAGGCAAGAGTCAAACTTTAAAACCTACTGAACAAATTAAAATTGAAGATGGAACGATTGAAAATGAGAGAGAGGCTAAAGTTTTTGGTATTTATGATCCAGCAGAATATGATTTTAACATTAATATGTGGTCAACGACAAATGCTGACGATTTGCGAGCAAGCTTAAAAAGATTAAAAAAAATAAAATTATCTAATACCTCCAAAGAAATTTTAGAAAACGTTTTGTTGTCTTTTTCTTATCCACCAAAAGGAATGGACCAGGATGAGTTTGTAAAATTGAAAACTGATTGGTTAATAAATAACAATAAAATTGAGTTGATAGAAAATTTTCTTAAACAAAACAAAGATTTTAATGGAAAAAGTAAAGTTGTTCAGCATTTAGTAGACATGAACATAGCTCAAGCAAATATAAAAAAAGGATGTGACAAAATTGAATTTATAGATACGACAATTAAGGATGCCTATCTTGAAAAATTTAAAATTTACTGTTTAGTTTTTAACAATCAAAAGTCTCAAGCTCAGCTTTTGTTTGATTTATTAAAGGAACAAAAACAATCAGATAAATTTTTTAATGATAAGATTAATTTTTTATTAGGAATATCTGATAAAACAACAGATAGGATAAATGAAAAAAACTTACTCAATTTTTATCTTTCAAGTGTGACTGTGAAAGATTTCAATTTTACACCAACTAAAAAAACAAAAAAAGAAATTTGGAAATATTTAAACGCTGCAAATTTAATCAAACTTGAAGATATTAATGATAAACAAAAAATTAGAGAACTTGAGTTAGCTGCTAGTCAGGGAAAGGTAGATCAAAAGTTAATTTTTGATATTTATAAGCAAATACCTTTTAACATAAATAATTTAATAACTGCTGAAAATACTTACCAAACATTTGACTCAACTGATGCAAGATCATTAATTTATCAAAAATTTTTATTGGCTGAAGATATCAATTCTAAATTGAAGTATTTATTCTTACTTGAAGAATTATTTAAAAAAGATAATTTACAAAATATTTACTCAAAAACATTAATTGATCATTTGTCTGAAATAGGTCTAGAAAATATTCCTAATGAATACAAGGAGATAGCTCAAGATAGAGTTCAATCTGGAGAACAAAATGGAGTCGGTAAAATTAAGTACAATGATAAAATTTTGCACCAATCTAGAATAATAAAATTTTATATTGAAAAAGAGGAACAAAAGAAAATACAAAAAGATATTGATAGAATTTTTAAGAAAATTAGCAAAAACAGAAAATATTTTTACTCTGCAAAAGATCTTGCTTTAGTTGATACACTAATAAAAGATGGATTTGAAATTCCAAATAGCTTCAAACAAAAGGACCTCTCCGCAAAGTTTGATGTACCTAAAAACTTATTGCAACTTATAGAAAAAAAACAGAATGCCTTTTTAGCTCTTAAAATAGTTGAAATCATTGGTGAAGATGAACCCTACCAGCTTGATCCAGAAACTATTTATTTTATTACTAATCTCTTAAATGAAATGAATTTGATTAAGATTAGAAATAAAGTGTTAACATCAGCTCTACCACTTAGAGTTTAATTAAAATATACTATTTAGATCATGGTTAAGAGAAAAATTATAATTGAACCAGACCCAATACTTAGAAAAAAAAGCTCCATATTAGAAAAAGTGGATGATGAATTAAGAGAACTAATGGATGATATGCTAGAGACGATGTACTCTGCTCCTGGCATAGGATTAGCAGCTGTGCAAATTGGGATATTAAAGCGTGTTGTAGTAATTGATGTTTCAAAAAAAGATGAAAAAAAAAACCTTTATTTTTGGTTAATCCATCAATTAATCATAAATCAAAAAATTTGTCAGTTCATGAGGAGGGCTGTTTATCCATACCAGGCCATTTTGCTGAGATTGAAAGACCAGCTGAGTGTAATTTGACTTACATTGATTACGATGGAAAAAAGAGAGAACTTCAAGCCAAAGGTTTAATGGCAACTTGTATTCAACATGAAATAGATCATCTAAATGGAGTTTTATTTATAGATTACTTGTCCAAGTTAAAAAAGGATATGATTATTAAAAAGCTTAAAAAACAAAAAAAAGATATAGATCAAGTTATTTTATAAATTACATGGCCTTAAAAATCATATTTATGGGAACCTCAGAATTTTCTGTTCCAATTTTAAAATCCTTATATTATTCAGAACATAATATTTTAGAAGTATACACGCAAGCTCCAAGAAAAAAAAACAGAGGACAAAAAATTGAGATTTCACCAATTCATAAATTTTCATTAAAAAATAAGATAACAGTTAGGTACCCAGATAAAATAGATGCCAAGGAAGAGGTTGAGCACATAAAGCAAGTAAAGCCAGATATTGTGATTGTGGTAGCTTATGGAAAAATTTTACCAAAAAAATTACTTAATATAAAAGATCTCAAATTTATTAATATTCACGCTTCTCTTCTACCAAAGTGGAGAGGAGCTGCTCCGATACACAGGGCAATAATGAATTTAGATAAAGAGACCGGTATATCCATAATGCAAATCGAAGCCGGATTAGACACCGGCCCTATAATGATGAGTGCTAAAATAAAAATTTTAAAAAATACTAATTACAAAAATTTAAGTAATCAACTTTCAAAAATGGGTAGTGAATTAATTTTAAAATCCCTAAAATTAATAGAGAATAAAGAGGAAAAATTTATTAAACAAAATAATCAAGATGCAACTTACGCAAAGAAAATTGAAAAAACTGAGGCTAAGATAAATTGGAACGAAACTGGTGAGAAAATCATTGCAAAAATAAATGCCCTCCACCAAAATCCAGGCTGTTGGTTTGAATTGGATGGGTCAAGGATTAAGATCACTAAAGCTGTAGAGATCAATAAAAGAGGTTCTCCAGGGCAAATTTTAGAAAATAATTTAACAATAGCCTGTGGAGAGAAAGCTATTCAAATTCTTGAATTAACAAAAGAAGGGAAGCAAAACATGTCAGCATCTGAATTTCTTTTAGGGCACAAAGTTCAATTAGGAAAAATTCTTTAAAATAATGTTCAACTACTTGATCAAGATCGAATATATCGGAACAAATTTTGTTGGATGGCAATATCAAAAAAATGGCATTTCAGTTCAAGAAAAGATTGAAAAAGTTTTAAACAAAATTTTGAAACATAAAGTAAAAGTTATTGGCGCTGGTAGAACAGATAAAGGAGTCCATGCTTACGGACAATGTGCAAATTTTAAAACTAAAGAATTTATTAGTGATAAAAAAAAATTAATAAATTCTCTTAATTTTTTTCTAAATAAGGATTTAATTTCTATATTAGATATAAAAAAAAAAAAAATAGACTTTCATTCTAGATTCTCTGCTAAAGAGAGAATTTATGAATATTTTATAATAAATAGAGAAGGATCATTATCAATTTATAAAGATAAAGCTTGGCATATAAAACAAAAACTAGATCTTAAAATTATGAAAAAAGGAGCAAAAATTCTTTTAGGAAGACATGATTTTTCAACATTTAGATCCTCAAAATGTGTCTCTAAAACTCCTATTAAGAACATGTCATCAATTAGTATAAAAAAAAAAGAAGACAAAATTTTTTTAATTTTTAAATCAAGATCATTTTTACAAAACCAAGTAAGATCTATGGTAGGTTGTTTGAAATATTTATCTACAAATAAATGGAGTTTGAAAGATTTTAAAAAAGCATTTAAATCTAAAAATAGAGAGAACTGTGCTCCACCTGCCCCATCGTGCGGTCTATATCTAAAAAAAATTAATTACTAGGTTATTTCAAACCGTATTTTTTAATAGAATTAAACGAAATAGAAATTAAAGATTTTAAATTGTCTATAGTCGTTAGTTTATTGAAATTTTTATTAATTTTCCACATCCATAATAAGTTTCTAAATTTATTACTTTGGAGTGATTTATGTCTTATACGATATTTTGTTAAAAAATTTGTAATACAATATGCAAAATTAACTTTTTTTAACATTTTACACTTAAAAAAAAAATCTTCACAAATTTCTGTATTAGTAAATTTTATATTTTTAGCGGCCTTTCTATTTACCATCATTGTACTCGTAGCAATAGAGGTATCCTTTATAAAACTTGAAAAATTGTATTTTTTTTGAGGGGTTATATTATTATTTTTTAATCCAAAAGTTTTATAGTATGTATAAGAAAAATTACATTTATTTTTTTTCATAAATTTTATCTGTAATTCTAATTTCTTTTTCTCCCATAAGTCATCAGAGTCTATAAAAGCAATGTATTTTGAGAAAGATTTTTTAATAGCAAGATTTCTACAATAACCTGCCCCTTTATTTTTTGGAAGCCATATAACTTTTATTCTTTTATTATTTGATAATTTTGAGAGGATTTTTTTAGTTTTAAGATTAGATGCATCATCAACAATAATAAGTTTCCAATTTTTAAAACTTTGTTTTTTAATACTTTCTATAGTTTGTTTAATATATCTTGCACTATTATAATTTGGTAAGATAATATCTACTTCACTTTTTAAAAATTTCATTTATATTTTCTCAATTATTCTATATTGATCAATATTATTTTTTTTTCTGAACATTTTTATTATTATTTTAAGAAATATTCCCGGAAATGAAGCTATTCTTAAAGGCAAAAAAGAAAAATTAATTAACATATTAGACCATAAGATAAGAAGTTTTATTAGATTATAATTACTCTCTCCACTTGCCCTAGGATGATGTTCCACTGTAATCATTGCTATTTTTTTTGTTGTACTAATAATTAATCCATCCAAGTAAATATTAGGATCTTTGTTTTTAATAATTTGTAAAACGATTTTTTTACTTAATCCTCTAAAGGAAGACATATATATTTTTAAAGGCTTGTTAAGTAAAAAACTTGATACAACATTATTGATAAAGCTCACAGCTTTTTTCCAATTTACATGTTTACGATTTTTATAATTTGTATAACAAACTTCAAAATCATTTAGTTTTTCAATTAAAGCTGGTATATACTCAGGAGGGTGTTGCAGATCATCATCAAGAGTAATAATATAATCTCCTCTCGAGTAATTTAAACCGGCCATTATCGCATTATGTTGACCAAAGTTTTCGCTAAGATTTATTCCTACAATATATGGGTGACTTTTTGACAGTTCTTTAATTTTTTTCCAACTATCGTCTTTACTAAAATCATTTATTAAAATTAATTCAAAATTATTATTTAAATTCATTTTATGGACAACACTTAGAATTCTATCGTTTAAATAATTTAAGATTTCAGAACTATTATAAACAGGTACGACTATTGATAGTTTCATAGCTAGTTATAGTACTTTTTTAAAACTTTACCTAAGTAATTTTTATTTGACTCAAAGAAAAGATTGTCTTTATTGACAAAACTTAATTTTTTATTTCTTTTTAATTTATAATTTCCTTTTATCTTTAAAATCTTCTCTAGTTCTTTTACTATTTTTAAAGGTCTATAAAATCTTTTATTAATAATATTAATTGTACATCTGCTTTTTTTATTAAATTTAATAAATCTAATGCAATTGGATATGGCATCATCTACATCAAGAATATTTCTCTTTGCATTAGTATAAACTACAAACGGTTTTTTCTTAATAATCATAGTATTGAAGAAATTAGTAAGAGTATTTGGATTTTTACTAAATCCCACAATTTCAGGAAGTCTTATTATTAAATAATTTTTAACTTTATTTTTTATAATTTTTTCGATTTTTATTTTATTTCTTACATATTTTTTTTTCTTTCTAGCAGTATCGTTAACTGAGTAAGAGCTTATGTAAACAAATTTTTTTTTATTTGAAGAAATAAATTTTTTAAGCGAATCAATCTCCTTTTTTAAGTTTTTTATATTGTTTTCAGAAGAATTGGATATTCCAGCAGCATAAATGACGGTCTTTCTTATTTTCAAAAAATTTAGATATTTTTTGAACTTTTTTGCAATGAAACCTGACCCAATGATGTAATGATTTCTTTTTTTTTTCATATGCTATTTTCCTTAATTAGCATAATTGTGTATATTTTAACAAACTTTTACAAAAATATTAAATGTCACAAAGAACAAGCTCTATATATAACTTCATAAATAACCCTTTAGTATATAAAATTATACAAAAAATAATGTCTGGAACTTCGCTTAGAAAAAAAATAATCAAAGCTAATATAAAAAAGAAGAATTTAAACATTTTAGATATTGGATGTGGACCAGCGGAAGTAATTGATTATATACCTGGTTGCAAATATTATGGTTATGATATCGATAAAAGGTCAATTGAATATGCAAAAAAAAAATATTCGAATAAAAACTATCATTTTTTTTGTAAAAAATTTCACAATAAAGAAATAAAAAAATTGCCAATGTTCGATTTCGTAATTCTTTTTGGAATTTTACATCACTTAAACAACAAACAAGCTAATAACGTTTTAGCTCTTTGCAAAAAAAAGATGAAAAAAAATTCCAAGCTTTTAACTGAAGACCCAATTTTTGTAAATAACCAAAATTTTGTAGCTAGATTTTTAATTAGTAAAGATAGGGGCAATAATGTGAGAAAGGAAAAAGAATATTTAAAATTGCTTAAACTACATTTTAAAAATTTAAAATCAAAAGTATCACATCAGTTTTTTATACCATATACATGGTTTACGACAATATGCAAAAAATAGTCATTTATAGAATAAAATTATAATAAATTTTGGTTCCTACTGAAAAAAATAAAAAGTAAACAATTAAAAAATAAATCCTCTTTTTATCAAAATAAAATTTCTTTTTAAAAAAAGAAAAAAATAGAACGAATAAAAGAGGGTCTAAATACTCCTGATAAAAAGGAAAAGTTAGAGTTGAAATTATTAAAAAATAAATGACGATTATAATGTCATTTTTATTATTAAAAAATAAAATTACCATGATAAAACTAATTAAAAATATTGAAAAGGTTAGTAGTAGTCTCTGATTAATATCTTCAAATATCAGGATTGATAATTTATGGAAAATACCCTTACCCTCGTTTCTTAGATTTTCAAAATCACCAATAAAAAAAATTATAAATAGATAAGTTAAAAATAAAAAAATTAAAGCTATTATTTTGATATTAAATATCTTTTTTAAATCAAAGCGAACTTTCTCTTTGCAGAAATAGAAGGGAAAAATATAAAAAGCCAATATCGATAAGCAGTACCCAAGATTAAATATGTGAAATGAAACACCTACACCTCTAGCTTCTGCTGCTGACGTAGGAATAATTGAACCCCATATAGAAATTAGATAAAGGTAAGGCATAGCTAGTAGTGAAAAAAAAATTAATGAGTAAAACTTTGTTTGAGTTTTTAGGTCTGAATTAAAAACAAAAAAAAGTACCATTACCGGTAAAAAAATTAATTTCTGGTCAAAGTAAATTGCTAATGAGCTAAATAAGCATAGAATAAAAATTACGAATATTTTTTTTATTTCGTTATTCTTTTTTAATTCATCAAGTAGATTAAAAGTAACTAAATAAGTTAATATTAAAAAAATTATTCCGTAATTTTCTCCTAACGCCCAATAAGATGTTGTCCTAAAATAAGGGCTAAGCGTAATTATAATTGCTAAGAGGAATGAATACTTTTTTTCTAACCCAGGATATTTTTTTGTAATCGCCAAATACAATAAAAGAGGTATTACCAAGGAGATAAAAAAACTGCTAATTCTAAAAACTTCTTCATTATAGGTAAACGGATTAAATAAAAGGTGTAAAATGTAAGAGAGTGGGGCCCTACTATCAGTATAGAATTGACTATTGAGATTAGATAGAATTTCGCCTCTTAAAAGGTTTAAGTTGCTCCATATTAATTTAAAATCCCCCTCATAACCACCTGCACCAGCACTGTTTTCATCTGAAAAAAAACCATAAAAAAAATAAATGATTAAAAGAACAGAGATTATTAAGGGTAGAGATTCACCAAAAATATTTATCTTTTGATTTTCTTTTTTATTCTCCATCTAGAGCCCTCTCTCACAATATATCCTACACATTTTTTTGATCCACACCTACATGGATATTTCTTAAAATCTTCATCAAAGCTAAAGCCATAATCATATGATAGTTCCTCACCTTTTTTTATATTTTTCATTGCGTAGATCCAAATTTTCATACCAGTACCAAATACCTCACAATTAGGATCACAAGAATGATTGATCAGTCGAGCAGTATTAAATTTAAAATCTCCATCTAAATCATAGTTTTTATTTATATTAAAAAGGTAAATAGCCTTTTCGTTATCAAATTTTAAATTTGTCTCACTACATTTTACAGTTATAATTTTCCCTTTATACTCAATAATTTTTGTACCTTTTTTTATATTAGAATTAGCGTACAAACCATTCTTGTCGATTTTTGATTTTTTTATTTTATATAATTTCACTTAAAATACTCTACTAAAATACTATTGTATATTTTTGTAAGTTTTTTTAAGTCTGATAGTGAAACACATTCATCTACCCTATGCATAGTTTTATTAACTAAACCGAATTCAAGACAAGGAGAAATTTTTTTGATAAACCTTGCGTCAGAAGTTCCGCCAGTTGTAGAAAATTTTGGATCCAGTTTTGTTACTTTTTTAATTATTCTTTTAATTAGATGAATAGTTTTATCTGGTTTAGTTAGAAAAGCATCTCCGTTTGCCATGTATTCAATCTTATAATTACATTTAGTTTTCTTGGAAATTTTTTTTACTATATTAGTAACTTTTCTTTTTAAAGTCATTGAAGTATGTAAATTATTATATCTAATATTAAATTGGGCCTCAGCTCTAGCTGGAATTACGTTATGTGCTTTATTATTTACATTGATTGAAGTAAATTCTAAATTAGAAGGTTGAAAATTTCTTGTCCCTTTATCGAGTTTTTTTTCTTTTAATTTTTTGCATATTGCCACCAAAGTATTAATTGGATTTTTTGACAAATGTGGATAAGCTATATGTCCTTGAGTACCTGTTATTTTAATTGTTCCGGATAGACTTCCTCTTCTACCAATTTTTATCATTTCCCCGAGTTTATTAGGATTTGTTGGTTCTCCCACAATACAAAAGTCAATTTTCTCTCTCTTTTTTTTAAGGTAATCTACGACTTTTTTTGTTCCGTTTATTGCATATCCCTCTTCATCACCTGTTATTAAAAAACTAATTGATCCATTAAATTTTTGGTTTTGCTGCAAAAACTTACTTACCGCCGCTACGAAGCATGCTATTGAACTTTTCATATCATTAGCACCTCTTCCGATTAAATAATTTTCTTTAACTGAAGGTTTAAACGGATTTATGGTCCAGTCTTTTATATTTCCAGGTGGCACCACATCGGTATGTCCTGCGTAGCAAAGATTTGGACCTTTTTTACCTATTCTTGCATAAAGATTTTTTATTGGTTTACTTTTTTTGTCTTTGAATTCCAG
>MDTD01133164.1_pt1 | contig 12397 bp, 11 predicted proteins | sample 811221 | NCBI WGS metagenome assembly MDTD01 (sample SAMN05326646, study PRJNA326480) | marine metagenome | isolation source: seawater | place: Pacific Ocean: South West | collected 2011 | reverse complement strand
ATATTATTAATTCAATGGATTATGCAAGTTATTTTTTAATAGTATCAGATTATATTAAATGGGCTAAAAAAAATTCAATACCTGTTGGTCCAGGGAGAGGTTCAGGAGCAGGCTCGCTTGTAGCTTATTGTTTAGATATTACTGATTTAGATCCAATAGAATATGATTTGATTTTTGAGAGATTTTTAAATCCAGATAGAATTTCAATGCCAGATTTTGATATCGATTTTTGTGAGGAAAAAAGAGATCAAGTTTTTGAATATTTAAAAACAAAATACAAAGATGGTGTAGCTCATATAATAACTTTTGGAAAACTTAAAGCCAGAATGGCATTACGAGACGTTGGAAGAGTTTTAGGATTATCTTACGGTCATGTAGATCGATTATGTAAAATGGTTCCGTTTGATCCTTCCCGTCCATTAACATTACAAGAGTCCATAGATCGTGAACCAAGGTTTAAAAATGAGGTGAAAAATAATCCAAAAGTAAAAAAACTTTTAGATCTTTCATTAAAATTAGAAGGATTAAATAGAAATATGGCAACACATGCTGCAGGAGTGGTAATAGCTGGAGATAAACTTGCTGAACAATTTCCACTTTACGTCGATCATAGCTCAAATCTTGTTTTACCCTCAACTCAATATGATATGTACTCGTCTGAAAATGCTGGATTAGTTAAATTTGATTTACTCGGCTTAAAAACTTTAACAGTAATTGATAAAACTTTAAAAAGATTAAAAAATAAAAATATAAGTTTAGACATTAGTAAAATAAATCAAAATGATGAAAAAGTTTTTTCTCTATTGTCTACTGGAGAAACTACAGGATTATTTCAACTGGAAAGTGCTGGAATGCGGGAAGCTATTAAACAAATGAAACCAAATAGATTTGATGACATTATAGCATTAGTAGCTTTATATCGCCCAGGACCAATGAGCAACATTCCTATTTACAATGATTGTAAAAATGGATTCAAGGCTCCTGATTATATACATCCTACTTTAGAAAAAATCTTAAAACCTACTTATGGTATAATTATTTATCAAGAGCAAGTAATGCAGATTGCCCAAACATTAGCGGGCTTTACAGCTGGTGAGGCAGATATTCTACGACGTGCGATGGGTAAAAAAAAGAAAGCTGAGTTAGACAAACAAAAAGAGAGATTTATTAATGGCGCAATTAAAAAAGGAATTACGAAAGAAGTGGCAAATTTTGTTTTTACAAAAATAGAGCCATTTGCACAGTATGGTTTTAATAAAAGTCATGCTGCCGCTTACGCATTGATTGCTTATCAAACAGCTTATCTTAAAACATATTACAAAGAGGACTTTATAGCCGCTACGATGACAACAGAGTTGACTAATACATCTAAGCTAAGAGAATTTGTAGAGGAGTTAAAAAGATTAAAAGTAGAAATTGTTAGACCATCAATAAATAAATGTTTTGCAGAATTTAAAGCTATCGAGGGAAAAATCTATTATGGTTTAGGCGCAATCAAGAATGTTGGTTTTGAGGCAATATCAAACATAGTTATCGAAAGAGAAAAAAAAGGAAAATTTAAATCTATGATTGACTTTATGCATCGAGTAGATGACAAGGATGTAAACAAATTACAATTAGAAGGTTTGACCAAAGCAGGCGTGTTTGATGAATTTGATAATGATAGAAATAAAATATTTCAATCCATTCCAAAAATAATTCAATATATAAAAAATATAAATGTAGATAAAGTCAATAATCAAACAAGTCTTTTTGGCGCTGTTGATGATGAGAATCATAATTTTGATTTTTTGAAATCAGAACCTTGGAAACAAAAAGAACTCTTATCAGAAGAATTTAAATCTTTAGGATTTTATATTTCTAATCATCCACTCAGTGAATATACGGAAATTTTTAATTATCTTAAAATAAATAATTTTAATGACTTTTATAACAATAAAGAGGTAGAGGGATTAGTTGCTGGAACAATAATGTCAATTCAAGAAAAAAAAAGTTCAAAAGGTACACCGTATGCAATTATTAAATTCAGTGATAAGTATGGAGAATTTGAATTATTTCTTTTTTCAGAAATGCTTGTAACTAATAGAGATCAATTAAAAGAGTCAGAATCTTTTGTTTTGACTCTGCAAAAAGACAAAGTTTTAGAAGAAAACATTAAAAAAAGAATTAATGTAAAGAAAATTGTAAGTTTAGATCAAGTTATAAATAAACCCTATTCAGAGGTTACAATTGAGCTAAAAGAAGATTATAAAATAGATGAAATTAAAAAGATATTATCTAGTTCTGGACAAACTAAAATAAATTTAGTCATAAGCGATAAAAATAAGAAAGCCAGTTATTCTTTGCAAAACAATCGAAAATTTGATTTTAGTCACCTTAAAGCTCTAAAAGCTAAGGAATACGTGGCAAAAATAACTGTTTAGAGTATTGATTTTTTAAACTGTTTGTATATATCAGTGGGTAATTTCGCACACAGTTATAAGGGCATTGCCCTACCGGTCCATTAACAATTTGGAATTACTGTGGTGGATTTAACCGGAAAATTATGAATGTACCTAAAGTAGATATAAAGCAACTTTTAGAAGCTGGCGTACACCTTGGCCACAAGACTCTTAGATGGAATCCAAAAATGAAAAAATTCATTTTTGGTGAAAAGAACTCAATACACATTATTGATTTAACGCAAACAGTGGAATTTATTAAAAATGCATTAGTACAAGTGCATAAAATAATTTCTAGTGGTGGAAAACTTCTTGTTGTATCAACAAAAAAACAAGCTTCTGAACAGATAAGTGAGTTAGCTACAGAAACAGGACAGTATTTTGTTAATTACAGATGGTTGGGGGGAATGTTAACTAATTGGAACACTATACAAAATTCTATCAAAAGACTAAAAAAACTTGATGAACAGCTATCCAAAGAAAATTTAGGCTTTACAAAAAAAGAAATACTTAAATTTGGAAAGGAAAAAGAGAAACTAAAAAGATCTTTAGGTGGAATTGCTGAAATGAAAAAAACACCTGATCTAATTTTCATTATTGATACAAATATTGAGTCATTGGCTGTAGCAGAGGCAAAGAAATTAAAAATTCCTATAATTGCAGTTTTAGATACAAATTCCGATCCAACAGGGATAGACTATCCAATACCTGGCAACGATGATGCTAGAAGATCAATTAATCTTTATTGTGATTTATTAAAAAGTACAATCAAAGATGCAGAAAAATCTATTGCAAGTTCAAAAGAAAAAATTACAAACGAAAAAAAGACTGAACAAAAGAAATAAGACAAAATAGATTTATAATGTCTAATCAAAATATTTTAGAAAACATAAAAAAACTTAGAGAGTTAACAGGTGTAGGTTTTAAGGATTGCAAACTAGCTTTAGATGAAAATAATGGAGATATAGAAAAATCAATTGAGTTTCTGAGAAAAAAAGGAATTGCAAAAGCATCAAAAAAAATGAGTAGAACAGCCTCAGAAGGGCTTGTATTAGCAAAAGAGGAAAAAGGAAATGTTGCAATAATTGAGATTAATAGTGAGACAGATTTTGTAGCAAAAAATAAAGATTTTATAGATTTTTGCAAGGAATTATCGGAGATTAATTTTTTATCAAATGGAGATATAAATAAAATTAACAGTTCAAAAATGTCTAATAATAATACAGTTGAGCAAAATTTAGTTAATTTAATAGCTAAAATAGGTGAAAAGATAACAATTAGGAGAGCTAAATATTTTGATAATAAAAAAGGTACTAACTTTTTTTATGTACATTCTGCTTTAGAAAAAAATATAGGTAAAATTATTGCAGTTGTAAAATTAGAGAACGTCACCATAGATAAAAGTGACAATCTTGGAAATAAAATTGCTATGCATATTGCAGCTTCAAATCCATTAGCTATAAAATCAAATGAAATTGATAAAAAAATTGTTGATAAAGAATTAGAAATTATAAAGGAAGAAATTAAAAATTCAGGTAAACCACCCGAGATGATTGAAAAAATTTCAAAAGGAAAAATTGCAAAGTTTTTAAATGACAACTCACTTTTGGGTCAAATTTGGATAATGGATCCAAAAAAGAAAGTTTCAGATATTATTAAAGATTACTCCGAAAAAAATGAAATAAAAATTTTAGAATTTGTGAGATTCAAGGTTGGCGAAGGAGTTTAAAAATGAGTAGCGAATTTAATGATAAAAATTATTCTTCAAAAATGGAGAAAAGTATAATTTCATTTAAAAAAGATATCTCAACTTTAAGAACAGGAAGAGCGAATACTAACATGTTAGATACAATTAAAGTTGATGTTTATGGACAATTAATGCCAATTGAACAGTTGGCAACAATAAGTGTGCCAGAGGCAAGGTTAATTTCTATTCAAGTTTGGGATAAAGGAAATATTTCAGTAATTGAGTCAGCAATTCAAAAATCAGAGCTAGGAATAAATCCTCAAATTGATGGGCAAATCATAAGACTAAGAATTCCAGATTTGACCGAAGAAAGAAGAAAAGATTTAATTAAAATTCTAAAAAATATGGGAGAGAAAAGTAAAGTTTCTATAAGAAACATAAGAAGAGAAGCAAATGAAGATCTCAAAAAAAAATTGAAAGAAAAAAAAATTTCAGAAGATCAAAATAAAAATTTTGAAAAAATTATTCAAAAATTAACTGATACTAATATTCAAAATATAGAAAAAATTTTAACAGAAAAAGAAAAAGAAATAATTCAAATATGAACAAACTCAACCATGTCGCTTTCATCATGGACGGCAATGGAAGATGGGGAAGAAAAAAAAATAGAGCACGCAACTTTGGACACTTAAAAGGTGTTGAAACTCTGAAAAAGATTGTTACATCATCGATTAAGTTTAAAATTCCTATAGTCACTTTTTATGTCTTTTCTTCAGAAAATTGGAAAAGGCCAAGAACTGAAATTTCTTTCTTGTTTAAACTTATTAATAATTATTTTTTAAAAGAAATTGATAGTGTTATCAAACAGGGGATAAAGATTAATATTATAGGCGAAATGAAAAAACTTGATAGAAATCTAAAAAAAACATTAAATAAAAGCATGAAACTTACTAAGAATAATAAAAAGATTATTGTTAATTTAGCGATAAACTATGGTTCAAAAAATGAAATTCTGAATACTCTAAAAAAATTAAAAAAGAAAATAAATTTGCGAAATTTTGAAAAAAATCTATATACAAAAAATTTACCACATCCCGATATATTAATAAGAACAGGTGGAAGACAAAGATTAAGCAATTTTATGTTATGGCAATTAGCTTATTCTGAATTATTCTTCTTAAAAAAACTTTGGCCAGATTTTAATTCTAAGGATTTAAAAAAAATTATTCACAAATACAAAAGTAGTAAAAGAAATTTCGGAGCAATATGAATAAAGAAAATCTGAAGCAAAGAATATTTACCTCTTTTTTATTGATTATCTTAATATATCTTATTTACTCTTATAAGATCATATTAGTTTTTAGTTTAATTGTTTTAGGTGTTTTATCTTTATTAGAGTTTTTTAATATAACAATCAAAATATTTAAGAACAAATTCTATAAATTTTTTTTTAATTCTTTTTTTGCGATTTATATTTTTTCTTTTTGCTTTATGTTTATTTTCTTTAACAATTTTTTTATATTAAAATTAATAATTTTTTCATTATTAATTGGATGTATAGCTTCAGATATAGGCGGCTTCATTTTTGGTAAAATTTTAAAAGGTCCAAAATTAACAAAAATTAGTCCAAAAAAAACTATTTCTGGCTCGTTTGGCTCAATTTTTCTAACTTGTTTAGTTTTTTCAGGATTAGTTTTTTATGTTACAAACATCTTCAATTTTAAAATCTTGGGAATAGGTATTACTACATCTATATCATGCCAATTAGGTGATTTATTTTTTTCGTTTTTAAAAAGACGTGCGAGAATTAAAGATACTGGTAAACTTTTACCTGGGCACGGAGGAATTCTTGATAGGGTTGATGGTATTTTAATTGGCATACCTATAGGCTTAACTGCGTTTATAATTCTTTATTAAATGAAAATAACTTTATCCATCTTAGGTTCAATAGGCTCAGTAGGATTGACTGTTTTAAATATTTTAAACAAAAAAAAAAATACATTTAAGATTAATTTATTATCTGCAAATAAAAATTTAAAACTTATAAGTAAACAGATCAAAATGTATAAACCACAATATTATATCATAAATAATGATTTAGTTTATAGAAAAATAAAAAAAAGATTTAAAAATAAAAAAATTAAAATTTTAAGAAATTTCAGTTCAATTAAAAATATAAAAAAATCAGATTTTACTATTACAGCAATCCCGGGAATCGCTGGATTGCAACCAACTTTGAAGATGATAAAACACACGAAGAAACTACTTATCGCAAATAAAGAGTCAATTGTATGCGGGTGGAATTTGATAAAAAACTTATCACAAAAGCATAAAACTAAAATTATTCCAATAGACTCAGAGCATTTTTCAATATTTAAAATTATTGAACATCACAAACCAGAAAATATAGAAAAAATTTATATTACTGCATCAGGTGGTCCTTTTTTAAATTTTAAACCTTATCAACTTAAAAATATTAAACCTGAGGATGCGCTGAAGCACCCAAAATGGAAAATGGGAAAAAAAATTTCGATAGACTCATCTACTTTGATGAATAAGTTATTTGAACTTATAGAAGCAAAAAAATTGTTTAATATTCCAATTAACAAGTTAGATATACTTATACATCCTGAATCATTAGTTCATGCAATTGTAAAATTTAAAAATGGTTTAATTAGACTAATATATCATGAAACTTCTATGATAATTCCTTTATCAAATGCAATATTTGGTGAAAATTTTGAGGTAAAAAAATTCTTACCAAATAAATTTAAGAAAAAAACTATTATAAAAAATCTAATTTTTGAAAACGTTAAAAAAAAAATTTTCCCCGTATATAAATTGAAAGAGAAATTAACTGCTTATCCTTCCACTCCTATAATAATCAATGCGGTTAATGAAATATTAGTTGATCAATTTCTTCAAAAAAATATCCCTTTTTTAAGCATTTCTAGTAACATTTTGAAAATTCTAAATGATAGAAATTATAAAAAATATGCTATAAAAAGGCCAAAAAATATCAATGAAATAATTAAAATTGATAATTGGGCAAGGACTAATATTATTAAAAAACTATAGACTATGATTAAAAAAACTTTTTTATCAATTTTAATATTATTATTTTCATCTAATTTATCAGCTGAAATAATCAAGGAAATAATTATAGAGGGAAATAACAGAGTTTCAAAAGAAACAATCAAAGTTTATGGTGAAATTCAAATTAATAAAGATATTTCAGAATCAGAGATTAATAATATTCTTGAAAATTTATACTCTACCGATTTTTTTGAAGATGTAAAAATAGATTTTAATAATAATATTTTAAAAATAAATTTAAAAGAATATCCAATTATCAATCAATTAATTATTACTGGGGAAAAGAAAAAAGGCAATGTAGAGGAAATAAAAAAATTAATAAACTTAAAAGAGAAAAAATCTTTCATAAGAGCTTACCTTTCTAAAGATATTGAAACAATTAAAAAATTATATTCTTCTCTCGGATATAATTTTTCAAATGTAGAGGCAAAGGTAAAAGAATTAGGTAATAACAAGTTAGATTTACTTATTCAGATTGAAAGAGGGGTTCAAACAAAAATATCTTCAATAAATTTTATTGGAAATAATAATGTTAGATCAAAAAGGTTGAAAGATGTTATCGCAAGTGAAGAGGATAAATTTTGGAAAATTATAACTAAAAATACTAATTTAAGCGAAAACTTAATCAGCTTAGATAAAAGATTATTAATCAATTATTATAAATCTAATGGCTATTATGATGTAAAAATAAGCTCAAATATAGCTGAGATTGGTAGCACTGGAGATGCAAATTTGGTTTATACTATCGATGAAGGAAATCGATATGTCGTAAGTAAAATATCTACAAAAGTTGATCCCATATTCGATAATAAATTATTTTTTCCTTTAAATAAAACATTCAAAAAATTTGTTGGTGATTACTATTCTCCGTTCAAAGTAAAAAGACTTCTTGAGGAACTCGATGAACTTATAGAAATTAATAATTTGCAATTTGTAGAACACAATGTTGAAGAGGAAATAGTTGGAGAAGCTATAATTATAACGATAAATATATTTGAGGGAGAAAAAGATATAGTGGAAAGAATTAATGTTAAAGGTAATGTCACAACAAATGAAGATGTAATTCGAGGAGAGCTATTGATTGATGAAGGTGACCCATTAACAAATATTAATTTAGAAAAATCCATAGCTAAAATAAAGGCAAGAAGATTATTTAAAACAGTTGATTACGAGGTGGTAGATGGAAGCTCAGCTAACTCAAAGATTGTAAACATTGAAGTTGAAGAACAACCAACAGGAGAGATTAGTGCTGGAGCAGGTATCGGTACTTCAGGTGGAACAATAGCTTTAAGTGTTAAAGAGAATAACTGGCTAGGTGAAGGAAAAAATGTAAACTTTGAATTAGAATTGAGTGATGATTCAGTAGCAGGTGACTTGACTTTCGTAGATCCAAACTACGATTATTTAGGAAATTCATTTTATTATTCTTTATCAAGTGAAAAAAATGATAAACCTGATCAGGGTTATGAGAATTCAATTATCGGTGCTTCTCTTGGAACTTCATTTGAACAATACAGAGATTTTGATTTAAGTTTAGGTTTAAGCATTGATTTGGATGACTTAAAAACTGATTCTAGCGCATCAAGTTCGCTAAAAAAACAAGCGGGAACCTTTTCAGAGTTTTCGGGAAATTACGGTTTTACTTATGATCAAAGGAATAGAGCTTTTATGCCAACTAATGGATCAATTGTTACTTTTAGACAAACTTTACCTTTATATGCCGATAAAAAATTTATCGATAACACGTTTAGCGCAAGTTCATATAGAACAATTACTGAAGATATCATTGGAGCCGGAAAAATTTATTTATCTGCAGTAAATGGTGTAGGTGACGATGATGTAAGGCTTAGTAAAAGGAAAGGGTTAAGCGACAGAAGACTCAGAGGATTTGAAAGATATAAAGTTGGTCCAGTCGATGGGAACGATCATATAGGAGGAAATTATGCAGCTGCCATAAATTTTGAAACAAATCTTCCAAATGTTTTTCCAGAAAATTCAAATACAGATGTAGGTTTATTTTTAGATTTCGCAAATGTTTGGGGAGTTGATTATGATAGTAGTTTAGATGATAGTAATAAGCTACGATCTTCAACTGGTGTAACATTAAATTATATTTCTCCTATTGGTCCATTGAGCTTTGTATTTTCTCAAAATTTGTCCAAAGCAGACACCGATAAAACAGAGAGTTTTAGCTTTAACTTAGGAACAACTTTTTAATTAATGAAATTAAATAAATACATATTTTTAATAATATTTTTCTCTTATTGTGGTGCTTTAAATGCTGAAACTCCCTATTTTTTGGATTTTAAATCAATACTCAATCAAAGCGATGCTGGAAAAAAAGCTCAAAGTTTTTTGAAAAACAAATTAGAATCAGGAATTAAAAATATAAATGAAAAACAAAAAAAAATTCAAGAAGAAGAGAAAAAAGTAATTCAACAAAAAAAAATAATTTCCGCAGAGGAATATAAAAAAAAGGTAGCGGATTTAAGACAAAAAGTTTCAGGTTTACAAAAAGAAAGAAATAAAATTTTAGAGGATGTTGCAAAACAAAGAACAAAAGCTAAAAGAGAATTACTTAAAAACTTAAACCCAATTATGAAAGACTATATGAAAGAAAAAAATATCAAAATGGTGATAGATAAAAAAGATGTTTTATTAGCAGACGAGAACCTTGATATTACGAAAGATATTATGTCTTTACTCAATAAAAAACTCAAATCAATTAAGCTTAATTAAATTTGAATGAATTCAAATTTTTTTTTCACAAAAAAAAAACTTAAAATTAATAAATTATTTCCAAAAATTAATTTAAAAAAAGACTTTATTATAGGTAATGTGAAACCTTTACATTTGGCAAAAAAAAATGATTTATCTTTTTTCGACTCAATTAAATATAAAAAGGACGCATTAACCTCTGACGCTAGCGCTTGTATTACCACAGAGAAGCTCCAAAAATATCTCAAAAAAAATATTCAAAAAATAATAGTACAAAATGTTTTATTTGAGCTTGCGAAAGCTTTAAAAAAAATTTATCCTGAATCAGACATAGATTATCCAGATTTAACGTTAAAAAAACCCTCTCAAAAAAAATATAGCTCTGTTAAATTTGGTAATAATGTTTTAGTTGGTCAAAATGTAAAACTAGGTAAAAACTCAATTATTGGTGCAAATACTATAATTGAAAAGAATGTCATCATTGGTAAAGATTGTGTAATTGGATCAGGAGTTATTATTAAGAATTCAATAATTGGGGATAGGGTTGTGATACAAGATAACTGTAAAATTGGTCAAAAGGGATTCGGATTTATACCCTTAAAAAATAAGAATTTTAAATTTCCTCATATTGGTAAAGTTGTTTTGGCGAATGATATTGAAATTGCATCAGGATGTACTATAGATCGAGGTTCAATTGATGATACGACTATTGGGAAGAATACATATTTAGATAATCAAGTTCACATTGCTCACAATGTCAAAATAGGTAGCAATTGTATGATCGCTGGCCAAGTTGGTTTTGCTGGAAGTTCAAAAATTGGTGATAATGTCTCAATCGGTGGGCAAGCAGGTGTTTCTGGCCATCTAAAAATTGGTAATGGAGTGAAAATTGGAGGAGGAAGTGGAGTTGTTAAAGATATTGAGGACAACCAGATTGTTATGGGTTACCCTGCTGTATCTATTAAAGATTTTTTAAAAAATTCAAAAAAATGAAAGATAGAGAGATAGATAAAAAAACAATTCAAAGCTTACTGCCACACAGAGAGCCTATGTTATTAATTGATAAATTAATCAATATTGTACCACTAAAATCTGCAACAGCTATTATGAACGTCAAAAAAGACGGATTTTATGTTCAAGGTCATTTTCCTGATCAACCTGTTATGCCAGGCGTTTTAATCGTCGAAGCATTTGGCCAAGCCGCTGCAGCCCTTACTGCACACGGAATTGATCGAAAGGAGTACGAGAATAAATTAGTTTTTTTAATGGGAGTAGATAAGGCAAGATTTAGAAATCCGGTAATACCAGATTGCGAACTCCATTTAGATATAGAAGCTATAAGATCGCATGGAAGAGTTTGGAAATACAAAGGGACAGCTAAAGTTAATGGTAAAAGAATGGCTGACGCTGAGTGGTCAGCAACAATTGTAGACAGGAAATAATGATACATAATTCAAGTGTGATAGACAAAAAGGCTAAAATTTCTAAAAATGTTAAGATAGGGCCCTTTTGTTTTATAGGTCCTAATGTTGAATTGTCTGAAAATGTAGAATTGATCTCAAACATTCATATTGAAGGAAATACTAAAATTGGAGAAGGAACCAGAATTTTCCCTTTTGCTAGTATTGGAACTCAGCCTCAAGATTTAAAATTTAAGGGAGAAAAAAACTACTTGGTTATTGGTGAAAATAATTTAATCAGAGAATATGTAACTATAAATCCAGGAACTGAAGGCGGAGGTTCAAAAACAATAATTGGAAATAACTGTTTGTTTATGATCTCGTCACACATAGCTCATGATTGTAAAATAGGAAATAATGTAATTATAGCAAATAATGTGCCCTTAGGAGGTCACGTCACTATAGAGGACTCAGTAGTTATAGGTGGAAATTCTGCAGTACAACAATTCACAAGAATTGGCAGACTAGCAATGATCGGTGGAATGACCGGTGTACTTAAAGATGTTATTCCCTTTGGTCTATCGATAGGTAACAGAAATTATTTACAAGGTTTAAATTTAATTGGATTGCGAAGACAGAAATATGAAAATCAAAAAATTATTGGACTAGATAAAGCCTTTAAGGATATATTTGCTTCCAAAAATCTTCACGAAAATTTAAATAGGATTAACGGAGAGTATAAAGATAACGAATTGGTTAGTGAAGTTATAAAATTTATAGAGAAAGATAAAAAAAGACCGATTTGTTCACCACTTAGTTAAAATTTTTATGATTGGGCTAATTTTTGGAGAAACTGAACTTCCAAAATATATTTTAAAAAAGATTAAAAAAAAACATAAGTATTTAATTATAGACCTAACAAAAAAAAAGATTTTTAAAAAAGATAAAAATTCTTACTCAGTATCAGTTGGCCAATTTGGTAAGATTATATCAATACTCAAATCTAAAAATTGTAAAAAAGTTTTATTCGCAGGAAAAGTAGCTAGGCCTAATTT
>MDTD01021585.1_pt1 | contig 12397 bp, 10 predicted proteins | sample 811221 | NCBI WGS metagenome assembly MDTD01 (sample SAMN05326646, study PRJNA326480) | marine metagenome | isolation source: seawater | place: Pacific Ocean: South West | collected 2011 | reverse complement strand
TCGACACTTATCATAATACTCACAAAGCTTGGATATATTTAGATGATATAAAAAAAGAAAATGGTCCGTTTAATTATATTGTTGGATCTAATAGATTTTCTTTTCAAAGACTTGTTTGGGAATATGTAAATTCAATAAAAATTTCATTTTATAAAAATTTTTTGGCTTTTTTTCTAGATGAAAAAAAATCAAAAAAATTTGAAAAAAAAAAAATTGAAATTATATGTAATCAAAATTCATTTATGATAGCAAACACCCATGGTTATCATAGACGTGGTGATGCAAGTATTAATAAAGTTAGAAATGGAATATCTTTTTTTACTAGAGAAAATCCGTTTAAGTTAATATAAAAATCAAATTATACTTAATATTTAATTTGTTTTATATTAAATATTAATTCTAATTTAATATTTTTTATGAATAATTTGTCAAGAATTTGGGAACTATTTGATAAAAATCTAAAAGTAAAATTTATATTTTTAATTGTCCTTATTTTGTTAGGGACTTTTTTTGAAATGTTTTCACTTTCCCTTCTGATTCCCATTACAAGTATTATTTATGACGGAGGATCATTATTGAATGAATTTGCAAATAAATTAAATTTACAAATTCCTATTAAACTATTCGACTTAAATATTATTTTATCAATTTTTATTATTCTATATTTAATGAAAACAATTTATTTAATATTTGTCTCACATTACCAGATAAATTTTATATTCACATTTTTCACAAAATTATTAAATCGTTTATTTAGAGGGTATATATATGAAAAATATTTGTTCCATATTCAAAATAAAACTCCTGAGCTGGTTAGAAATTTAATGGGTGAAATCCATAAAGTCTCGGTTGGATATGTTGGAGCTATGGTTAATATAATACTAGAAAGTATAATAATAATAGGTGTTTTATCGCTATTATTTATATTCCAACCAAATTTTATTATTGTTGTAATTTTATTATCGGGTTTAATAATTTCTATTGTAATACTTCTAATAAAAAAAAAAATATCTTCAGTTGGTACTTTGCAACAAAAATATTCCTATTTAAACCTTAAATATGCTTTTGAGGCTTTAGGTGGCATCAAAGAAATTAAAGTCGCGAATGTAGAGGAAAAAGTGGCTTTAGATTATAAAAAAAATTCTCTTGACCTTAAAAATACAAATTATTTTCTGGGACTATTAAATGCTTTGCCGAGACTTTTAATTGAATTGGGAATAATTATGATAATTTTTATGATTTTGTTGTTATTAAATAAATACAAATACTCATCTGATGAAATAATTACTTTTTTAACATTAACTATTGGAGTATTTATTAGAATATTTCCCTCAATCAATAAAATATCGGTTTCGTTTATAAATTTAAATTTTTATAAACCATCGATTGATTTATTATTTGAAAAGCTTGTGGTCCCAAAAAATGAGAAAGAAATAGAAACTTCTGAAGTTAAAATGAATTTTAAAAAAGATATTAATTTAAAAAATATAAATTTTTTATATCCAAATAATAAAAAGAAAATCATTGATAATTTAAATTTAAAAATAAATAAATATGAAAAAATTGGAATAATGGGCCAAACAGGTTCAGGCAAAACTACTTTAGTGAATATAATTATCGGTTTATTAAATTCTCAAAATGGAGGTTTAGTAGAGGTTGATGGTAATGACATACAAAAGAACTTGCCGAGTTGGTTTAGAAATATTGGCTATGTACCTCAACAAGTTTATCTAAATAATGACACAATAAAAAATAATATTGCTTTTTATGAAGAAGAAAGAAATATTAAAGAAGATAAAATTTGGAAAGCTATTGAAGATGCGCAACTTCTAAATTTTTTGAAAACCAACCTAAATGATCTAAATTATATCCTTAACGATGATGGAAAAAATATTTCGGGTGGACAGAGACAAAGAATTGGAATTGCAAGAGCACTTTATAAAGATTCTGAATTACTTATTTTTGATGAATCAACAAATTCACTTGATGAAGCAACAGAAAATAAAATAGTAGAGCTCATAAAAATGATACAAAAAAAAACAATCATAATTATATCGCACAAAAAAAATGTGTTGAAATATTGCAATAAAGTCTACTTGTTAAAAGATGGAAAATTAAGATTAGATGAAAATTAATTCTCCTATAGTGCTTATTTGTTTTAATAGACCTAGTGAAACAAAAAAAGTTTTAAATAAAATTAAGTCAATTAGACCTCAAAAATTATTTATAATTATGGATGGTCCAAGTAAGAATAATGTTAAAGATAAAATAAATTGTAAAAAAGTAGAGAAAATTGTTTCAAATTTGCAATTAAGTTGTAAAATTTTAAAAAATTTTTCTAATAAAAATTTAGGTTTAAAAAAAAGAATAAAAACTGGATTGAATTGGGTTTTCACTAAAACTGACAAGGCGATTATATTAGAAGATGATTGTTTACCAAGAAAAGATTTTTTTTACTTTTGTGATAATCTCCTAGAGTATTATAAGTATTCAAAAAAAGTAAGATTTATCACTGGAAATAATTTTCAAAATAAAAACTATAAATTTGTCAATAGTTATTACTTTTCAAAATATTCTCATATATGGGGTTGGGCTACATGGAGAGATAGTTGGAAACTTTATAAAGATAATGATTTAACTTGGGAAAAATACTTGAATTCTAAAAAATTTGAGGAAATTTGCCCAAAAATTATTGAAAGAAGGTATTGGAGATCCATGTTTCAAAAGGTAAGGAAAGGCAAGTTAAAGTCATGGTCTTTATACTTTTTATTTAGCCTTTGGAAAGCTAAGGGTTTAACAGCAACACCAAAATTCAATCTTGTTAGAAATTTAGGTTTTAATAAAAAAGGAACAAATACTAAAAACATGGATATCTTCTTAAATAATAAATACCTTAAGTTAGGAAAAGATTTAAATCATCCTAATGAAATTTTGCAAAATATTTCAGCTGATAATTACGTTTTTAATAATGTGTATAATACAAGTCTGAGCAAAAAAATTTCAAACTTAATTTTTAAATTTTTCAATGATTAAAAATTTTTTGTCTCGATTTCTACCTTTGCCAAGTGATATGCCAAATTGGAGTAAAATTTTAAAGAGAAAGGAAGAATATAAAATTGAGAAATCAAAAAAAAAAAAAATTTTGATAGCCACTTCTTCGGGGGGGCACAAAGTGGCAACATCATTGGAGTCACTAATAGGTGTTTCATTAAATTTAAAAGGTTCGGATGTTGAGTTTTTGTTATGTGATAAAATTTTAAACGGATGTATTATGACAACAGACTCAAATACTGAAGAAAATGATTTAATAGAAAAAAAAATCAATATTTGTGATGCCTGTTTTAATGTTGGTAATAAAACTTTTAAAAAAACTGGCTTAAAAACCCATTATTTGAGTAATTATATAACAAAAAAAGAGATCAATGATGTTAATAATGAAATTAGCAGTATTAAGATTGACAAAATAAAAGATTTTAAAAAAAATGATATAAATATTGGAGAACAAACTGTTGCAAATTTATTAAGATATTATGCAGTAGGCGATTTAAAATTAAGATCAAATTCTAATAAGTTATTAAAAATCTTTTTTGAGAGCGCTTTATTGACTTATATAGCTATCGAAAATTTGCTAAGTCAAAATAAATATGATGTTATTGTTCTCAACCATGGGATATATATTCCACAAGGTATAATAGCAGAAATAGCTAAATCGAAAAAAATTAATTATGTTACGTGGACAACTGGAACAAGAAAAAATTCATTTATATTCAGTCATAATCAAGTTTACAACAAGGACATTGTTAGTGAAAGTAATTCAAATTGGAAAGAAATAGATTTGAAAAATATTGAAAAAAAAATTGATAAATACTTAGAGAGCAAAGTTACTGGAACTCAAGATTGGCAATATCATAAGAATGAAATATCTCTTGATGTAAAAAAATATTTCGAAACTAATAAGATAGATCTAAGTAAACCATTAATTGGTTTAACAACAAATGTAATTTGGGATGCTCAACTACATTATGATGATACTATTTTTATTAATATGATTGATTGGATAATCAAGACAATAGATTACTTTAGTCAAAGGAAAGATATAAATTTATTAATCAGAGTACATCCGACAGAAATTAATTCTGATCGTCCTGCAAAGCAGAAAGTTAAAGATGAGATAGAAAAAAAATATAAAAAATTACCTGCTAATATTTTTTTAATTGACTCCAATGATCCAATTAGCACTTATTCGATACTGAATTATTGCAATGCGTTATTGGTATATGGTACTAAATTAGGTATAGAATTTGCAGCGAGGGGTGTTCCGGTAATAGTTGCTGGTGAGGCGGTGATAAGAAATAAAGGATTTTCAATTGAACCAAAATCAGAGAGAGAATATTTTCAAATATTAAAATCACTTCCATTTAGTCACAAGATGAGTGATGATGATATAAATGATGCTAAGAAATTTGCTTATCACTATTATTTTAAAAGAATGTTGGAATTAAAATCTTTAGAAGATATTCCATATAACTTTCCTCCTTTTAGAATTAAAAATGATTTACTTAATATTCTCTCAAATAATTCTGATAAAAATTTAGATTTAATTTGTGATAGTATATTAAGTGGAAAAGAATTTTTTTATAAAAATTATGAATAAAAAAATTTCAAATGCTATAAAATTAATCCTACCACCTTTGGTTTTAAATTTTATTTTAAATTTTAGAAAAAATATTAGAAAAGATAAATTTTTAAAAGACCCGAAAAAACAAAAACTTGATTTATATTATGATGAAGAAATGTCAAATATTCTTGAGACCTGGGGAGAGAGAAATGCTTGGATAGAAGTTCAACATATTTTTAATGATAAAAAAGGTAAAATTTTAGATATAGCATGCGGAACTGGTAAGGTTATAGAAATTTTAAATAAAAATAAAAATCTAGAAATATTTGGATGCGATATTTCAAGTTTTCTTATTGAAAAGGCAAAGTCCAAAAAAATCTCCTTGAATCATTTAATAGTATGTGATGCAACCGACTTACCATATGAAAGAAACTTTTTTGATTATTCTTATTCTATTGGTTCTTTAGAACATTTTACCAAGGAGGGTATAATCAAGTTTTTAAAATCAAGCACTAATGTTACTAAGAACCATGGATATCATATGATACCAGTATCACGTTCAGGAGAAAATCATGGCTGGATAGAAAATTACCAATCGTATTATAATAATTCTATGGACTGGTGGTCAAATATTTGTGAAAGTCTGTCACTAAAATATCATTTTATAGATTCCTCATGGGAAGATGAAATTTCAGTTGGAAAATGGTTAATTGTAAAAAAAATGATTGAAAAAATTAAAAGCTATTTAAAACTCAAAAATATTAATAAAGATTTAATTAAAATAAGTGACGAAATAAAATTATTAAATGGAAAAATATTGACTGAGATATTTAAAGAAAAAAATTACAGTAATATTAATGATTATGAGTTCAAAATTTTTTCTCAATTTGGTGAAGATGGGATAATTCAATACTTAGTAAAAAATTTAAATATAAATAATAAAAAATTTATAGAGTTTGGGGTTGAAAATTATACAGAGGCAAATACCAGATTTTTACTACAAAATGATAATTGGTCTGGGTTAATTTTAGATTGCTCAAATCAGAATGTTAATTTTATAAAGAAACAAGATTACTATTGGAAATATGATATCACAGCTGTTCATAAATTTCTTTCTCCCGAAAATATAAATGGAGTAATTAAAAGTGAGAATTTTGAGGGTAATGTTGGATTATTATCTATTGATATTGATGGAAATGATTATTGGATTTTAAAAGCAATTAATGTTGTTAAGCCAGATATTTTAATTGCTGAATATAATGCAAATTTTGGAGCAGAAAAGTCAGTTACAATTAAGTATGATAAAAATTTTAAGAGAGCAAAAAATGGAATAGAAAAGTTGATATACGGATGCTCACTTAAAGCTTTAAATAATCTTTGCAACGATAAAGGCTATTCTTTGGTTTGTTCTAACAAAAATGGAAATAATGCTTTTTTTGTAAAGAAAGATTTATTAAATGATAAAATAAAAGCAATCGATATTGACAAAGCTTTTAAAAAGAATTCTTTTAAAGAGAATTTTGACCGCTCTGGATATCCGCATAAGATCTCAAACGATGACTATCAAAAAATTCTAAGTTCTAAGAATATTGTCCAAATTTAACTAAATTATGATCAAAAATAAAAGTATCTTAATTACAGGTGGTTATGGATTTCTTGGGTCAAATCTATATCAAGCCTTAAAGAAAAAGAATAAAGTAGTTAGATTTGGTAGTTTTAAAAAAAAAAAATTTATTAATTACTCAAATTTAAAAAGATTAGACATTATCTTTGATATAATTATTCATTGTGCAGGAGGCAGTTCGGTATCAAAATCACTTACCAATCCTAGTCAAGATTATAAAAAAACTGTAATTAGCACTAATTCAGTCATTAGATATTTGAAATCTCAGAGAAATAAAACCAAACTTATATATATATCAAGCCCTGCGGTTTATGGAAATTCAATTGATAAAAAAATACTTAAACCAATATCTCCTTATGGAAAAAATAAATTAAAATCAGAGAGGTTATTAATTCAATTTGCAAAGCTTTGTAATTGTGAAATTACCATCATTAGATTTTTTTCATTGTATGGAGCAGGATTAAGCAAACAACTAATATGGGATACACTACAAAAAATAAAAAAAAAAAATTATACATTTAATGGAACAGGAAATGAAAAAAGGTCCTGGATGCATGTCAAAGATGCAGTAAAAATAATTAAACTTTCGATAGTTAAATCAAAAAAAAAAATTAAGATTATTGATGCTCCGGGAAATATCACACTTAAGAATAAAGCACTAATAAATCTAATTTATAAATTATCTAAAATTTTAGAAAAACCTAAATTTAACGGAGTTCTTAGAAAGGGTGATCCAGTTAATTTGTCTTCAAATACAACAGATTTAAGGAGAATGGGTTTTAACAAATATACTACTCTCAAAAATGGATTAAAAAATTACATAAAATGGTTCAAAAAAAAATAAAAATTTGTTTTGTATACCCAGATGGAGACGGGTGGACAGGAGAAGTAAATTATCTAAATTCATTAATAACATCTTTAAAATTAATAAAAAATAAAAATTTAAGTTTTTTTATTTTTTGTTCAGAAAAAAGGAAAAAATTATTAATAAGCGACATAAATTCAAACAATTTAATTTCCTCAGATTTTTTTAGAAATTTTACTTTAAAAAGTTTTCTTAGGAAAATGATTAAAAAATTTTTTAATGAAGATTTGGTACTTAATTATTTTATTAAAAAATACAAAATTGATATTATTTCACATCATGAGCCTCTAAAAATTATCCCATCGCTTTGTTGGATACCAGATTTTCAACACATTTATTATAAGAAATTTTTTTCTAAAAAAGAGTACAATAGACGTGAAAAATTATTTCATAATTATATAAATAATTCTAAAAGTATAATAGTCAGTAGTAAAGATTCTTATTTGACATTGATCAAAAAATACAAAAAAAAGACAAATATTTATGTTTTAAATTTTGTACCTTTTATTAAATTTAACAAGATAAAAAAATTTAATTACATTAAACATAAATATAAGATTAATAGTCATTATATTTATGTCCCTAATCAATTTTGGAAACACAAGAATCACTTAATTTTAATTGAAGCAGCAAAAATATTAAGAAAAAAAAATTTTAAGTTTAAATTTGTAATATCTGGAAGATCATCTAATGAGGAAACTAAAAAAAATTATAGTATTTTTAGATCAAAGATAGAGGAGTCAAATCTTGGAAATTCTTTCATAAATCTTGGATTTATTCCTTACAAAGATGTAATTAATTTAATTTTTCATTGTGACATTTTAATAAATCCCTCTCTTTTTGAGGGTTGGAGCACAACAGTTGAGGAGGCAAAGTTATTTGACAAAAAAATGATATTATCTGATATTAAGGTTCATAATGATCAGGCTGTTAAAAATACATTATTTTTCAATCCTTTTAAACCTAAAGAATTAGCAGATAAAATTTGCGTGCTTAGTGACAAAAAAATAAAAAAAACTAAATTCAAAATATTAAAAAAAAGTTATATTAGACAAAGAGATTTATTTGCAAAAAAGTATTTTGAAATAATAAAAAAATCAATGTGAAAAGAGATAAATTTAAATTCTCAATTATAGTGGTCTCACTTAATACAAAAAAAGATTTTATTCAAACTGTTAATTCTATAATAAAACAATCTTTTAACAACAAAGAAATAATTATAGTTGACGGCTTGAGTGATGATGGAACAGTTTATGAAATTAAAAAATTAAAAAAAAATTTTTCAAAAATTATTTTAGAAAAAGATAGTGGAATTTATCATGCGATGAACAAAGGTTTAAGTGTTGCCTCAGGAGAATGGGTATTTTTTTTAAATTCTGGTGATTTATTCAAAGATAGAAATGTTTTGAAAAATGCTTCAAAATTAATCAAAAAAAAGAACGACATAGTTTTTGGTGATTGCTTAATCAATAATGGTCACATCATTTATAAAAGTGAAGGAAAGCCTTTTACAAAAAATACGATTTTAATGCCCTATAGTCATCAGAGTGTTTTTGTAAAAAAAAAATTATTTCTTAAAAATTTTTTTAACCTAAGGTACAAAATATCCTCAGATTTTAATTTTTTTTATGACCAGTTTAAAAAAAATAGTAAATTTCAAAAAATTAATATTATTTTATCAATCACTAAATCCGGAGGAATTTCAGACAAAAAAAGGTTTACGGTGTTGAAAGAAAATTTTGATATTCTGAAGAAAAATAAAATTACTTTTTTACAATTTTTGAAAATTTTCTTTTATTTTATAGAATTTTTATCAAAAAGATTTATCAAAATTATTTTACCAACTTTCATAACAAATATTGTATTAAATATAAAATACAAAGATAAAATAATTAAAAATTGAATGGAAAACTTAACTTATTGGAAAGAAATCAAAATACTAGATAAGTTTTTCTTAAAAATTCTAGAAAAAAATAGACAAAAAATCCATAATATTTTTTTGAAAAATATTTGTTATAATAATTCTATGTCGTTACTAGATGTTGGTACCTCTGCAGTATCTGATAAACATCATAATATAATTTTGCAAAGATTAAAAGATAATCCGAATATAACATGTTTGTCTAACCAAGATTGCTCCTCTCTTAAAAAATACTATCCTCATGTAAAATCATTCATTACAGGTGATGGTAAAAAAAATATTTTTGACAATAATCTTTTCGATATTGTTTACTCAAGTGCAACTATAGAACATGTAGGATCACTGGAAGATCAATTTACTTTTGTGTCTGAATGTTTTAGAGTTGCGAAAAAGAGCGTATTTATAACTACTCCAAATAGAAACTATCCTATAGATTTTCATACAAAATTACCCCTTATTCATTTATTACCCAAAAAAATACATAGAAAAATACTAAAAAATATTGGATTAAGTTTTTTTTCAAAAGAAGAAAACTTGAATTTATTATCGGAAAAAGATTTAATAAGTATATGTAAAAAACTAAGAGCCAAAAATTACTATGTTGTTAAACATAAATTTTGTTTTTTCACATCAAACTTGATATTGATAATAAATAAATAATATTAAAATGTTTATTTTTAGATGAATTTTTTGGAAAGTTTATCAGAAAACATTCCATTGTTTGAATTATTTATTTCATTAATATTATTTTCTGGACTTCACTATTTAGGATATTTAATTTTCAAAATTAAAAATATAAAAAATCTTGTAGGCACAATATCTGAACCTAAATATCAGCAAGTTTTAATCTCAACTAATCTGTTATTAATTTTTCTTTTTCCTGCGGTTCTTTTTTTTAAAAGTTCAAATATAATTATATTTATTTTATCAAGTGGATTAATTTTTTTAGGTTTACTACAAACTCAAAAGTTTTTTTTTAATCAAATATTTAAAACAAAATTTAAAATTAAATTTGATTATGATGTGATAATAAGTATTTTTTTAATTGTTTTTTTTTTAATTTCTATAGCACCTATTACTCATTCAGACTCTTTGGACTACCATTTGGAAGCTTCTAAATTTATCGCTAAATATGGATATTTTCCTGATAAATTGAATAACTATCATTTTCTCTTAATAGGTGCTGGTGAAGCATTAATGTCATTAAGCTTTATTTTTAAATCTCAACAGCTTGGGAATATTATCCAATTTTCTGGTTTAATTTCACTAATAGGAATATTAAAAAAAAATAATAAAAATAGTTTATACTATTCTTTAATACTTTTAAGTACTCCCGTTGTAATCTTTTTAGCATCTTCACCAAAACCTCAATTATTTACAATAGCATCAAATGTTTTTTTAGTAGCGTTGATTTATAAGAACCGAGAAATTTTGTTCAAACGAAAAGAATTAAATTACTTGTTAGTCTTAATACTTACGATTTTGATTAATTCTATAAATACTAAATTTTCTTTTATTTTAAGTTCATTTATTATATTTATCTTTTCATTATATATAGTTTATAATAACAATTATCTTAAAAATTATTTAATATTATCAATTATATTTTTTGTTTTATTTTATTTACCTTTTTTGTATTGGAAATCAATAACCTGGGGTGATAGTTTATATAATTATCTAATTAATCCATTTCCAATAGATTTATTTGGAATAGAAAATTTTAGAGATTATCTAAATAATTATGATAAAAATAATAATTACTTACAACTAATTTTTCCAAAAAATATAGGAAGTCTGACGGAGTCTATAGGTTTAATATTTTTTATATTATTCTTTATAAAGCAATTAAAAAAAAAAATAATTATTACAATTTTTTCTACTTTTGTATTTTTTGTAACTATTACTAAATTTTTTGGGCAAATATCTGGACGATTTTTAATTGAACCATTCTTCTGGCTATTGATTATTTTCTCCATTGAAAAAATTTCAATTAATAAACCATTTAAAATTTTGACCATTATTCAATCTTCATTTGTATTTATTTTTTTATTATATGGTGTTTATGTATTGACACCGGGAGTTTTGAATAAAAAATTATATGAAAAAGTTATGAAAAACACCGCAAATGGGTACAGTTTAATTAATTGGGCGGAAAAAAAAATTATCAAAAGTGATAAATATATTCTTCTTCAAAGGTCATCTGGTATTTCCGAAAATTCTATTTCTACTACGTTTACCTATTATATTGATAAGGATTCCACTGAACAAATAAATTATTTTCTTAAAATTATTGCAGAACATAATCCGAAATATTTGGTATCAAAAGTAGATGTTAAAGAAAATTTAATATTTAAGAAATGTATTGAAAAGTTAATTTTTTATGAGAATAATGTGGGCCGGTATACCGCAAGAAATCCAATGAATATTGGAAAAAAATATAATGGTTATATATATAAATTAAAAGATCCTTTAGAATTATGTATAGCGAAATAAAATTTATATAGTATTTAAAAAATAAAAAATTAATTATTCATCTCTTTTTCAAAATTATTATTTGATATTGAAAATGATTAGAAAAAAATTTCGGAAATAAATCTTCTAATTTAAAAAAAAATTTAAAAAGTATTTTTCCTAAATAATTATTTGGAAATAATATCTTTTGATGTTGAGATGAAAATGACCTCCACGGAAAAATTTTTACATGAGCAATGTTCTCAAATTGGAACCACCAATTATTAGGATGACAATAAAAATATAAATTTTTTTTTTTCTTTTTTAAAAAAAATATCTTCTTAAAAAAACTGATTAAAGTTTTAGGGTTACTATATACAATAATTATTGGTGCCTTTTTTTTTGCTATTTTTAACATTTTTAAGACAATACTACGTTGTTTTTTTTTATTAATATGGTAGATGGTATGCATACTAATAATACAATCAAAATAATTTTCTTTGAATTTAATTTTTGCAAAATCTTCTAGATAATATTTTCCTTTATTACCCAATTTTAGTTTTGCTTGTTTTATCGCAGTCTTTGAAAAATCTACGCAGTGTCTTTTATTAAAATTTTTTGAATATTTTAAGTATTCTTTATATTGTATAGGTCCTGAGGCAAAATCAAGAATATTTTTTCCACCCTTACTTGGAATATATCTTAATATCCTCAGTCTACATTTAGAAACATATTCTTTTGCTGAACTCCTTAAATCTTCAAACAATTCAGCATCCTTTGTTATATGAATATTTTTTTTCCAACCAGAAATGCTATAAAATTTTTTTATACTTTTCATTTTCATGAAAGAAAATATATAAATATCTGAAATAAACAATGAAAATTAAATATTCAATTATTTGTGAAAATAAAAATGAC
>MDTD01164007.1_pt1 | contig 12399 bp, 10 predicted proteins | sample 811221 | NCBI WGS metagenome assembly MDTD01 (sample SAMN05326646, study PRJNA326480) | marine metagenome | isolation source: seawater | place: Pacific Ocean: South West | collected 2011 | reverse complement strand
TACTTAAATCTTTTCTTACTCTACCAACAGCAATATTATCCTTACCCTTTACATCATCAGGCATAGGAAATCTATTTAATCTAAAATCTTGAATTATATCAATTCCTCCTGATGATCTAAGTTTTTCAAGAGCTTGAGAAGGATCTATGATTTCTTCAAATTCAATATTTACTGATTCAGAGTGTGCTCTAAGAATTGGAACTCTTACGCAAGTTGCAGAAAGTTTAAGATCAGGAATATTTAATATTTTTCTTGTTTCATTAATCATCTTCATTTCCTCCTCACAGTAATTATCAGAATTAATCGGAGAATTGTGCAGAAACAAATTAAAGGCTAATGAGTAAGGTAAAATTTTGCTTTTTTGGGGATCACCCTCCAAATATTGTTTTGTTAAAGTCTTTAATTCTTCCATAGCTAATTGACCAGCACCGCTAGCAGATTGATAAGTTGACAAGACAACTCTTTTAATTTTAGAAATACTTCGAAGGGGCGATAAAACAAGTGTTAATAATATCGTTGTACAGTTAGGATTCGCTATAACCCCATTATGATTTAATGCGTCTTTTGAATTAACTTCTGGAACAATAAGGGGAACATCTGGTTCCATTCTAAAAGCACTAGAATTATCTATTAAAAGAGCATTATGCTTTTTTATTGTAGAGATCCATTTTTTTGAAATTGAACCTCCCGCAGATGCAAAAACCAAATCAACATTTGCGAAGGAATTTTCATTAACCTCACTTGTAATAAACTCACGACCTTGCCATTGAATTTTTTTGCCCGCAGATCTTGAGGAAGAAAGAAGAATTAATTCAGAAATCGGAAAGTTACGTTCTTGAAGTATTTCTAACAATTCAGAGCCAACCGCTCCTGAGGAGCCAAGAATAGCAACTTTCAAAGATCTATCAGGTAAAAAAATAGAATTTTTCAATCTTTTCAAAAAATGAATTCAATAAGTTAAGAAGATGATTAATACTTTATCAAATAAATTTACTTTCAACTAATTCACTATAATGTGAAATAATTAAGATTCTGGTAACAGATAGCATTACAAGATTAAACATGGCAAACGAATCGTTAATTATTAAGACAAGTACACTCCCAAAAAGCAGAATTGCTATTGAATTAGAAATTCCTGCGAGCAGATGTAAATCAAGTATAGAAGAAACAATAAATACACTGAGTCGTTCAGCAAAATTACCAGGTTTTAGGACTGGAAAGATACCCAAACAAGTACTAATCCAAAGAGTTGGATTAAGTCAGATACACGCATCTGCTTTAGAAAAAATCATTGACAAAGCTTGGAATGAGGCTTTAAAGAAAGAATCAATTGAGCCTTTATCTGAACCAGCACTTGAAGATAGCTTTGAATCAATTGTAGAAAGATTCAATCCTGAAAATAATCTTAAAATTACTCTACAAACAGATATTGCTCCTGAATTAAAATTGAAAAAGGTAAAGGGTATCTCTGTTGAAATTAAAGAGAATACATTTGACCCAAAAAGTGTTGATGACGCACTAGAACATTCTAGAAAACAATTAGCAAACATTATTCCAGTAAAAGATCGCCCTGCCAAAATCGGTGATATTGCAGTCATAAGTTTTGAAGGTAAGTATAAAGGAACGCAAGAAAAAATTGATGGAGGTTCTAGTGAATCTATGGATCTTGAGTTAGAAAATAATAAAATGATTCCCGGTTTTGTTGAAGGAATTGTGGGAATGAAAATTAATGATAAAAAAACATTAGATCTTAAATTTCCTAATGATTACGCTCACGAAGATTCTAAAGGTAAAGAAGCTATTTTTGAAGTTCAGCTAAAAGACCTGAAAACCAAGGAATTACCAGAATTAAATGACGAATTCGCGAAACAATCAGGTAATAAGGATTCCTTAAAAGAATTCAAAAAAGATATTGAAAATCAATTAAGAGAAAATTTTGAAAATTCACAAAAAGATCTTAGAGTAGAAGCACTAATCGATGCTCTTGCAAAGGAATTAGAAGTAGAAATACCACAATCAATGATTGATATTGAAGTGAGGAATAGTATAGAACAAACAGCACAAAGATTTGCTCAGCAGGGACTAGATATAAAATCTACTTTCACTCCTGAATTAATTAAATCACTTGCTGAATCTAGTCGTCCTCAAGCAGAAAAAACAGTTTTACAAAGCCTTGCTTTAAAAGCTCTATCTGAGGCAGAAAATATACAAATTTCTGAAAAGGAAGTGGATCAAAAGATTCTTGAATATCAAGAGGAAATCTCAAAAACAAAAGGGAAAATCAACTTGAAAAAATTAAGAGAAGCTATAAAGAGTGATTTACTAAAAGAGAAATTAATTGTTTGGCTTGAAAAGAATTGCGAAATTCAAAAAGTTAAAGAAAAAAAATCTGATAAGAAAACCAAATCTAAAAATACAAGCAAATCAAAAAAAACAACAACCTCAAAAGCCAATACTAAATCAGATAAAAAATCAAGTTCATCAAAGTCAATCCAAAAAGATTCAAAAGCCAAACAAAAAAAATAATTTATGAAATAAATAACTAATTACAAAAAAAACTTTTAGATTATAAATAGAACTACTTAAAATATTTGATGGAAGCTTTAACAAATCATCCAATTCATAATTACCATCCCTATTACAAATCTAATCATTTCAATAGCTCAGCACTTCCAACTGTGATAGAGCAGTCAGGTAGAGGTGAAAGAGCTTTTGATATTTATTCAAGACTACTTAGAGAAAGAATTATATTTCTAGGTACAGAAATAAATGATCAAGTATCTGATTCTTTAGTGGCGCAGTTACTATTTCTTGAAGCAGAAGATCCAGATAAAGATATTCAAATATACATTAATTCACCAGGAGGATCGGTCACTGCAGGGTTAGCAATTTATGACACAATGCAGCAAATCTCGCCGGATATAGTAACTATTTGCTTCGGAGTGGCTGCCAGTATGGGTGCATTCCTCCTATCAGGAGGCACTAAAGGTAAACGATTATCACTTCCAAACTCAAGAATTATGATTCATCAACCTCTCGGCGGAGCCCAAGGTCAAGCTGTAGAAATTGAAATTCAAGCCAAAGAAATACTTTATCTTAAAAAGACATTAAACTCCTTACTTTCTGAACATACAGGTCAACCACTAGAAAAGATAGTTGAAGATACTGAGCGTGACTACTTCTTATCACCTAATAAAGCTGTTGAATATGGATTAATTGACAAGGTAATAAAAAATGACAAGTAAAGGAATTATTTTAAGATTTTGATGACGAATTGAAATTTGTAAGCAATCCTTATATTAAAGAGGTTAAACTCCTTAAATTTTATTAAACAGTTTATAAAACGATGGCTAAATTTGACGCCCATCTTAAGTGTTCTTTTTGTGGTAAGTCACAAGATCAAGTCAGAAAACTTATAGCTGGTCCAGGAGTATACATTTGTGATGAATGCATTGATCTATGTAACGAAATTCTTGATGAAGAATTAATAGATTCTCAAGCTAAAAATAATCCAAGTACAACGCAAGTTAAAAAGAAACTAGTAAATTCAGATGTTGATACTAGCTCACCACTCCAAATAACAACAATTCCAAAGCCCATAGAAATAAAAAGTTTTCTTGATAAGCAAGTTGTTGGTCAAGAATCTGCAAAAAAAATACTATCAGTAGCTGTCTATAATCACTACAAAAGACTTGCTTGGAAAGGAAGTGATAAAGAGAAAAGTACTAACGCAGAAGATTTCCAGTCAACTAAACTACAAAAGTCAAATATTTTATTAATTGGACCTACAGGCAGTGGAAAGACATTATTAGCTCAGACACTAGCGGAATTTCTAGATGTTCCTTTCGCAGTTGCTGATGCAACCACCCTAACGGAAGCAGGTTATGTAGGTGAAGATGTAGAAAATATTTTATTAAGACTTTTACAAAAATCTGAAATGAATATTGAGCTTGCTCAAAGGGGCATAATATACATTGACGAAATAGATAAGATTGCTCGCAAAAGCGAAAATCCCTCTATCACAAGAGATGTTTCTGGAGAGGGCGTTCAGCAAGCATTATTAAAAATGCTCGAAGGTACAATAGCTAATGTCCCTCCTCAAGGGGGCAGAAAACATCCATACCATGATTGTATTCAGATTGATACAAGTCAAATATTATTTATTTGTGGTGGTGCATTTATTGGATTAGAAGATATTGTCCAAAAAAGATTGGGGAAGCATTCAATTGGTTTCACTACTCAAGAAGAAAGCGATGAAAATGCTGCAAAAAAGAACTTAGATTCACGAGAAGCTCTAAAGAATTTAGAGCTTGATGATTTAGTCAAATACGGATTAATTCCTGAATTCATAGGGAGAATTCCTGTTTGCGCAGTGCTAGATCCTCTCAATGAAGATACACTTAAATCTATTCTAACTGAGCCAAGAGATGCACTTGTTAAGCAATTTAGAGCATTACTAAGTATGGATAATGTAAATTTAACCTTCGAGTCTGGCTCAGTTGCCGCAATAGCCAGAGAAGCTTTTTCTAGGAAAACTGGAGCTAGAGCTTTAAGATCAATCATTGAGGAACTTATGCTTGACCTAATGTATTCACTGCCATCTCAAAAAGATGTCAAGGAATTTACTATTACTGAACAAATGGTTGATAATCTATTTTCCTCGAAGATTGTGAAGCTTCGTTCAAGTAAAAATAGGATTAGAAAAGAGTCTGCTTAAAAAATTAATATGATTAAATAGAACAATTAATAGTATTTAATAGATATAAATGGCAACCAGTCATAAACCTTTTCACCAAAAATATAGGCCTAACTGTCTTGGTGAACTTGTGGGCCAAGAATTAGTCAGCGTAACGTTAAAACAAGCATTAATCACTCAAAAAATTGCTCCTGCTTATCTTTTTAGCGGTCCCAGAGGTACAGGGAAAACATCTAGTGCCCGAATCCTTTCTAAGTCACTTAATTGTCTTGCTCATACAGCGCCCCATATTTCTCCCTGTAATTGTTGCGATTTATGCAAAAGCATATCTGATGGAACAGCATTAGATATTATCGAAATTGATGCGGCTTCAAATACTGGAGTTGAGAACGTACGTGAAATAATTGAAAGATCTAATTTCGCCCCAACTCAAGCAAGGTGGAAAGTCTATGTCATTGATGAATGTCATATGCTCTCAACAGCTGCTTCCAATGCGCTCTTAAAAACCATCGAAGAGCCTCCAGCAAGTGTTATATTTATCCTAGCTACTACTAATCCTGAGAAAGTTCTCAAGACCATTCATAGTAGATGTCAGAAGTTTGATTTTAAAAGAATTAATACTGATGATATTTATAAACATCTTTTAGATATTGCCAATAAGGAATCAATAACTTTTGAAGAAAGTGCGATAAATCTAATAGCAAAAAGATCTAATGGCGGGATGCGGGATGCTCAAAGTTTATTAGATCAATTAAGTCTTATTCCAGATGGAATTACTAAAGAAGCAGTAGAAAATTTACTTGGTGAAGTTTCAGAAAATAAGCTCATCAATATTATTGAATCATTAATTTTAAACAGTCCAGAATCCTTAATAAAAAATTGTTGTCAACTGTATGACTCAGGTAATGAACCTATTTCAATACTTGAAGGATTATTAAACATAACAAGAGATTTACTACTAAAAACTAACAATAGTAATTATTCTGATTTGTTCTACACGTCAAAAGAATTCCAACCAAAATTAGATCAAATTGCAAAATCACTCAATAAAGCAAAAATCATAAAGTGGCATAAAAATCTCAAAAATTCAGAATATCAAATAAAGAATAGTAATCAACCAAGGTTATGGCTCGAAATTCACCTTTCCAGCCTTATTGAGATCCAAAGTACAGAAAAGGATATTCAATCCGCATCTAATAATAGTAAATCAAGTGTTGATCAAAAAATTAATTTAAATATAAATAACCTTTCGACTCATAACAAGGATAATCAAACTTTGGATGGAAAAGTAAATCAATCTATTACAAATAAAAGTGAAGAAACTTTTGGTAAAAGTATAAATCAATATGTTCAGGATAAAAGTAATAATTACCAAGCAACTGAAATAGCTCAAGCCAATAATGAAAATGATAATCAATCAATTAACTTAAAAGAAAAATGGTCTTTAATACTTTCCAAATTAGAGTTACCATCAACACGTATGTTACTTTCTCAACAAGCTGAACTGTTAAATATTCAATCTGATCATATAGAGATAGGTCTAGCTCCAAATTGGGAAAATATGATCAAAAGCAGAAAAGTTATTATTGAAAACGCCGTAAAAAAAACTCTTGGTGAGCATATAAAAATTAACTTTTCAATTAATCAAAAATCAGATCACAAAATTTCATCCCCAGCCAAGCCTATAAAATCACCACCGAACAATTTTTCAAATACATCAAACATATCAACTCCACAGAATTCAAACAAGATTGAAACTGGAGAGTTAATTAAAAAGGATAGTTCTCAAAACTTAGCTGATTTTTTTAATGGAGAAGTAATAGATTCTGAAGACTAAAATCATCCTTTATGAACAGTTTTTTTCCAATACAGTCTTTTAGGGAGTATTGACATCTTAAAAGTCACCCAAGGAATAATTACAAACCAATGAGACAAATAACATAAAAAAATGAACATATTTAATAAATTAGTATTTGGCAGTGTTGGTCCTTCATGATCTCTATTACAGCCAATCCAAGATGCGATAGCCGATAGTGTAAAAGCTGTTAGTGAAATTGGCCAATAAATAGGAATTGTGCGCTGATACAAAGCAAAAGTTAAATCAAATAGTGAAATAATAGGAAGAGCATATTGCAAAATAAAAAAATACGATAAATCAAATTTCTTCATATTACTAAAATTTCCAAATAATAATTTTGTTCCATAGTCAAAAAATCTTTGTAAACCTCCCTCTGCCCATCTCTGTCTTTGAGAAAATAATGCTGGAATATTTTCAACAGCTTCCTCCATTATGGGTGGATCCCATAGTATTCCAATTTTTGAATCAGATAAAAGTAACCGAAAACTAAGGTCAAGATCATCGGTAACAGTATCCTCATTAAATGCTCCACAGGTTAATAAAGTATTTTTTTTTATTAGCTGCCCATTACCTCGCAATTCAGAGACATCGGCCATAGAAAGTCTTCCAAGTTGAAAAACTGTATCCATTGCCATTTCCATTGCTTGGCAATTAGTTAAGAAATTCTTATTTGTATTAAGTACTGATTTTCTTAATTGAACGGCAGACCATGATCCTTCAAAGGCAAAATGAAATAGTCTAAGTAAAATATCATTTCTGAATTGAGCATCAGCATCTAAAATAAATAACCACTCTCCCGTTGTAAATTTCAAAGCATGATTAAGAGCACCAGATTTACCTCCTCCAGCATTTTTTTCTCTACTTATAATTTTTAGCTTCTTATATTTATGGGCAAGTTTTTTTAATATTATTGGCGTTTCATCAATACTTCCATCATCAATAATATAAATATTTAATTGTTCAGAAGGATAATCTAAATCAAATAGTCTTTCAACTAATCTTGAGATTACATATTGCTCATCTCTTGCTGCAACAACGATATCAAGGTTAGGAAGTTTTTTATTAATAGGAATATCTATGCTCGATCTAATAATTTTGCTATTTTTCGATAGCACCCAAGTTCCATAAAAAAATACTAAAACTGAAAAAAATAATAAGATAAATAAAGGCGGAGAATAATCTGTAAAATGAGGGAGTATCCCAATAAAACAACAAATTGAAAAAAATATAAGTGATCTAAATCTCCTATCTTCTGAAAACCTTTGCTGACTGTTATTACAATTTTTATCGACTATTTTTTTCATATTACTCATCCATCAAATTCTTAAAATTTATCAATTTCGTGCCTATATAGTAATGATTTAATATTTTCTCATACTTAAAGCCTGATTTTGCCATGTCAATTGCTCCAGATTGAGATAAACCTACACCATGACCAAAGCCTCCTCCTCTAAAAAGCCATAAATTATCATTTAATTTATTAATTATAAATAAATTACTTGGTAAAAATTTCAGATATCTCCTGATTTCGTCCCTTCTTAAATTAATTACTTGACTTGCCCCCGCTATTATAATTTCCAAATTAATAACCCTACCGCTAGCGCCGCGCTCCTTTACTTTTAAATCTAAAACGTTATTATTTTTGTCAAATAATTTTGTTTTTAAGAGCATATTATTAATCATTTCATCAGAGACTTTTCTTTCCCATCGAAATAATTTATGATCATTCCCATAAAATTTCTCGTAATCATTATTTAGAAAATTCATTAGAACATTTCTATTTTGCATTGAGAAATTACCAGAATTTGATGAGATTTTCTTTAAATCAAATTTAGAAATAAAATATGGATAATCTTCAATCATCCAAGATTCACTTGATTGAGCGGATATTCCCCCATTAGAAGCATGATAAAACGCATTTATTGGCCAGTTTTTAAAAGAAAGTATTTGATATGAAGTATCCTTAATAGCCTTTTCTATATTCATATTAGAGTCCTTATATGGCTTATAAACTTGGCATTGGGTTGTAATACATAGATGATAATTATCAGCTTGAAAACGATCACTATTAAATACCGCCCAAGTTCTTGCAATAACAGCTTGAGCTTTTAAAGCTTCCAAAGGAGAATTTGAACCCATCTCATGAGGTAATACTCCTTTTAAATAATTTGGAAAAGATATTTTCTCGATAAGAGTCCAAGTACCATAAGAATCTTTTATTAAATAGAAAATTTTTCCATATACTTGATTATTAATTTTGATATCCTCAATAGAAGAAATCATGATAGGTCCATTAAGTCTTCTAGAAATATATTCACTTTGTAAAACAGGAATTATGTTATTTTTAATAATTTTTTTTTGTAGTACAAAATTATTTTTACTTAAATTCTTAAATTCATTTGTCAACCATATTTCCCAATCATCAGGATTAACAATAGTAAAACTAAAACCTTTTTTCTCAAGCAATTTTGATTTTCTTTTTGCTGATTCAAAACTAGCAAAAGGTCCAGAAATAAATCTTTTTAATACTAGTGGTTTGTCTCTTGGAACAGATTTAAATAATATTGATATTTCTTTAGATTTATGTTCAACTCCATTAGAGTCAATAACTGTTAATAGATTATTCTTTGTTTTAAAATTCAACAGATCATTATTTTTAGGATACTTGTTATCATTTCCCAAATATTGTTTAAGTCCTATTAATAGGTTTCCATTTTTAATTTCATTTTTTAAGTTGATTTTTATACGATCCTTTGCCAATGCGGCGGAATCAATTACAAATTGGCTAAAAGATACTAAGAATATTGATAATAAAAGTTGAAAATATCGAAAATTATATTTCATTTATTTATAGTGCAAGTAATTTAAATTGCAGTTAAAACATTTTATTTGCACCTATGCAAATAAAGGTTTAGATTATAAGACTAATAATAAACGATTTTAAATGTCAAAACTGAAGACACGCAAATCAGCAGCTAAAAGATTTAAAGCTACCGCCACTGGGAAGTTTATGAGAAGAAGAGCTTTTCATAATCACTTACTTGACCATAAAAGTTCAAAACTGAAAAGACATCTTTCTACAAAAGCTGTTGTTGATGAAAAAGACTCTGATAATGTAAAATTAATGCTTCCATACGCTTAAAACAATTTTAATAAATCAATGCCAAGAGTTAAAAGAGGAAATGTAGCAAGAAAAAGAAGAAATAAAATCTTGAATCTTGCAAAAGGTTTTAGAGGTGGTAACAAAAATCTCTTTAGAACCGCTAATCAAAGAGTTATGAAAGCTCTTTGCAATGCTTATCGTGATAGGAGAAGGAGAAAAAGAGATTTCCGAAGATTATGGATTTCTAGAATTAATGCATCCGCGAGAATAAACGGAACTTCATATAGTAAGTTAATGAATTGCCTAAAGAATGCAAATATAAATATTAATAGAAAAATGCTTGCTCAACTAGCTTTAAATGATCCAAAATGTTTTGAGAAGATCGTTACATCCGCAATTAAATAGCTAGAATAATTAAACATTTAGATAAAACTTATAAGTAAATGGAATTATCTTCATTTCAATCGTACTTATTAATTTTGTTTGTTTTATTAGTAGTTATTGGAATATTTGTCTTTAGACAGTTTTTAAAAACTAGAAATGAAGAAATTAGTTTAGTAGAATTTGAGCAGAAAGGTATTGATTCCCTTAATTCTGCCACTGAACTTTATGAGTTTGGTTCTATACAAATTAAAAAAAGACTATATCCTCAAGCCACTAAAACCTTATTAAAAGCAATTAAATATTCTAAAAATGAACCTGACGAAGGCAAAGCAATCATTGAAAATGCTCTTGGGTTTTCATACGCAGCTCAAAAAGAATATAAAAAAGCAATTAAACATTATAAATTAGCACTAATATCTTTATCAGATTACACTGTAGCCCTAAATAATCTTGGCTCTGCCCAACAAAATTTATTCGATTATAACGAAGCATATGCAACGTACAGAAAGGTCTTAGAAATTGATTCTAGAAATAAAACAGCTTTAAAGAAAATCAAAGAATTAGAGAAAAGAATTAATTTCAAACCATTTACAGAAATAAATCCTAAAGGCTTTTAATAATTATGAATGAAGATAAATGTTTGAATATTGGTAATAAATCATTTAACTCTAGATTAATGGTTGGTACTGGTAAATATAAAACATCAGAATTAATGATTCATAGCTTAGATAGCTCAAATAGTGAGATTGTGACAGTTGCAGTAAGAAGGATTAAGAATAACGAAAATAAAGAAAATTTACTGCAATTTATTGATTGGAGTAAATATTGGATGCTTCCAAATACTGCTGGATGTACAAATTCTGAAGAAGCGATAAGAATTGCCTTTTTAGGAAGAGAACTTGCAAAATTATCAGGTCAAGAAGAAAATAATTTTATAAAATTAGAGGTAATTCCTGACAAAAGATATCTTCTTCCAGATCCAATGGAAACTCTAAAAGCAGCAGAATACCTTGTGAAGAAAAATTTTACAGTTCTACCTTATATAAATGCAGATCCGATAGTTTCTAAAAGGCTAGAAGAAGTTGGATGTGCCACTGTTATGCCTCTTGGTTCCCCCATTGGCTCTGGACAAGGTCTTTTAAATGCGTCTAATATATCAATCATAATAGAAAATGCATCTATACCTGTTATTATTGACGCTGGAATTGGGGTCCCAAGCGAAGCCTCTCAAGCAATGGAAATAGGAGCTGATGGAGTACTAATAAATAGTGCAATAGCACTTGCTAAAAATCCTATCCTGATGGCTGAGGCAATGAGCTTAGGTGTTCAATCAGGAAGAAATGCTTTCCTAGCAGGAAGAATTGAAAAAAAACAATTAGCAAGTCCTAGCTCGCCTAATCAAAATATCTCTAATTAAGTAACATTAAATCTATATTTAAAATGAAAAATCTTAATAAATCAAAGGTTTTTAATGTTTTTAGAAAAAAGATTTGAAACTTTTTTCAATATATACTTACATAGTGATAGGTCACTGTAGTAATTTAATAAATAATTAATTGATAAATTAGTCTGGAGTCTTGAGTGAAAGTAATTGTCCTTGGCGGAGATGGTTTTTGCGGCTGGCCTTGTGCTGTTAACCTTGCAGAACAAAATCATGATGTTATTATTGTCGACAACCTAAGTCGAAGAAAAATTGATATTGATCTTGAAGTGGAGTCTCTTACGCCAATAACTTCTATAAATGAAAGACTTACTGCGTGGGAAGAAATCGGCGGCAGGCCAATGCGATTTATCAATATAGATATATCTAAACAATATCAAAAGTTACTCAATCTCTTAAATGATGAAAAACCTGACTCTATAATTCATTTCGCAGAACAAAGAGCAGCTCCTTATTCAATGAAATCAAGTTTCACAAAACGATATACAGTAGATAATAATGTGAACGGCACTCATAACCTTCTAGCTGCCATTGTTGAAAGCAATCTAGATATTCATATAGTGCACCTTGGAACTATGGGCGTATACGGCTACGGATCGCATCGAGGTGCAACTATTCCAGAAGGATATCTAAAAGTTGAAGTGCCACAGCCTGATGGAAGTAGGTTTGAAGAAGAGATACTGCATCCAGCGAGTCCAGGAAGCGTTTACCATATGACAAAAACATTAGATCAGCTTTTATTTCTTTACTACAATAAAAATGATTTAATTCGAATAACAGATTTACATCAAGGTATAGTTTGGGGTACCAATACAGATTCCACTATTAAAGATCCGAGATTAACTAATAGATTTGATTATGATGGAGATTATGGGACAGTTTTAAATAGATTCCTAATGCAAGCAGCGATTGGCTAT
>MDTD01032056.1_pt1 | contig 12399 bp, 11 predicted proteins | sample 811221 | NCBI WGS metagenome assembly MDTD01 (sample SAMN05326646, study PRJNA326480) | marine metagenome | isolation source: seawater | place: Pacific Ocean: South West | collected 2011 | reverse complement strand
ATGGAGGGTTTGCCCCATGAAAAAGATGGCTCAACTATGGTGCATGGCTCTTCTTTTAGGGATGAGCAGTAGCAGCCGACTACACTCCGAGTTCGCGTTCGCAGCTGAAGCTCTTCGCTTACGGTTCTGACGATAAGTTCTCCGTGGACTTTAGCGAGCCATCAGCCTCGGATCCTTCGACCACGGGCTTCGGTCTGGGACGTAAGGTTCACCAAATCCAAGGAACCTGGACAACCAAATTCAATCCCGATTTAGGGCTTCGTCTGGGGCTTGTGACAGGCTACCAGGGGCTTCAGCTTAAATTCGGGACCGAGCGAAACTTTAACCTGAGGGTGTGCCCTCTCGTCCTTCGATCCGACGTTGATGCGCGTTTGTCCGACAAGTTCAAACTCCGTGGGGGACTTTGGGCACAAGTCACCAGCTTCGGTGTGAGTTTAGATTTGTCGCGTCCGAGCAAGGAAGGGCAGGTCAACGTCCCGACTGCTACCAAGGAGCAATTCGCCATCGACGTAGACGGATGGTCGCAGCGTTTGGATGGATGGGTAGAAGCGAGATATGAGCCAACTCAGGATATCGGGCTGATCCTTGGAGGCCGCGGTGCCAGTTGGTGGGGAGACTTCTCGGATGCTGCATTCGAGCCTCGAGCTTCCTTTTACTGGCAGGCTGCGGAAGGTACACGCCTAACCCTTGGCGGTGGTTTGAATTACCAGGCTCCTGCTCCGGATGAGACAGCGGAGGATATTGGCAACCCTGACCTGGGTGCGGAGCGTGCGGCGTATGCTGTGGCAGGTTTGAGGCAGACCGTCGGAGAGGTGTTCTCCTTTGACCTGCAGGTTTTCGCAAAGTTCCTTGGAAACCTCGTCAGCCCAACGACCTTCGACCCTGAGAATCCAGAACAGGTGCCGTACGACAACGCGGGAGAAGGAACGGTCATTGGTGCGGAGTTACTCGCGCGCGTCGCTACGGATCGATTCAATGCCTGGTTGAGTTACACGCTCTCTCGGTCGGTAAGACGTGACCGACCGGAAGAGCCGGAACGGCTCTTCTCGTACGATCAAACGCACGTACTGAGCCTCGTATCCTCAGTTGTCATTGGGGCTGGCTGGAAAGCCGGTGTGCGGATGCGCTATTCAACAGGTAACCCCTACACGCCGTTGGTACCGGGGTACTACGATTCGGACACCGATGTCTTTGTGCCGCGCCCGGGTGGACCGCTTCTGTCCGAGCGCATCGAAGACTTTTTTGCACTCGATATTCGCGTGTCGAAGGAGTTTCGCTTCGAGGATTGGATGCTGGACGTCTACCTGGAACTTAACAACGCAACGAACCGAGAGAACGTGGAGAACGTGGGGTACACATACGATTACTCCGCACGGCAAGATATTAACGGACTGCCGATAGTCCCATCCTTCGGCCTGAAGGGGGTCTATTAATGGCTGAAACCGTGACGCAGGGTGCGCTGAACAAAGAGCACCAAGGGGATTTAGATGCCTAAGTATATAAGTACATCGGAGGCGGCCCGAATCGCCGGTGTGACACCCTCAAGCATCAAGCGCTGGGCTGACCAAAACCTATTGCCTTGTGAAAAGACTGCAGGTGGTCATCGTCGCTTTGAGTTGGGCGCCTTACGGAGGTTTCTAGAGGGTGTGTTGGAATCAGAGGGTGAACAGCATGACATCAATGGTTGGATTGAGGTTCTCACCCACGGTTCTCACAATGCCGTCCTAGCTCGCCTGTATCAAATGCTTCATGAGCGTAAGCAGTGGTGTCACGTGGCGGATGGACTGGGCGAGGTGTTGAAGGCAATTGGTGACCAATGGAAAATGGGCGCCTTGACGATCGCCGAAGAGCATATCGCATCTGAGACCCTCACGCGTGCACTCACACACGTGGGCTCAGGCCTGCCTGTTACCGTGTCTACCAGGCGGGCTGTACTAGCGACGGTCGAAGGGGACCCACATGAGTTAGGCTTACGCTTGGCTGAGCTTTGCTTGCGGGCAAGGCAATGGGAACCGGTATGGTTAGGTCGGGATACACCCACTGAAGTTCTCAGCGACAACATCAAAAACGATAACTTCGATGTGGTCGCGCTTTCGGCATCGGCCTACGGCGTCAACACGAAGAAACTCGCATTCCATGCTGGCCGAATTGCTGAAGTTTGTCGTGCACAAGGTGTTCTTCTTGTGCTCGGAGGGATGGGGTCTTGGCCCGAAGTCGAAGGAGCCGTCCACGTTCGAACATTCTCGGAGTTCGACACTCTCTTGGAACGCGTATTCTAGATGTGGTGGCGGGTTGACCGCCGTAACGACCGCCGCATCAAGGTTCATCACTTAAGGATCAGCCATGTCCATTTGCCTCCGTTCGCGCGCACACATGTGCGTGCTATTCTCTGCCTTCATTCTCCTATCCTCGATAGGTTGTGGGGATGAGGATGCCTCCATTATGAGGAGCTATGACGAGTGCGTCGAATCATGGCAGCCGAGCTACCATCAGCGTTTTCAAGCGGGTGACACGTTTTTCCTACCTAGCCTCTCTGATGACACTGCCTGCAATGGGGTGTCCTGGAGGTTGGAAACAAGGCCGCCGGAGAGCAACGTTGAACTCATTTTAGGTCGTTCTTACGCCCGCATTACTCCGGATGCCGATGGTGCCTACATCTTCATCCTAGAGAAGGAAGGGAAGTCGAGTTCTACGACACTTGAGCTGGATGTCGTGGATGCATTGGAGCGCCCTTTCCACAACTACAACTACTTCCCATCTCCAAGAGCGGCCGCCTGGGTCGAGGATGAGTTGTGGGTGGCAGGCGTTTATACGCCACAGGTTGCTCGGTTGGATGCAGCAACACAGGAACCCAAGACGCCCGTTCTGGTAGGCCAATGGCCGGTGGCTTTGACTTACGCGCAGGAAGAAGGCGTCGTTCTGGTAGCAAATAAGGCCAGCGATACGCTCGGATTCATTGATGTGAACACCGGCAAGATGACTGACGCTGTCTGGGTGGGGGATGAACCAACCAATATCGTGTGGGACGCCTCACGGTCTCTCGCTTATGTCGCACTTGGCGGAGCTGGTAGTTTGGCCGTCGTCGACGTTGAAGCCCGGATGCTCGTAAAGACAATTCCAACAGTATTCGACCCTCTTGGATTGGCGATGACACCCGATGGAAGCAGGCTCGTGATTGCTTCTCATCGGTCCGGGCAGTCCGACTTGACGCCCTACATTGACCTTGGGGTCGAAAACGAAAAGGATGTGGCAATCGTCGACCTTGAAACCCACGAGGTGTCTGGCTACATCCTTGAGGTTGCCTCAACGATCCATGACATCGCCTTTGATGCCGAAGGAAAACTTTGGGTCAGCGCTACGAGCAACAATATTCACGGCCTCCTGAACGACCCCGATGCACTGAGTTTCCAACACGAGGTCTTTACACTTTCACTGAGCAACGGTCCGGCTGAACGTCACCAAAGTGCCGATCTAAGCCGACAGGCAACTAGCACGGGATCGACGGCGACGATTCAGGGGTTCACGTTCTGCGAAGGCTCGGTCTGGGTGATGGCAGAAGGTAGCAATGCTGCGGTTGAGCTGAATTTAGACCTTAGCGAAAATCGTCGTGTCCCCGTCGAAGGTCGGCCTCGTGCTGCCGTGTGCGGTGATGGCGCCGTGTGGGCCGTGTCGTCTAACCGCATGGAAGTAACCAGAATAAGTGGGGATGACGCAACCGTTCACGCTCTCGGCTTAAATGACGCACGTAGCCAGGAACTTCGGGATGGTTTGGAATACTTCACGGGCCAAGGCGATGGCCCTGGGGACAATCGAAGCTGTAACAATTGTCATGCCGATGGCCTGTCTGACGCCGTCATTTGGAATGCTGGACCCGTTCCCAACCAACTCTTGAGCCGACCCTTCCGGTGGCTTGAGGGAACGAGCATGATTGGCTGGGATGGTTACGTGGGTAGCGTCAAGATTAGTGGTTATGTCGGTGGCTCCACGATCAATCGCCGAGGCACGACGGAAAATGCCATTGCACTGGGGGCTTATTTAGCCTCGCTCATGCCTTCACCGGCAGCCAATAGCCACACCAACAGGGATGGATCTCTCTCTTCAGAGGGGCTCAAAGGTCGGGAGGTCTTCGAAGGAAAGGGTGCGTGCACCGGGTGTCACTCAGGTCCCAAGACAACGAACCAACAAGTCATGGCGGATGGTTTAACCCCCGGTAAGACCGACGTTCCGACTCTTGTGGATGTCTCGCGAATTGGCGGCTGGTACAAAACTGGTGTGATGGCGTCGCTTAGAGCGACTGTCGCAGACACCTCCGACAAGTTTGGGCGTGACCTAAGTGAACTGGAAATCGACCAGGTGACTCGATACCTCGAAGAGCTTACCGGGCGAGACTTCTTTGTGCTCAACGAGGACTTTGGGCCGAGTGTTGATGCGTTCCCTGTTGATGGGGCTGTGGTACTGACCATGAGCTATCCGGTGCTCGATGAGGAGGCTAACCTGGCTCTGATCACGCTCGTGGATGAGAGTGGTGCATCGATAGAGGCAACCGTGACAGTCGACGGGCGCTTCATAACCCTCAAACCAGTGGCGACGCTCGCGCCGGACACTCAATACCGTATTGAAGTTTCCGAGAACTTTCAGGCAGACGATGGACGTTTATTGGTTGGTCCAAACTCGCTGGCCTTCAAGACAGCAGCGCTTCCCACCATCAAACTTGAAGGGCGTTATCGGATAACCTTGCGAGTACCGATGCTGAACTTCCTCGTTGGAGAGTTTGATTGGGATAATCTTGTGGAGCAGTCCTTCATTTTTGATGCGACAACCGACGAGCACGCTTCGGTCGTAGCCATCGATTATGGCCAGGACCTTGTATACGATGATGTGTTTGTTATGGATGGTAGTACCCTACGGACAAAGGCATTGCCGGTTTCTGTTGGACCCTCATTTCTGAACGGATACCCAGTCCAGGCGCCGGCCCAGGACACTGATGGTGATGGAGTGGTCGACCTGGTCGAAACGAAGATGCATCTCTCAGGGCCTGGCATCGATCTCGAGGATATTGAGGTCACGATTCAGAAAGAAGCCATCGTCATAGGCTGCGATCCTGGCAGCGATGGCGCTTCCGCGCCGGTCGTGACGCAAGATGGAGACAACGTCTCCATTGATTGGGAGGGCGGTGCCTTGGCTCTTTACGTTACGAGTCCGGATGCGAACCTCCCGCTTGGACCAGGCTTGGTCGACGGTGGAACCACCTATTGGGTGCTAGAGACAGAAGCATTCCCTGATACGTTTGAAGGTCCAGTGACTTATGGAAGTGCCAATGAGGGGACCTTAGATGTAAGCGAAAATCATGGCGGACCACTGGGGGGAACCGAGTTTGTAAGCGGCGAGTGCTATCGCTTTAGTGTCGTGGTGGATTTTGCTTTTCATCACACAACAATCGAATGGCCATAGGGTCGTGTTCGGTTGAGTTGAAGATTCTCGTTTCCAGCCTAGCGGACTGCACCTAAGTTCCGCGGCGATGAATCGTCTAACCCTCGGAATTAGCCTACTGGTTTTTAGCATTGCTCTGCCAGTTGGGGCCCACCACAACCCACGGTCGACCCCCGTCGTGACCTTGGAGGATGCGGCGTATAAAGTCTACCTAGACGCTAGTTCCGCGGATTTTGATGCGCCAGAGGCAGCTGGCGACTGGCGCGCACTTAACCTATCGATCAACTGAGCGCCCTGGCCCTGGCTCTCCATCCATGCGACAACGGGCTATAGTCGTGTCTTCTACAACTCTGGGTTTGTGCGGGAGGCGCTCGGGCTGAGGACTGTTTCGGGCATCACGGATACGTCGTTTGATCTTGGTGTTCGAGTTTGGCGTGATGGAAGCCAGAAGCAGGCAGTTTCCCTGGGGCTTGGCTTCGAGGCTCCCACGGGAGGTTTCGATCCTCGTCTAGGGGGCGGCCATTACGCCATGACTGGTCGTGTCGTGTACGAAAACCGGGTCGCTCCGAAATATGTTGTAAGTGCCGAAGTGATGGCCAGTGGCAACCTTGGCGAAGCGGTCATCCACGAGCATCTTTACGGTGCAGATGAGGGGCACCTTCACGGCGCGATTATCGCTCCTCACGGAGAAATCCAATTAGGTGGACGATTAGGTGTCTCCTACCGAGATGAGGCTGGTTGGTTGAGCGCTAACCTCTTAGTGACCAGCTACCTGCGCAAACCTGAGGCTCTCGGCCCCGTCGCGCTCCGCTTAGGGGCAGGCCTGAACATTGGCGGCGAAGGCTTTACGGTAACCGGAGCCGTGGCTATTCCTTTCGCGGGGCTAATGCCTAACCTCTGGATGGGACAGGTTGGCATAGGGTACCGTTTCGGAGTGGTGCCCCCTGAACCTCAGGCTCTAGGTTGCGCGTGCGGAAAATAGGGTTTAGGTTCGTTCCCTGGACGTGGTCCTAAGCGGAAGACAAAACGATGATATCGATTCAACAACTGAGTGTCCGATACGGAGATAAGACAGCCGTCGACTCACTCTCATTCGATATTGAGCCAGGTTTGCTTTATGGCCTTCTAGGGCCAAACGGAGCCGGTAAAACGACGACTATTTCATGCCTGTGTGGTTTACGGACCCCGACAGAAGGAACCGTTTGGGTCGATGGCGTGAATGTCGCAGAAGATGCCCAAGGAGTAAGGGCTCGCGTTGGATATGTCCCGCAGGAACTCGCCCTCTATTTGGAACTGACTGTCCAAAAAAACCTTGAGATATTCGGTGGCCTTGCTGGTCTAGGCAGAGACGAGTTACGCAGTCGTATTGGCTGGGCCCTAGATGTTGCGCAGCTCTCGGATCGACAGAATGATGTGGTTGATACACTTTCAGGTGGGATGAAAAGGCGGCTGAATATGGTTGCCTCTCTGCTCCACAAACCTCGGATCATCATCTGTGATGAGCCCACAACAGGTGTTGACCCCCAATCACGTAATCACCTCTTTGAAACGGTGAAGCGGCTTCACCAAGAGGGTTGTACGGTCTTATACACGACTCACTATATGGAGGAGGTCGAAGCATTATGTGACCACGTGGCCATCATGGATCACGGGAAGCTAATCGCTCAAGACAGGCTAGAGGTCTTGTTGGGTGGAAAGGAAAGTTTGGAGCAGGTCTTCCTAGATTTGACCGGTCGCGGTTTGAGGGATGCCGGATGAATGTCATTCGATGGCTCGTCCACAAGGACTTGGCGCGCTTTTTTGCCGATCGCAATGGTGCACTGCTTACCTTTATCATTCCGATGGCGCTGGCTGCGCTCCTGGGTAGCCTCTTCGGCCAAGACGATAAGGCGACGGCCGTAGAACTTCTTGTCGTAGATCGGGATGAGTCAGCGGAAACACAATCCCTTGTCAAAGCCCTGGAGGCTGACGAAACACTCGATGTGACGGTCACAACGGAGGAAGATGCCCGCGCCAAGGTTGAAAAAGGTGATGCCGCTGTCGCAATCGTCCTTCCACCTGGGGCGGGTAAGGCGCTCAATCCCTTAGCGATGTTTACCGGAACGCCTCTTCCAGCCCAGCTCCTTCATGACCCCTCCAAAAAGGTGGAGGCTGACCTTTGCTCTGGGTTGGTGACAAAGATTCTTATGCAAGAGGTCGGTAAAAAACTCGGTGATTCGACCTATCTCAATGGGATGCTAACGCAAATACAGGCCATGCTCTTAATCACGAGCCGTGGCGACCCAGATACGCAGCGTTGGATTCAGGTCCTGAATGATGCGAGCGCGCTGATGAACGCGCCGGAGGAAGAAGAAAGCACAGCACCTTCCCCATTGGGTGGTGGGATGCAGCCGCCCTTAAAACTCGAAAAAGAGGCTGTCACGGCAGCGGGGCCGAGCGCTGGATACAACAGTTATGCGCATTCTTTTGCCGGAATGCTATGTATGTTCCTTCTCTTTTGGGCTCTCGACGCTGGTAAGGAATCATTTGCGGAGAGAAAGTCTGGCGCGCTCATGAGGGTGCGTATGTCTCCAGCGACCCGAGGTCAGGCTCTCGTAGCACGCGCTCTAAGCGTTGTTCTTATCGCTCTTCTTATGTCGGCGGCCGTTTATGCTCTTGGGTTTCTCGTTTTCGGCATCGAGATACTAGGCTCAGTTCCTGGCTTTCTTCTCGTCATCATATCGCAGGCATTCTTCATTGGTGGGATGACACTGCTCCTTATCGGTGTTGCTAAGAGCGAACGGCAAATGATAAACATTGGCAGTTTTGCCGTGCTCATTATGAGCTTCCTCGGAGGGGCATGGATGCCCTCCTTCATCCTTCCTGAGTGGGTCCAAGGGTTAGCTCAGGCGCTACCGACTCATTGGAGCACTGAAGGTCTTGCGGCAATGACATGGCGCGGCCTTTCGTTTGAAAGCGCACTTTTGCCAAGCGGTGTCCTCGTACTACAGGGCGTTCTGTGCGCGACCATCGGTTGGTTGACCTACCGGTGGGAGTCCTAGCGTCGATTAGGTGAGTATAATCCGGATGCCTGTTGGCGTTCCATCGCCATCGAATCCTTCTTCCACCTTGTAGCGGTCCAGTGGATCCCCCGCTGGTCCCTCGAGTACGGAACCATCAAGCCCAAAGCGAGACCCGTGAGAGGGGCATACAAGTTGGTTCTTGGCGGCCTCGTAGTTTACGTCGCTTCCCCAGTGTGTGCATGCCATGGAAAGTGCGAGCAGCTTCCCATCCTGGCCACGTACCAAGAAGATGCGCATCGAGCCGTCAGGCGTTGTCACGCGAAGGGTATCTCCTGGCGCTGTCAGACGGCCAGCCTCCTCAGCGCTCAACGTAAAAGCCCCGTCTGTAGCTGGACGCTGAATGTCCGGTTTAGCTTGGCTGGTAAAGATTGAGCATCCTGAACAGACCGTAGCTCCTGCAAGGACAGCTCCGCTCGTCAGAATAAAAGAACGCCTATCACCCACGTTGGATTGCGACATTGGAAACTCCCTCGGAACGGTTCCTCAAAATCGTGATTTAGCTTTTTTGCTGCGTGCGCAGTGCGTACCGCCGCTCCGCGTAGTCTACATCATCCGTCCATAGTTTCCTTGCGGAACGTTTTATGTAGGGGCGAACTATGCGGGCCAGGGGGACAATTCGGTCGAAACCAGGGCGGTCGGATGTGGCGAGCGTTGCTTCGATCATGGCTGTTCGCCCCGGTGCAATCGGGGTCGCGTGTGTCTCTACGACGGAGCCTAGCCCGTCCCCTCCCACAATCGTCATCACGATTGTACGGGGATCCGGGGTGTGGAAGGTCGCATCAACTTCAATTAGCAGTGGGCCGGCGATTCGGAAAGCGACTCTAAGTGTCAGGACATCTGGCGTTGCCTCTAATACCTTGAGTTGTGCAAAGGAATAGGGGTGGAAATGACAGCCATGCCAAGGGTCCAATCGATTGGCGATGATGTCTTCAGGATCGCAGGCCGCTTCCATTCGTATGACGGCGTCAATGAAGCGCGAGGGGCGTTCAGTGATGATGGGAGCTTTGGTGCGTTTGACACCCTTTTGCGGGATTTGAATCCACGTCAGTACACCATCGTCATAGGTTTTGTAATGGCGCCATGTTCCGTGCCCCTTTGGACCGAGTTTGAGCCCGTGCCACGGGCAAAGCAAGGAGTCGCCAACAACAGGGGCGCAAGTGAGCGACGCACCCATGTGGGGGCATGCCTCAGGAGCAGCCAATACGCCGGTTTCACCCTGCCAAAGCACGAATTCGTTACCGTTGATTGTGTAGCTCGACGGACTTGCTCCGATCTTGCTGGATGCGTCTACGACATACCAGCCACCATCGGGCTTAGCCAGCGCGTAAGCCAATGCTTCATCGATTCGCTCAGGGCTTGCTTGAACCCAATCAGGACCAGATAGCGCGGCCTTTGATTCTCCAGACGGGCGTGCACCAATGAAGATCGGACGCTTTAGAGCATTCTTTACTTGTTGGAGCACCACAGGGACCTCTAGCTTGATGCAGTTCGATGCGGGTAGCGGGTAGGCGGACGTTTTGAGTTGAAGCGCGGCGCAACCTTACTGAGGAGGCCTTCAAGCGGAACTGACATGATGTCTTCTCCCCGAACGGACCAGCCGTTAAGCAATTCATTGGCAGCTAGAAACCCCGAGGTAACAGCTCCTTCCATGAGGGCCGCTGGAATATCCAGACGGACGAAATCCCCAGCTAAACAAAGGCCAGGAAAAGGTGTCTTGATTCCTGGGCGTTTCGCGTAGTCACCAGGGCGGAAGGCTGGGCAGTCTTGGTCCAAGCGAAAACGCTCCGCCCGTACCGTAGCGCCCTCGAACTCACGGTAAGTCGCCACGAAGTTCTCCCAGAGGTCCTTCTTTATGGCTTCCTCTGACAATCCATTTGGAACGGCATATCCGTGGAGTTCAACAATCGAACCACCGTGTTTCTCCACATACGTTCGGCTTTCGTCTTGGAAGAGGTGGTAGAGAGAGATGTTGTCCAATAGCCCGAGACCTGCCGTTCCAACGAAGGGTTCCCGTCCGGCGACCGTATCCCGGTCCAACCATAGTCTCCAGACAGCAAAGGGTAGGGTGCTGTCGAGACCGTCAATTTGGGTGTTCCAATCGGTATCACCGAGACCATCTGAATTCGATATTATGCGTTGGAGGGCTCCCGTGTTTGCGGCCAGTACAATGCCATCGGCCTCAAATCGTTTTCGTTGCCCCTGGCTGGTCAAACGCCAACCACGCTTGGTCACAGCTAATTTTTCTACACGTGTATTGAGGTGGAACGTGACACCGAGCTTCTCTAGATGGGACCGCATCGGATCCCATAAGCCCGTTGAGAAGGGTTGGTTCAGAACATCAAAAACGAGCCCCTCTGGGTTTCCCGTGAAGTAGAAGTGGAAGAGCTTCATCATCTCCGCTGCAGACATGTCCTCCTCTGGGTTGAAGAAGGAATGAGCAAAGACATCGAAGAGCATCTGTCGCGCTTCAGGAGGGAATCGCAGAGAGTCCAAGAACTCGCCAGCCGTGGTTCCATCGTACTCTCGGAAAGTGCGCTCCTTCTCATAACTGAGCATTTCGAGGGTGGGCCATGAGGGGACCTTCATCAGGTCCCGCAGGCTCATCGTCGGTGTGCGTTTGACCAACGCCATGAGATTCATAGGAGTCTGTTTGGGTAGATCAGCGAATGATTCCTTTCGCTGATCTTGGCCGTAGATAGGGTAGTCGTGAAGTGGCGTCAGGTTGGAGAGTTCCGGATCGATCCGCCGCAGCCATGCTCTGAGATTGTAATACTGCCGGAAGAAGGCATGGAATCCACGCTCCATGGTGAATGGTTCACTATCATTGTGCTGGTCGTCCCAGCCACCAACGCGTCCGCCAAGGTAGTCTTGCGCTTCGACCACGCTGACCTTCACCCCACGCTCAGCGAGGATCGTCGCTGCGGCGCAACCGGCCAGTCCACCACCCACCACAACGACATGCTTCGAGCCATCAACGCGACTAGAGCCCGGTTCGGCGGGAATTGTGATGGGTTGTTGACCTTTCCAAAAACGTTGCATTTTGCAGTCCTAAGCCTGTGGTCGCTCGGCGATGAAACTGTGCACGATGCCTTTTTGCCAGCCGTCCATCGCTTCCGTTCGGACGTTGATAAACCCATGGCGGCGCAGTCGGTTCTCGAATGCTTTTAACCCATCAAACTTGAGCACACTTTTTCGAAGGTAGCGGTAAATATCGCTACCTGGTGCTGTGATAAAACCAGCGGGAATGATAATTCCCGCCGTTACGCCATTCCACAGGAGTGTGCTGCGTTTCGAATCTGCGACCGAGTACTCATGAAAGCAAACGCGTCCGCCGGGCTTCAGGCTATTAAAGACTGTGCTGAGCCCTTCCTCCATCACCGGAACGTTGCGGATCCCATAGGCCATCAATATTCCATCGTAAGGGCCTTCGTTAGCGCAGTCGGTCAGGTCCATCGCGTTGCCCAAAAGAAACTGTACATTCGAAGACCATCGTTTCTTTCGCGCAGCAACCAGCATCTCCTCGGATGCGTCGACGGCATCGATGCGTGCCCCCGGGTAGGTCTTGACCAGTGCCTCGGTAGACAAGCCGGTGCCACAGCACAAGTCGAGAATTCGTGCGCCGTTTGAGAGTTCCAGTCGCTCAGCACTCCATCGGAGGTGCTTCTTGTACCCCGGATTGAGGCCCGTCAGGAGATCGTAGTTCGATGCGACTTGGTTGAAGTCAGAAGGAACTTGTTTCTTACGCTGCTGCCATTGGGTGTTATGCGTGTGGGCTGTCATTGCTCTTCCTTAACGTGGTTTGCCGGGTCGAAATTGGCTGCCTCGAGGCGCGCTAACCTAGCAAGCCAACGGGCCCAGTGAAAGGACTTTCCGATTGGAGGCACAGGCTCTGCTCATACCTGGCCGT
>MDTD01099293.1_pt1 | contig 12400 bp, 11 predicted proteins | sample 811221 | NCBI WGS metagenome assembly MDTD01 (sample SAMN05326646, study PRJNA326480) | marine metagenome | isolation source: seawater | place: Pacific Ocean: South West | collected 2011 | reverse complement strand
GCCACTTAGCAAACTGACCCACTTCATCAAAGTCGGGGTCAAGCCACTTTAAGACGAGGTCCTCATCCCTCAGATCAAGAATCAGGGGCATCGATTTTGAGTGAATGTTATCCCACTGCGGCGACAGCGGTGGAAGAGTGATGATCGAAGCGGAGTAAACGAACTCTCCGGTTTGCCGATCCTGGTATTCCTTGTACAACCCTCCAAACGCAATTGCTGCCGTCTCCAGTTCGATCATGTGGTAGGTCTTTTTGTCACCCAGATTCTCAACAAAAGCGCTTGCAGGGATAATACAACGCGTTTCACGGTATGGGACATAGGAGATACCCTGCGGTTTGTGCAATTTTTCAGACCGAGAGTTAAAGCTTGCGTACCGGTAATCGGGCTTCAGCGTTTCGCGGTCAAGAAGCAGCCACCAGGTGGCTTCTGAAACCTTGCGCTCTTTGTCAAGCACTACACGCCTTTCATGAATGATAGCGATTCGGCCGCCAGGCGCGATATCCCGACTGATGCAACTACCAGGGATCTCGACACCCAGCGATTTAAAGAGACTTCGCACTTCGGCATTGTCAATAAGATTGAAGCGTCCGCACATTGCTTTTACTCTCAGGGCAATAGTAAAGTCCGTGAAGTCAGCGCTATTTTGAGTTGCTGAAGCTTCCTACGCACCTTCGCTGTATAAGAACAACAAGGGGACCGCTATGCAAGCCGCGCCGTCATCATACCTCACCTTTTTCCTAACATGCCTGTCTATGCTTTGGTGTTTGTCATTCACTGAAACAGCGACAGCGCAAGTCGCTTCTGAAGAAATGCAGCGCTGCGAGGCCTTGCTTGATAGCCGCAACCTAACTTTGACTCGAGCAGAGATCACAGAAAATCCAGCAGATGGATCTGCTTATTGCTACGTGCGCGGCATTATCAGTCCGGCGATTCACTTTCACGCGCAATTGCCTTTACCTGCCAACTGGAACGGGCGCTTTCTCCAATGGGGCGATGGTGGCAAGGACGGCGATCTGGACTTTGCAAACCACCGAGTGGTTGAAGGCTACGCAGTTACCAACAGCAACATGGGACATGATAGTGGCGTTGAACCCGGCGCATCATTCGGATTCAACAACCGTCAGGCTGAAATGGATTTTGGCTATCGCGCGGTTCATCTCACCGTTATGGCGGGCAAGCGCCTGATAAAAGACTACTACGGTTACAATGCAGATTACGCGTATTTTGAGGGTTGCTCCCAAGGAGGACGTCAAGCATTCATGTCTGCCCAGCGCTATCCACAAGACTTCGATGGGATTGTCGCTGGCGCGCCAGCGTTCAATTACCAGGGCCTCAATGCGGCCGGTACCTGGAACCTTCAGCGTATCTTTCGGGACAACCTTGTCGGTAATCTCGCTGTCGACACCAACGGTGATGGCAGTCCTGACAGCCTGGCGCTGCTAGATAAGCTTCACGAAAGAGTGCTGCTGAAGTGCGACACCAACGACGGGGTGCAAGATGGCATCATTGGAGATCCGCTTGCCTGTAATTTCAACCCATCATTTGATCTGGCTGATCAGATGTGCTCTGGCGACGCTGCTGGAAGCGATTGTTTCACCGCTGCCCAATTGCAAACGATTAAAGACCTTTACAATGGCCCCTCTGACTCATCTGGCAGGAAGGTATATCCGGGCAAGATGTTTGGCTCCGAACTTCGGTGGGCGGGATACTACATACCTTGGCAAGCCAACCAAATGGGGCCTTCAAAGCTCATGGGGGTCGCTGGGGACCATATGAACTATCTGTTTTATGAAGAGGACCCCGGCGTTAAGGTTCCTGATGTTCGTGATGTAACCTACCAGGCGAAAACCGAAGGAGTAATGCCAGAGTTCCATTGGATCGACTGGAATATCGACGACTTCTTTAGCGGCCAGGGCGACCTTATGAAATCCATCACCGATGCCAATGACCCTGACCTGTCACGCTATTTGATAGATTCCGGAGGCAAAATGCTCATCTACCATGGGCTGGTGGATGCACTCATTGTAGCAACAGATACCATCAACCATTATAACGCTATAGTCGATAAAACGTTCGCTGGCAGCGTGGAAGCTGCTCATGAGCATGCTCGATTGTTCCTCGCTCCTGGAATGGCGCACTGCCGAGGAGGCCCTGGCCCGGACACCTGGGACAATCTGGTGCCGCTGGTAAACTGGGTGGAAAACGGCGTCGAGCCAGACCGGATCAAAGCCACGCACAGCACTGATGGTCAAATAGACAATGAAAGACCATTGTGTGTCTATCCGCAGCAGGCTCGATATGTCGGGCCAGTCGGTGGCGCGAACAATTCACAAAACTGGCGTGCGGAGAATTTTGAGTGTCAGTAGAGCAAGCAGGTCAAACTTATGCAAAATGACAGTTCGATCCAGTTTGAAGAATCCGTAAAGCCCTCAGCGTTTGCTTATCTTGAGAGAAGTGCTAGGGTTTCGGAAAGAGAGTTCATTAGACAGGAGCCAAGAAGTGTATACGAAGCTCGGCCAAGCCGTCACTCTAACTTTTTGCTTACTCACGCTAGGACACAGCTCGGGCGTATTTGCCCAGGAGGTCTTCCGCGCGCGACTATCACCCATGCCTACGACGCCCCAAACGGTAAGTGAAATTCTTGGTGAAGGCGAAGTGCTGCTGACCCTCAATGACCGTAAGCTTGAGATCGCCGGCCACTTTGAAGGCATGAGCTCTTCAGCGACGGGCGCCCACCTGCACAACGGACCTCCAGCACAGCCGGGCCCGGTGGTTCATGTTCTCGAGATTGATCTATCAACCGGAGGCGAAATTCGGGCAACCGTTGAACTCAGTGATGATCAGCTAGTGGCACTGCGTAACAGCGCGCTCTATATTCAAGTTCACAGCGAAAGCAACTCCGCCGGTGAACTTAGGGGGTGGATCTTTCTCAAAAGCCATTTTGAACGTTCATAAACAGAGGCGGTGACTCGCCTGTCACATTAATCTAAAGCCATGGTGCGACAGCAGACCTGATTAGTAGAGAGTAACCATGAAGAAAAATCACAAATATGAGAACTCGCGAATAAAGCAGTTCGCAGCGATCCTAATTATAGGCGCATTAAGCGCCTGCGGGGCTGATTCTTCCTACACAACTGCAATCAAGGTAGCGGCGGCGGCCAGCTCCTCTTCATTTGAAACCACTGCTGCTTTGACGTTCGATACTCAGGCCAGTGCCGGAGCGCAAACTTATGAACTGAACTGCGCTGTTTGTCATGGACCAAACCTTGAAGGAACAACGCTGGGCCCCTTGCTATCTGGCAATGCCTTTGTGCGGCGTTTGGGCGAGCAAACTCCTGCCCTACTATTCGGAAATATAAGAGCCAACATGCCTCCCGGGGGCAGTGAGGATCTGACGGAAGGCGACTATGTGAACCTTGTCGCACATATTCTCAGTCAGAATGGCGTTGACAGCAGCATCGCTGCTCTAACACCGCACACTGATTTCGAAATTGCCGAAAATATTTCCGAAGTCGTTGCCCGGCGTCAGCGTCCTGAACCTCCTGCTCCAACAGGGCTAACCGTCACAGGCAACACCGAAGACTTCGTTCCATTTGTGCCCCTGACTGACGCTATGCTGCGCGACCCCAGTCCCAACGATTGGCCGATGCATCGGCGTAATTACTATGCCCATTCCTACAGTCCACTTAATCAGATTAACAAGGACAATGTACGCAACCTGACCCTTGAATGGGTCTGGAACATGCATGAGGGGGACTCTGAGCCAGCACCATTGGTCTACAATGGCATTATTTATCTGATAAACCCCGGGAATGTTGTACAAGCGCTTGATGGAAAAACTGGCGAACTTATATGGGAACACTGGACTGGTCCTGCCAACAGGCAAGACATGCGCAATATCGCAATGTACGAAGACAAGATCATTCAGGCAACGACTGATGCCCGACTGGTTGCATTAGATGCACGCACCGGTAAACAGGTCTGGGAAACTGTCATTGCTGACAATAGCAAAGGGTTCTCGAACTCATCAGGCCCCATCGTGGCTGATGGCAAGGTTGTAGTCGGTCTAGCCGGTTGCGCGCGCTATATCCCTGAGGACTGCTTTATCAGTGCTTACAATGCTGACAACGGCAAACTACTCTGGCAGTTTGAAACGATTGCCGAAATGGGAGAGCCCGGCGGCGACACCTGGGGCGGCCTGGATAATATCTTCCGGGCTGGAGGAGAAACCTGGATCACGGGCTCATACGATCCAGACCTGAAGCTTACCTACTGGGGCACTGCGCAGCAAAAACCTTGGGTGCCTGTTTCCCGCCATATGACTATCGACGACGTCGGTTTGTATACGAACTCCACCGTCGCGGTAAGCACTGACAGTGGCAAGCTTGATTGGTATTTTCAGCATGTTCCCGCTGAAGCTCTGGATTTGGACGAAGTCTTTGAGCGAGTGTTGATCGATCGCGGTGACGATAAGCTGGTCTATTCTATCGGAAAATATGGAATCCTTTGGAAGAACGATAGAGTGTCTGGAAGCTTCAAAGGCTTCAAGGAAACGGTTTTCCAAAATGCTTTTACCCATATCGACCCTGAAACCGGTGAAGTGACTTATCGAAAAGATATACAGAATGCTCAACTAAACGAATGGACTTCTGCCTGTCCCTCAAGTGCTGGTGGCAAGGACTGGCATTCCATGACCTACCACCCACCTTCTGGCCTCATCATCGCTCCGCTGAGCCAGACCTGCCTGGAAAATGCCGCACGCGAGGTGGCACTGGTTCAGGGTGGAGGTGGCCTCGCAGCAAGCCGCAAATTCTTTGAGATGCCGGGAACCAATGGCAACCTTGGCAAAGTTGGTGCCTACCATGCAGATACCATGGAAGAGGTCTGGAGCCATCAACAACGTGCATCTCTGCATACCGGCACAATTTCGACCGCTGGTGGATTGGTATTTGTGGGCGATCTCGACCGCCGCTTCAAAGCTTTCGATGTTGACACTGGCGAAATTCTTTGGGAGACCCGGCTAGGGACGTCAGTGCAGGGCCACCCGGTCAGTTTTGCAATCGAAGGTAAGCAGTACATCGCCGTTACCTCGGCGCTCGGTGGCACGAGTCCGCGTGTAGTGCCTGGCGTTATCGCTACCGAGATAACTTATCCGCGCTGGGGCAACGCAATTTACGTATTTTCTCTGCCAGATTAATGAAGCCTGAGTTTCATGATGTGTTTTTTTGTAGCAACTACAACGTGCGGAATAGGGAGCATCTAAACACACATCGCTTTGATGAAGAGCCATTTTCTCGAAAAATTACTCAATTCTTTAAAGAAGCCTTCTCAGAAGACGGGCTTGGCGTTGAAACTATCCAAAATTACGCAAAGCACTGCCTATGAATCAAATTTTGCCTTTCGAAAATGCCCGGCTCCGCCTCGTTTCATGAAACCATTCTCTCGGTTTTGCGAGAATTGGATCTTAGGCTAGACTCAGGCTTTACTGTCACTGCAGGCCTTGATTGATGGGAAAGCGCTACCAATCGCTTCGCGAGGACCATGTTGACTTTATTGAGGCACAAAAGCTATTTTTTGTCGGTACCGCAGCAAACGATGGCACCATAAACGTGTCCCCCAAAGGCTGGGATTCCCTTCGCGTTATAGAACCCAATCGACTGGTTTGGCGAAATATAACTGGCAGCGGTAACGAAACGGCTGCCCACCTTTCCCAGAACAATCGCATGACACTCATGTTCTGCGCGTTCGACGGGAAGCCCAAAATCTTGAGACTTTATGGCCAAGCCCAAGCTTTTCATTCGAGGGATCCTGAATTTGAAACCCTTGATGCGCTTTTCAAGCCCCACCCGAGCACGAGACAATTAGTCGACTTTAACGTTTCTCTGATACAAACTTCGTGCGGCTTCGGCGTGCCTTTGTTCGACTTCAGGCATGAGCGTGACGAGATGGATAAATGGTTGGATGCCAAAGACGAGAATGACATCAGAGATTACTGGGAACGAAAAAACGCCGTAAGTCTAGATGGTTTGCCTACCAATATTCTCGGATCAGAAGATGATTGAAGAAAACTCAAAAGACACAGGCTTGAGGACAGATGAGCCAGCGAAAAGTAAGATCGGCCGCATCGAGTGGGTTGACTTAACGGTAGGCGACGCAGCACGAAGCAAAAGTTTCTATTGCAAAGTTATTGGCTATAAATCGACTTATGTAGAAATGGGAACCTACTCAGATTTCAACCTAAACCTTCCGGGCAGTGGATAGACTTTCGCAGGTATCTGTCATGCAAGCTGGATTAATGCCAGTTTGCCTGCCCAGTGGCTAATGTATGTCAAAGTCGCTGGTGTTGCAGCCTTTGCTGCCGAAGCCGCGCGCCAAAACGGAAAAGTGCTGGATGGGCCGAAGCGAATGGGTGGCAACAATGTTGTGTTATTCAGGATCCGGACGTAGCCGTCGTGGCGCTAATTTCCGATTGACATCTTGCGGAGGAACTCAAGATGGGAAACATCGAGTACATCTATCTCGCCAAAGATAAAAGACGAGCGGTCGAGCGGATCGATAAAGCAACCCTGGAAGCTGGTAAAGGCATGGTGGGTGACCGCTATCATCAACAAGCGGAGGCCCGCTTAGCCAAAGATTTGCCGGCAATGCAAAACCATGTAAGTCTGGTCGAGCGCGAAGCGTTAGATAAATTCCTGTCAACACATTCTTTGACTCATGATTATGGGAAATTTCGAAGAAGCATAATCACATCTGGAGTTAATCTCAATGCGCTGGTGGGGAAGCATTTTAAGCTCGGGGGCGCTGTACTTTTTGGCGTCGAGCTCTGTGCCCCCTGTGCTTATCTGGCCAGCATCATTCATCCTGCGGTTCTCCCAGATCTAGCTCTGAGCGCGGGCCTTCGCGCAACGGTGATAAAATCAGGCAAGATTAAACTTGGCGACGCCCTTGCAGAAATAACATTTGACGCCTAGATCGCGGAGCTCAGTAGTAATCTTCACAAGGGAATCTCTATGACTTTGAGACAGTTTGCTTCAGCAGTTATGCTTTTAACCTTAGCTCCAACTGCAGCCACCACAGGGCCATCTCCATATATCTATGTACTTGGCGTAGCTCAGGACGCGAGTTTTCCGCAGGCTGGCTGCTATCAACCTCGCTGCATGCCGGCGTGGGAAAATACCTCACTGCGGCAGAAACCAACCTCCATCGCAGTCATTGACCGGGCCAGTGAATCAAGCTACCTGTTTGAGGCAACGCCGGAATTTCGCGATCAGCTTTATCAGCTGCATCGGGAAGCGCCCTTCCCTTTAACGGGCATTTTTCTAACCCACGCACATATTGGTCACTATACGGGGCTTATACATCTGGGCAGAGAAGCAATGGGCACACAAGGAATTCCCGTTTACGCGATGCCGAGGATGCTTGAATTTCTCGCTAGCAATGGTCCCTGGAGCCAGCTGGTTACCCTGGGCAACATCGATCTTCAAAGGCTTGAACATCAAGTTACTACACAATTTAGTAACGTCAACATTACTCCCTTCCTTGTCCCTCATAGGGATGAATATTCTGAAACAGTGGGCTACCGTATCGAAGGGCCCAAGCGAACAGCTCTTTTTGTTCCTGATATCAACAAGTGGGCAGACTGGGAAGTAAATGTTGTTGAGATCTTGGAAACAGTCGATTACGCACTCATCGACGCGTCCTTTTTTGCGGATGGCGAACTTAGCAATCGCGACATGTCGAAAATCCCACATCCACTCGTAACAGAGACGATGGCGCTGTTCGAGCAAAGCAGCGATGAGGTTCGCAAACGAATTTGGTTTATACACATGAACCAGTCGAATCCCTTACTAAACCCTGATAGCGGCGAAACGCGACTCGTTCGGGAAAAAGGATTCAACATTGCTCGGGAAGGCGTCAGGCTGCCGCTCTAGAATTTTTTTGTGCTGCCGGGGTATCGGCGCGCAGCTTCCTTGTGAGCTCAGTTCTACGCCAGTTTTCCGGAATTGTAATGGTCGACCGCATGTTTAATCTCGGCCACGGTCTTCATGACGAGAGGCTCGTGTTGAACGATAGGTTCATCGATGCGATGACTAACAGCTTGGATCTGATCCTGCTTGAACACACAACAGTTTGTGATGGGAAGCCTCCGATGCGTTCAACATCCTCTTCGCTTCCAAATTCATGCGACACAAGAAATGGATCAAAGCGGGCCAAGCCACAGCGATCAAATGCCCTTTTGAGACGCACACCAGCTCCATCACTTTCCAGTTGTGCAAGCAAAACTCCCTGGACACTTCTATTTCGAGGGCACATCTCACCCACTCTTCTCAAACCTTGAGTCAGGCGTATCTGCTCGACCCGTGCACGACAGCCAGACCGTTGATCCTGCTTTTGGCAGTCTGGTTAGCATATCCAGCTCTTGTTGAGTCTTGTATGCCAACGTTATTATAAGTTCAATGATTAACATGATCGGTGCGCTAGCCTGGGACGACCTATGAAAAGAGCTTTTCGAATAATTTCAATCGCTTGCTATATTGTGTCTAGCCAATCTGCAATGGCAGATCATCGGTCTATCGCAGGCTTCACCGCTTGGGGAGACAACCGGTTTGACGGCAATTATGCCAAGGAAGGCTTCTATCGTCCCAGAAATAGCGGGCATTTCGATGAATATCGCTGGAACCGGCCCAATCGGTTGGACAGACGGGGCAACAGCAGAGTCCTTGAAGACCTTCCCACCAACAGCTTGTACCCCATCTATCGTTCTGTTAGCGACTTTTGGGGCATCGGCAGAGTAGCACTGATTGGAGGACTTGGTCGTGGGTCCTCGCGCAATCAAGCAAGCGTAAGTCGGTCCACAATCAGAGTGGGCTATCGCTATCAGCCAGTGCGCGCTCGAAGCATCATTTCCACCGGCCAGGCTGGTCGCTCAAGGTCAGTTATATCGAGCATCATGCCCCACAGCGCCTTGGTCACTCAGAACGGCAGAAGGCTTCAAAGAGACATTGACGGACGGTGCTTCGAACGCGCACAAAATATTGCCGGTGAGGCGCTTAGGATAGAGCTGGATCCAGCTGAATGCGCATTCTCCATGCGCTAATAAAGATCGAAACCGAAACCCGTCTTGACTTGCAAAGATGATTGCGATCGTTGCCAGCGGGCGGGCCGCCACATTTTCTGGCGATCCAGACGTCCATTTTAACGCGAATAAAAGTCGATTGGGTTATTGGGTCGAGCGCTGCCTGGACGTTGTCACGCGCAAAACGTCGATAGTAGGCCGGATTGCTCCCGGTTCCATAAACCGATTTCGCAATCAGTCCGCGACTTTTCTGTCTCATCAAAGCTTATGCTCGCGGTGCAGCTCCGGGCTCCTTTAGTTATTTGGCGACTTCCGGAAAAGTTTACCGCCCCATCGAACCGCCAGTTAGACAGCAGCCTCAGCGACGGGCACACTTTCTACCTCCCTGCAATCGAACGGAGTCTGTGTTAACCCATCCTATGCGCTTCCGGCAGGTGAACGTCACCGGAAGAGAGGCAACAAAAACTAATCAGAAAAGTCGTGCCAGCTGCATCCACGATCACCCATAAAAACTTCTGGGAATCAAGCGACATGCTGAATTTCGGTTTGTGCTTTCGGAATTAGTAAATATTTAACTTTACTATTTATGCTCGCTCTTGAGAGCTAATCAGTCGTCAATCAGACCGCATCAGAAAATATCTGTGCCACTGCTTGCCAAGGGCTACATATAGTGTTAGCTTTAGTAATGCAACACAGCATAGTGGTTTAATGCCGTATTGCATTTGTCTGGGCGCAGCCCCTCCACACCTCTTAATTGGTGCCCAGGCTCTCCTTGAGATCCCCACCGCTGCCTGACCCGCGTGTGCAGGCAGCGGGCGGGGCTTTATACAAGCACTCCAACACCTCCCACCTCAGCGTTATCTAAACCGCAAATTGCGCCGCTGGGTCTGCCGTCATATCATCAGGTTAAACAGTTACACCGATCCGGGCTGGGTCTGGCGTGCATTAGCCGGTCTAAATAGGTACCAGAAGAATGATTGTCTATGGCGTAGCGTTACTTTCCGTCAGTCTGATTTTCGGAATGCTCATCGGAGAAGCGCTTGGTGTGGCTCTGGGAGTTGATGCCAACGTTGGCGGGGTCGGCATTGCCATGTTGTTCCTCGTCTTCGCCAGCAATTCAGCGTCATTCGAAGCCTTGACCAAAGGCGCTGCCGGCGACGGCATCAAATTCTGGAGCGCCATGTACATTCCGATCGTGGTAGCAATGGCTGCCAGACAGAATGTAAACGGAGCTGCGGACGGCGGGATACTCGCACTTTTCGTTGGCATTGCGGCGGTATTGGTGAGTTTTGCTTTGGTCCCTGTCCTCAGCCGTTTGGGCTCGAAAGAGAACGCCCCCCTGCCTCACAAGGACCCGGATTAGTGGATATCCTAGACTCTGTTTTTATGCGCAATAACCTTATTGTCGCATTCGCGGTGGTCGGCATCACGATTTGGGTCTCTTACCTTGCCGCCGACAAAATTACCCATGGTCGAATTCATGGCTCAGCAATCGCCATTGCGCTCGGCCTGATCGCCGCCTACTTTGGCGGAGTGGCCACGGGCGGCAACCGCGGTGCCGCAGATGTCGCGCTACTTGGCGGCCTCGGACTGATGGGTGGTGGCATGATGCGTGATTTTGCGATCGTAGCAACAGCCTTCGGCGTGCAGCTCGGTGAATTGAAAAAAGCAGGTATCGCTGGCGTGATTTCGATTTTTGCAGGCGTGATCGTGTCGTTTATTGTTGGCGCTGGCATAGCGATCCTATTTGGCTACACGGATCCAGCCGCAATTACAACAATCGGCGCTGGAGCGGTGACCTATATCGTCGGCCCCGTCACTGGTGAGGCCATCGGAGCCAGTGATGCAGTAATCACTTTGAGTGTAGCTGCAGGGCTTGTAAAATCCATCCTGGTAATGATAGGCACGCCCATTGTGGCGAGCGCGATCGGACTAAACAACCCAGGTTCTGCCATGGTGTTCGGAGGGCTCATGGGCACGACCAGTGGTGTCGCGGCGGGCCTAGCAGCTACGGATCCAAAATTGGTCCCTTACGGCGCCATGACAGCCACTTTCTACACCGGAGTTGGCTGTTTATTGGGCCCTTCTGTCTTATATTTCCTGGTCAGTGCGCTGTTTTAATCACTGACCGTTCAACGACTGAGAAAAAAGTAGATTTAGATGAGACGAGACGCATACCCTTATCTGCACTCCGACAACAGCAAGATCGCTCTGGTGGAAGGCTCAAATTCCTTTACCTATTCTGAAGTTGACCGGCGAGCCGATTTGTTTGCGTCAGGTTTGCTGTCAGGCACTGATGACTTGAATGAAGAACGGATTGCGTTTTTCTTACCCGCCTCAATCAACTACGTTACTGCGATGCATGGGGTGTGGCGCGCAGGTGGTATCGCCGTCCCTCTCAACGTTGCTTCAGCGGTTATGGAGCTGGAACACTACTTGAGCTGTGCCAGTATTACGCGGCTAATCGCTAACCCAGACTCTCATAAAGCGCTTGAACCAATATGTCGTGAGTTAAGCATCACGTTACTGAGCGTCGAAGAGGTCATGGCCTCAACTGTTCCCGTGCTTCCAGAGGTGTCGGAAGACCGGAGGGCAATGATACTTTTCACCAGCGGCACAACGAACAAACCCAAAGGCGTGGTCAGCACACACAAAACGATACGAGCGCAGATTACAACTTTGGTTGAAGCTTGGGAATGGAGCAAAGAGGATACTATTCCACTGTTTCTGCCACTTCACCACATTCACGGGATCATAAATATACTCAGCTGCGGCTTGTGGGCAGGTGCTACTGTCCATTTATTTGCGAAATTTGACATTCCCCGGATCACAGAACAAGTAGCATCTGGCACGTATAATGTTTTCATGGCGGTACCAACGATCTACATCAAATTGATTCAATATTTTGATGGCATTGAGAATAAAAAGGTTCAATCTATCTGTGATGGATTTAAAGCCATGCGCCTGAATATTTCTGGTTCGGCCGCTTGCCCCGTGAAACTATTTAATCAATGGCAGGATTTAACCGGCCAGGTTTTACTCGAGCGCTACGGCATGACGGAGATTGGAATGGGAATTTCAAACCCGTATACCGGAGAGCGTCGGGCTGGCTGTGTTGGTCAGCCACTACCCGGTGTACAGGTACAATTGTTCGACGAGAATAACTCTCCAATCTCGACGGAGGGAATACCGGGTGAAATCAGGATTCGGGGTAATAATGTGTTTCTAGAATACTGGGATAACCCTAAAGCGACCAACGAGTCATTCGAGAGCGGCTGGTTCCGCACGGGTGACGTTGCGATTCTTGAAGATGGCTATTACCGT
>MDTD01049893.1_pt1 | contig 12402 bp, 13 predicted proteins | sample 811221 | NCBI WGS metagenome assembly MDTD01 (sample SAMN05326646, study PRJNA326480) | marine metagenome | isolation source: seawater | place: Pacific Ocean: South West | collected 2011 | reverse complement strand
TTAGATCGAAAAAATAAAAAACTATTATGAGTAATTCTGATAAATATTCTAAAATTTTCATGAAAGCTTTTTCAGTTGATAAATCAAAGTTAAATAAACTTAAATATCAATCTGTTCCAAAGTGGGACTCTGTAGGACATATGGGCATGATTGCAAAATTAGAAGAAGCTTTTAATGTCACTTTTGAAATGGATGATATAATTGACTTTAGTTCTTTTTCAGAAGGAAAGAAAATTTTAAAAAAATATAAAATTAAAATATAATTTGAAAAATAAAAAAAAATCTTTTAGTCTAAATAGCATCGAATTGCAAAAATACCAGCCTAATAGATATCCTTTTTTAATGATTGACCATGTGACATTAGTAGAGCCAGGAGTGTCAGCAATTGGTTATAAAAATTTTACTAATAATGAGTGGTTTTTTCCGATTCATTTTCCTGGTAGGCCAAACGTCCCTGGAGCTCTTCAATTAGAAGCTTTAGCTCAAATGCTAACTGTTGCTATAACTACCCTTCCAGGTCTAAAAGGGAAAGTGACACATGCTTTATCTCATGTTGTAAAATTTAAAAGAGAAATACTACCAGGTGAAAAACTTGAAATTAAAACAACTGTAAAATCATGGTCAAGAGGTATTTGCATTGGAAGAGGAGCTGGATATGTTAATGGAGAGCTGGCTTGTGAGGCTGACATGACGATTACCATACCAGAAATTTTAGAACAATATCTTCCAAAAAAATGATCTCTGGTGATTAAAAAGAAAAAAATTGTAATAATTGGAGCAGGAGCATCAGGTTCAGCAGCAGCTTGGAATTTAAGTAAGATATCTAATTATGAAGTTATTTGCATGGAGCAAGGAGGAGAGGAAGATCCTAAAGAATATGACTATCAATCAAATGAATGGGAAAAAAATAAACTATATAAATATCATAAAAATCCAAATTTAAGAAATTCACTATCCGATTATCCTATTGATAACAAAGATTCTCAAATTTCTATTGCTAACTATAATGGTGTAGGAGGATCGACTATCATTTATAATGCACATTTACCAAGGTTTAAGGAATCTGACTTTAGAGTAAAAAAATTAGATGGCATAGGTATGGATTGGCCACTAAATTATAATGATTTAAATAAATATTTTGAATTAAATGAAAAAAGAATGGGATTGGCTGGAAAAAAAAATGATCCTGCTTATCCTCAAATTAAAAATTTACTTCCACCGGTAAAATTAGGCAATTCAGGTAAATTAATACTTAAAACTTTTAAAAATCTTAAATGGCATTGTTGGCCATCTTATAGTGGTATTGCTACAAAAAAAATTAAAAATCGAAAAATATTATCTAAAGCAAATGCAATTAACTCATATTTGAAAGATGCATTAAAAAATGGAATAAAATTAAAAACTAATTGTAGAGTTATTAAGATCAAAACTAATAATAAGGGAAAAGTTGCTGGTTTATATTACTCTGAAAAAGGTAATAAAACAGAATTTTTAGAAGCCTCAATAATTATTTTAGCATGTAGTGGAGTCGGAACTCCAAGATTACTTTTAAACTCAAAAAATAAAAAATACACTAATGGTCTTGCTAATACTTCGAGTCAAATTGGGAAAAACCTAATGCTACATCCTCTAGGGTATGTAGAGGGAAGATTTAAAAAGTTTTTAGCTTCATATGTTGGTCCTGAAGGATGTTGTGTGTATAGCCATCAATTTTATAATTCAAACAAATTAAATAAATTTAAAAGAGGTTACACTATACAAGTTTTAAGAGGTCAAAGTGCTGTTGATACGGCATTAAATGAGAAAAAATTTGATAACCTTAAATTTGGAGAAAAATTTCATAATATTTTTTTTGATAACTATGGGCATACAATTCCTATGGCAATAATATGTGAGGATTTACCTGATAAAAATAATTACTTAGAGCTGAATTATAAGAAAAAAGACAGCGATGGAATGCCTGGTATAAAAGTAAACTATTCAATAAGTGAAAACACTAAAAGAATGTTAGCTCACGGAATTAACATGTGTAGATTGGCCTTAAAAAAAGCAGGAGCTACTAGAATTAGAAGTTTTGGTCCTGTCAGGGATACTGGATGGCATATAATGGGGACTGCAAGAATGGGAGCAAACAAAAAAAATTCTGTAGTAAACCCCTTTGGACAATCTCATGATATTGAGAATTTATTTATAGTAGACTCAAGTATTTTTGTTACTTCTTCAGCGGTTAATCCTTTGAATACTATGACCGCATTATCTTTAAGAATAACAGACTTTATTAAAAGAAATATTAGTAAATTTTAGTTTATGAAAAAAAAAAATTATAAATTACTGACAAAATTATTTATGGATAAACTCATTCCACAAAATAAAAAGAAAAAAATGCCATCATTTTCACAGGCTGTAAATACAGAAAAATTTTTTATTAAGATCAAAATGAATTTTTCAAAAAAAATATTTATAAAATATCTAAATATTCTTGATAGTTTTCAAGTAAATCAAAAAATAGATGTCTACTCTAATAATTTGCCAAATCTATTGAGCAATGACATATTAAAAGAATATTATTGCTCAAAAAAAGTTATTAAATGTTTAAAATTTATTTCAAAAAAAGACTAGGTAAAAATTAGTGATTATGAGGAAATTTTTAAAAAGTAGAGTCGCCTTAGTTGTTGGAGCAAGTGGTGATATTGGTTTAGCAATATCTAAAGAACTAATTTCTAATGGAGCAAAGGTAATTTTACATTCAAAAAAAGGGAACGCTAAGTTTAAAAAGTTTTGTAAAATTAATTCATCAAATATATTAGAAGTGATAAAATTTGATTTATTGGAAAGTGACTATATGCAAAAAATTATTAAAAAAAAGTTATATGACAAAAAATACAAAATAGATTTTTTAATAAATTCGGCAGGTTTTGCCTCAGGATCAATTTTTGAAATGACTCCAATATCTGAAATCAAAAAAATGTTTGATATAAATTTTTTTTCGCAATTAAGATTAATTCAATTAATTTTAAGACTGATGAAAAATTCAAACAATGCATCTATATGTAATATAGGATCTATTTCAGGCATTGTCCCAATGAGAGGTAATTTGTCTTATGGCACAAGCAAATCAGCAATTATGTTCGCAACTAAAGTTTTATCAAAAGAATTAATACCATATAAAATTAGAGTCAATGCAGTAGCGCCAGGAGTAGTTATTTCAAAAATGGCAAACAAGATGGATAGGCAAGTCAGAGAGAAGATATTAAAAAAGTCCGCTTTAAAAAGGGAGTTAAAACCTTCTGAGGTAGCAAAAAAAATTGTGTATTTATGTTCTGATAAAGCGATAAAACTTAATGGTCAAATTTTTAAAATTGGTGGTAATTAATTGTTATGAAAGAGATAAGTAAAAAAATACAACTAAAATCAAATCAAATGAGAAAAATAATTTTAGAAACAAGTTTTAAATGTGGTGCTCCCGCACATATTGGTGGGGCATTATCTATTGTAGATATACTTGCTTGTTTGTATCAAAATGTTTTAAAGATTAAGGGAAGAAATAGAGATGTTTTCGTCTTAAGTAAGGGTCACGGCTTTTTGGCATTATTGTCTGCTCTGTACTCAAAAAAACTTATTAGTAAAAAAAAACTTTTAACTTTTCAAACTAATGGAAGTGAAATTATTGCTCATCCTATTATGGATACAAAAATAGGTATAGAGTCCTCGAATGGTAGTCTTGGCCAGGGATTGTCTTTTTCAATTGGTCTAGCTTTAGCAAAAAAGAAAAAAAAGGAGGAAGGTAAAATATTTTCATTGTTGGGTGATGGAGAATGTTATGAAGGTTCAATTTGGGAGTCGGCAATTTCTGCAACAGAATTAAATCTTGATAACTTAACAGCTGTAGTTGATTGCAATGGATTTCAAAATGATGGGAAGATTGGCTCTAAAATGAGCTATAAAGACATTTATAATAAATGGAGTGGATTTGGTTGGAACACAATATTATGCGATGGGCATAATATCTCAAAAATACTAAAATCTTTAAAATCAAACAAAAAAAATGTTCCAAGTGTAATAATTGCTAAAACAATTAAAGGAAAAGGCATTACATTTATGGAAAATAATAATGATTGGCACCATGGAAGACTAACTAAAAAATTGTATTTACAAGCACTTAAAGAATTGGAAAAAATTAATGTTTAAATTTCAAGAAAAAGAAAATATTCAATGGTGTAAATTGGGACCTAGAGCAATGTTTGGAAAATTTATGTTGGATATTGCTAAAAATGAAAAGAAGTTATTAGTTATATCTGCAGACCTTGGAAGATCATCTGGCTTAGACAGATTTAAGAAAGAGTTTCCAAACCAATATCTTTCAGTTGGAATATGTGAGCAAAACATGATCGGTGTAGCAGCAGGTTTAGCTAGAGAGGGATTTAAAGTTTTTGTTACATCCTTTGCCCCCTTTTTATCAATGAGAGCAAGTGAGCAGGTTAGAATGAATTTGGGTTACATGAAGCACAATGTTAATCTGGTTGCGTTAGGTAGTGGAGTTGGTATGGGTTATCTTGGAAATAGTCATTTTGGTTTAGAAGATTTATCAATTATTAGAGCAATTCCAAATTTAAAAATTTCTGCTCCAGCAGACACTGCTGAACTTGGAAAAATCTTGTATGATTATACAACCAATACAGATGGACCAAGTTACATTAGACTTACAGGTACACCTGGTTGTGAGCATGTATATAATAAGGATTATATTTATAAATTTGGAAAAAACCAAAAAATAATTGAAGGAAAAAATATATTAATCATTTCTTCTGGATCGATAACTGGGCAAGCCAAAATAGCTGCTGAAAATTTAAAAAAACAGAATATAGATGTTAGTTTAATAAATTGCTCTACGATTAAACCTTTCAACGAAAATATTGTAAAGGAAATAAATAATTATGAATATTTAGTTATTGTAGAAGAACACTCAATAGTGGGTGGTCTAAATTCAATTATATCTGAATTATTGGTCAAACATTCAATTACAAAAAAAATACTCCCAATTACTCTTCCTGATAAATTCGGACCAACTGGGGATTATAATTTTTTAATTGATTATCATGGTCTAAGTAATAGAAAAATTGAAAATAAGATTAAAAAATTTTTAACCAATAATGAGTCTGTTCAGCAACTTTAATAAATTTGGGAGAAAAACTGCAATAGTTTCTGAAAATAGTGAAATATCCTATTTAGAATTAGATAATTTTTCAAAAAAAAATAATATTTTTAATAAATATTCTTTAGTTCTATTGATTAACGATAATTCAATAGAGTCTGTAATGTTATATGTTTTAGTAATGAAATCAAAAAATGTTTCCTTAATGCTAGTTGAAAATAATACTAATGAAAAATCAATTTCAGAAATTTTAGAAAAATATCATCATGACTATGTAATTTTACCTAGAAAAAAATTTAAATATATAAATAGTAAATTTAATTCTTTATTAGAGGTTGGTCATTTCTCGATAATTAAAAATCAGAGTAACAAAATAAAAAATATTAATACTAATCATAAACTTATGCTTACAACCTCGGGCTCATTAGGTTCCTCAAAATTTGTAAGTCTATCAATGGAAAACCTAAAGTTTAATTCAAAACAAATTATTGAATATTTAGATATAAAAAAAAATGACAATATTATTACAACTATGCCTATGAGTTATAGCTATATGCTATCAATTATTAATACTCATTTAGAAACTGGTGCAACGGTTTATATTAATCAAAATTCAGTTTTTCAAAGAGAATTTTGGGATTTTTTCAAAAAGAAGAAAATTAACTCATTTAGTGGTGTGCCATATCATTTTCAAATTTTAGAAAAAAATAATTTCAAATTTTTGAATACAAATTATTTAAAATACATTACTTGTGCAGGTGGTAAATTAGATGAGAGAATAATTAAAAAAATTTATGACTTTTGCCTTAAAAATAAAGTAAAGTTTTACTCCATGTATGGTCAGACGGAGGCTTCACCAAGACTTTCATATCTTCCTTACAATTATTTAAAAGAAAAACCCTCGAGCATAGGAAAGGGCTTGCGAGGCACAAAAATTTGGTTAGAGGATAAAAGTGGAAAAAAAATCAAAACTATAAACAAAATTGGTGAATTAGTTTGTGCTGGAAAAAATATATTTAATGGGTACTGCAATTCCCGAAAAGACTTAACAAAAAAAATAAAGAAAAATAAAATTTTAAAAACTGGAGATCTGGCTTATTACGATAAGGATAAATTTTTCTTTATATGTGGAAGAAAATCTAGAATAGCTAAAATTTATGGTATTAGAATTAATCTAGATGAACTAGAAAAAAAATTATCAAACGAATATGTGAGAGTGATTTGTAAATCAAAAGGAAATAAAATTTACCTTTTCACAAAAAATAAAATTAATAAAAAAAAATTAATGAAAATAGCTGAAAAGGTTACAATGCAAAACGTTAGTGCATTTAAAATAATTACATTAAATAAATTTCCAATGACAAGTTCAGGAAAAATAAAATATTCATCATTAGATACAAATGAAAATAAATTATAATAGCTTATTAAAAATCAATCCTTTTTCTATTTCAAAAAGAAAAAAAAATATTTTTTACTTAAAATTTCAAAAATTACTATTTAAACATCACTACAAATATTGTGAAGAATTTAAGAGAATTTCTGATAAATTATTTTATAAGCCAGATAAAAATTCAGAATTAAAAGACTTACCTTTTTTGCATGTAAATCTTTTTAAAAAATTTAGTTTAAGAACAAATTATGATAGTGATAATCATAAGATTTACACTTCCTCAGGCACCACTAATAAAAATTTATCAAAAATCTCTTTGAACAAAAAAACTTCATTGTTGCAATCAGTAACTTTAAAAAATATTTTTTCTGAATTGATTGAAAATAGAGAAGCTACTATTTTGTTTGTAGAAAATGAAAAAATTTTGACTAATGAAAAAAGATTTTCAGCTAGAGGAGCTGCAATAAATGGATTTATTCAATTAGTAGATCGATATCATTTTATCTTAGATAAAAAAGGTAAATTAAAAGTCGATTTTTTAAAAAAAATTTCGAAGAAAAAAAAGAATATAATTTTTTTTGGTTTTACAAGTGATGTTTGGATATACTTGTTAAAAGAATTAAATAAAAAAAAAATAAAACTAAAAAAAAGTAACGCTTTATTAATTCATGGGGGTGGTTGGAAACGACTTGAAAACAAAAATATAAGTAAAAATTATTTTAATAGTTTAGCAAAAAGAACTTTGGGTGTTAAAAGATCTATAAATTATTATGGAATGATCGAACAAACTGGTTCTGTCTTCTTGGAGTGTTCTGAGGGGTATTTTCACTCTTCTATTTATTCAGAAATATTTGTTAGAGATCAAAATTTAAAAGTGTTACCTAATTATAAAACTGGCCTTATACAAACTATGTCATTAATTCCACTGAGTTATCCTGGACATAACATATTAACAGAAGATCAAGGCTACATAGTTGGTAATGATGATTGTAAATGTGGCAAGTTAGGAAAATATTTTGTTTTAACTAATAGAGTTAAAGATACAGAAATGAGAGGATGTAGTGACGTATAAATTAAAAAACATTCTTCAAAATTTCAATTTTGATCTTGGACCTTACGAAATATTTGATAAAAAAATTGTCAACTTTTTAAATGAAGTATCTAATAGAATTTTAAAATCAAAAAAATATAATCATTTTACTGATCTAGCAACATTTGCTTTCTGGTGTCGTAAAAAAAATATACAAGCCTTATCAATTAAATATTCAAGTTATAATCTAATTTTAGGAAGAGGCTGCGTTTTACACATTTGCCCTTCAAATGTTCCAATGAATTTTGCGTACTCTTTGGCATTTGGATTACTATCTGGAAATAATAATATTGTAAAACTCCCATCACGAAATTTTTTTCAAGTAAAATATTTGTTAGAGGTAATTAATTATATCCTAAAAAAAAAGAATTTTGTCTCTTTAAAAAAAAGATTTAAGTTTATTAAGTATGGACATGAGGAAGAAATATCAAGATCTTTATCTAAAATTGTAAATGCTCGACTTATTTGGGGAGGAGATGAGACTATAAAGTTATTTAAAAAATTTGAAACAAAACCTAGATGCGTAGACTTGTGTTTTTCAAATAGAGTTTCTGGATCAATCATTAATTTGGAGAGTCTTAAAAAAATAGATTCAAAAAAATTACATAATATTGTTTATAAATTCTACAACGATTGTTACCTGATGGACCAGCAGGGCTGCTCTTCTCCCCAGGTTATCTTTTGGCTTGGCATCAAAAATAATAAAATAATAGAAAAATTCTGGCAAATCCTTTCAAATATTGTTGAACAAAATTACGAGTTTGACTTAAGTTTAGCAAACAAAAAAATTGAATTTACGTCTGAATTAGTATTAAGAGAAAAAAAAATAAAAAATGTCAAATTTAAAAACTTACAGTTAATTAGATATCAAAAGAAAGATCTTAAGAATATTGATAAGCTTGAAAATAGTTATGGGACTTTTTTAGAAATTAAATTATCGAATATCTCAAAAATGAAAAAGCTTATTGATGAAAGATTCCAAACATTGACTTATTATGGTCTTAAAAAAGAACAATTAATTAATTTAATTTCTAAAAATAATCTGAGAGGAATTGATAGAATAGTTCCTTTTGGAAGGGCTTTTGATATGGGACACATTTGGGATGGCTTTGATATAATTTCATCACTTTCTAGAAAAATTAGTGAATAACAAATGAAAAAAAAGATTAATGATATAATTGATTTATTAAAAATTAAGAAACCATTTTTAATGTTAGATAAAGTAACTAATTTTAAAAAAAATAAAAGTTGTGTTGGCTATAAAAAAATAAAATTAAGTGATTGGTTTTTTAAGTCTCATTTTATTGGTGAGCCTACTATGCCAGGTACTCTACAAATTGAAGCAATGTTGCAGACAACTGTTTATCTGATTTATAAAAGTTTTAAAAAAACTAATGAAAGATGTATAATATCTAATATTAGCACTAGACTCATAAATAAAATAAATAAAACAGGAAATTTGAAAATTTATTCAAAAATAATTAAAATAAAAAAAGGAACTGTTCAGTGTGAAAGCTTTATTATTTTTGATAAGAAAATGACATGTTCAGGAAAATTTTTTTTTATTATTCCTAGCAAATTCAAAGTATGAAAAAGGTTAAAAGAAATAAAAAAATATTAGTAGAAAAGAAAAATAATAAAATTAAGATCTCAATTTTTTTTGATAGTATCCCTGAATTAAATAGAGGTGAAGTTTTGATTAAATCGAGTTATTCCTCTTTAAATTTTAAAGACTTGTTGGTACTAAAAGGAAATCCAGGATTAGTAAGAAGATTCCCTCATACTCCTGGAATTGATGTTTCAGGGGTCATAATTGCATCGAAATCTAGGAAATTTAAAATTGGTCAAAAAGTTTTTGTGATTGCAAGACCAATGGGATTAAATAATCCAGGTGGCTTTCAAGAATATGTAAAAGTCAAAGAAAATTGGGTGGATATTCTACCTAAAGGAATATCTTTAAAAAAATCAATGATAATAGGTACAGCAGGTTTTACCGCGATGCTTACCGCTCTTAAAATAAAAAGAAGTAATTCAAAAAAAAAACCAATTTTGATCACCGGTGCTGCTGGTGGAGTAGGTATTACATCAATATTAATCCTTAAATCTTGGGGATATAAAATTGTAGCTTGCGCCAGAAATACAAGTTTGCATGATAAAATTAAAAAAATTGGTGCAGATGAAGTAATTAATTATAAAGATTTAATAAATAATTCTAATTTACCCTTGTTAAAAGAAAAATACTCAGCCATAATTGATAATGTTGGTGGGAAAGCACTTCAGTCTGCGTATAGACAAGTTGAAAAAAAAGGAAATGTTTATTTAATAGGAAATGTATCAGATGAAATAACAAAATTATATTTATTACCTTTTATACTTAGAGGCATCAAATTAATCGGTATAAATGCTGAAATGTTAGAAGATACAAATCGTCGTAAAGTAATTCTTAATTTAGTAGATTTGTCTAAAAATCCCAAATTAAATAACATATATGAACAAAAAAAGTTAAATTTTTTGTCAAACAAGACTCTGATAAATAAGAAAAGAAAAAATGCAAAAAGAATGATAATTAAAGTTAGATAGATTGAAATGCTTTGCATCCAATAACAGAAAACCCTTTACTAAAAAAGTTTGTAGAGTTTAGGGAATTAAAATTTCTTTGATTATTGAATTAAAAACTAGTTTTTTTCCAAAATAAACTTCTCCATAAGCATTCCAGTGATCGGTATCAGAAAAGGTAATAGTATTATTCACTACAAAATCTTTTTTAAAATCGTATTCAAGAGTGTCTATTTTTGAAACATAGCTTATATTGTTTTTATTAGAGATTTCTTTAAGTTCTTTATCAACAAACAATAAATCATAATTAGAATTATCAGTTAATTTTTGTTTGTTATTAAGAATATCAATTATTTTATGTCTTGTTAATTCAATATTTGGTTCTAAATGTGGACCAATAAAGATAAGTTCTTTTTTCAATTTTTTAATTGAAATTAAATAATTAATTGTATTTTGGATTTGTTTGTTATTTATAGGTAATTTTCTAAATTTACTATCACTAAAATTTTTTTTGCCGCCAGTATTTGTGAGAAAATAACTACCTTTATGATTAAAAAATATATACCTAATATCTGTTTTGTAATTTTTTATAAATTCTAAGGCATTTAAATAATGGCATTCTTTATCTAATATATCATTTGGTCTGCAGCCTCCTAAATTTAAACCTATTATAAATGTTTTTTCATTTGAAATTTTCGAAAAAGAATTAAATATATCTCTTGAGTGCGAGTCTCCGAGTATTAAGATAAATTTTCCAAATTTCTTTTTACATTCATAAAATCTTTTTTTGAAAAAAATCTCTTTAAAAAAATCAACTTCTTCAGATGAATATTTGCAGTCACTTTCATACAAAGGTGAAATGATACTTTTTTCCAAATCAACATTAAATTTATTAAGTTTACCATCTTTATTTATGCCAATTAGTGAGAATAGAATAATTGAAAAAATTGCAACACATAGATACATCGATATATATCTAAATTGAAATTTTTGATTTCTAGCAGGTTTCTCTATAAAATAATAAGTAAATACAGATAAAATTAACACAGGTATAAAAATTGATATTTTAACAAAATCATATTTTCCATAATCACTAATTCTGGCAAAAGCAAAAATTGGATAATGCCATAGATATAAAGAATAAGAGATTAAACCAAATCTAACGAATAATTTTGTAGATAAAATCTTAGTAATAATATCATCTTTATTTGAAAACCATATAATTAAGCAAATACCTAAAATTGGAGATAATGTTAAAATCGAAGGATGAAGTGTTTCTTCATTAAAAAATAAAGTGGCATATACTATTAAGATAAATCCAACTATAGGTAATGTTAGATTGAGAGCTCTATATTTATTTTTATAACCCTTTATAATTTCAAAGTATGCCAAAATTGACCCTGCTAACAACTCCCACATTCTTGTATGAATAAGATAAAAAGAGGTAGATGGATAATTTCTACTTGTCCATTCTGCCAGTCCTAAACTAACTATGAAACAAAAAATTAAGAAATAAATTACATATGCTCTAAAATATTTAAATATTATGATTAAAATTATTGGAAACAAAATATAAAATTGCTCTTCAACAGACAATGACCAAGTATGAAGAAAAGGTTTATACAATCCATTTTTATCACCATAAACTCCACCTGAATAATCAAAATAAAAATTTGATCCAAACCCAAGTGAGTACAGAATAGATTTTAAAAAATCTATAAAATCAGTTGGTAAAATAAAAATCCATGCGAATGGAAGGGACGCAAATATTACAAATAATAAAACTGGAAGAATACGTCTGACACGTCTTTCATAAAAATATTTAAAAGAAAAAGAACCTGTGCTTACTAATTCTTTTAAAATAATAGATGAGATTAAATAACCAGAAATAACAAAAAAGATGTCTACACCAATGTATCCACCGCTAAAAAATTGAGAACCAAAGGTATAAATTTGAGCATGGTAAATAATGACTGCACCTACAGCTATTGCTCTAAGACCATCTATCTCAGGTCGATAAATAAGTTTCATTTAATGATTAATTACCACAGATAGAAAAATTAAACTACACTAACTCAGCTCATAAGAGTGTAGGAAAAAATAAATTTTTTATATTTTAATAATCAATTTCTAAATATTTAAAAATTTTTTTCAGTGCATAAATCAAGCCAATTGAGCTATTAGTACTGGTCAGCTGCACACATTGCTGCGCTT
>MDTD01061131.1_pt1 | contig 12404 bp, 18 predicted proteins | sample 811221 | NCBI WGS metagenome assembly MDTD01 (sample SAMN05326646, study PRJNA326480) | marine metagenome | isolation source: seawater | place: Pacific Ocean: South West | collected 2011 | reverse complement strand
GGGATTGCTATCGCTCCACTCGACGTCGTCCCAATCTATCTCGTTACGGTTCAACTTCTGGAACAGTAGTTTCAGACGTTGCTGTCTTGCTTCGGCAGGTGTGATAGCGTTGTAAGGATGGCGATGGCTGTAATTCATGTTACTCAAACCCCAGATGGCGGGTATCTTGTTACCGATTCTCGAGAAAATGGGATTGCGATTCAGGTTTGCTTCCACGGTTATCCCTCTGATACCAAGTTCGTCGATGATCTGCTTCAGGGTAAGTGCCCTTTGCGATAGCAGGGAGGTAATCTGAGTCGTGATCCACCGGTTCTCCGATCTGAACTCTTCTGCATACATCGATGTAGGTCCGAAACCGTATTTCAAACTGTCCACGGTGTAATCGCCGGTGATGGCAGAGGATGTCATCAGGTCCTGCGGCGTGTAATCGGCCAAGGTTTGGTCAGGCTGGTAAGGTGCTTCGAACGACTCCGCTCTCTTCCAACCGGTTCTCTGATCGGGATCTCTGTATGGACGGCCCATGGCATCGTAGATGTCCTGCTCGGTAGCACCAGCGATGTAAGCACCGGTGTTACGATCGAACAGACCGTATTCGGACAACTTCATGCCCCGCTTCTTTGCCATCCAGCGATACTTGATGTTGAAATCTGCTGGACCTGTGAAATACATGATGGTGGCACCCCACGCTTCGGGTGTGGTCACCCTGAAGTCGACCTTCTCGCCGTCGATGATAACTTGTGCCTTCTGGTCACCCACCCAGTTGATACCCTCGTTGGGAGGTAGCATCTCGGGAAGAGTTACTCCTTCCTTGGGAATGACCACGAAATCGATGTCACCGATCATCTGGGCCCCTCGACGGTAGGATCCGCAAGCCATCTGGCGATCCACGAACGGTTTGAGGTGTTTCTCCACCTTCCTGACGATTCTATCAGCCTTGGCACGGGGAAACCGGACCTTGGTCTGCTGTGGGGCAGGCATAATGGGATTTTGCCCTGCCAACTACTTATAGTTGTCGAGACGATCGTCCCATCCTAACTGCGGTTCGACGTGCTCGTAGTAACATCGGGGACAGAATCCGTTGATGGCACTCATGTAGGTCATTTCCTTCCAATCTGGTAGCCGGATCTTGGATTTTTCTATCTCATCCTCGGTGTAATTCTGGTTTACCTCGCTGACAACGCGATCACGCAGATCATACCACATCTCCTCCGGCATGTAACCACGGTTGAGGGCATCTCTTCCGATCGCCTTGCTGGGATTCCTCTCCACCCATGCCTTGGCACGTTCCCCAGTGGTCTTGTAGACCTCGTTCTGGTATTCCTTCAACCGTTCTATGCTCACACCGCACCTCATACAAGGGCCGTCGTATCCCAATTTCTTGGTCCAACCATCGGGACCGAAGATCCAATCCATCTGTTCCTCCTTGGCATCGTCACGAACCTTGAGGATCCTGTTGGGAATCCAGTTGTAACTACGGTTGGCTGAGGCCCTTCGAGCCTCGAAATCCTCGGGAGTCATCTGATCGGACCAGTAACGACGGTTGCGAAGGTTACGCAGGGTGTCTTCGTTGGCTAACATCCACGCGAAGTAGTCCGCGGACCAAGAGTAGTTGATGACACCGTAATCCAGAAATATCAACCTAACCACCACATCTCCTGATTGATGGCCCAAGCGCGGGGAAGGCAGGCACAGAACTCCCACTCACCGTCGTTAACCTTGTTCATGTCGGATACGATACCCATCATCTCGGGCCCCGTCAGGGCTGCTATCGCGTCTTCCAAGTCCGTAAAGTTCTTGGGATCGCTCAGAAACGTTATCACCCTCAACGATTGCATAAACCCCGGCTTTCCGCAGGTAGGGCAACGGGTTCGCCGGCTGAACATGATATCTCCTCCGTCGGCCGACTATTTATAGTGTTTGGAATAACGGAGTGGGGATACCCATGTCGTTTGATCCGTCGCGTTCCTTGAACTCACGCTGCTTGGCCATGGCGACCAGTTTGTCTATCGGCATGAGTCTTGCCTGTCCTTCTATCACGAAAGCGTAGTTAATCTTCTTGCCAAAACCTTGCTTCATGAGATCGAAGAACTTATCCTTGGCGATCCACCAAGCACCGTCGTGAAGATATCCCTCGTTAACCCATTCCATCTCGATGTCATCCTCGGGTTCGGGTTCGGGAATAAGATTGTCCTGCTCGGGATCCCACTCTGACATCCGCAGACCGCAACTCCTACACTGGTTGGTCTGACCCGTGGGACTGGTATCATCGGGAATGGTGATCCAAGTTTGCTTGTAATCCTCGGGATTCATCTTGCGCGGCCGATACTCCCTCCATTTCTTGTCCCAAGTCTTGGTTTGGGTGCAGTGGGGACAGTAAGCAATCAGCGGTTCGGTGCTAAACTTGGCCCTGTAAGTAGTTTCCTCGTGCTTAGTGGCGTAGGTGGATTCACCCGACCATGCCAACTCCGATTCCATAGACGGAGCGTCCCAGACCACGATCTCGAAATCGTCCATGGACGACATTGTTAGCACCACCTACATATACTATTCCATCTCGGCTCGCCAGATCATCTGGTCCAGAGCGCAGCGGACATACCATGGAACGTAGTGCGATCCCAAACCCCGCCACATGATGACATCGGTCTTGCCGGGAACGAAGATGTGCCTCTTGCCACATCCGCAACGGAAATGGCCCGTTCGATCTACCTTGACATCGTAGCCGTAGGTAGCATCGTAATACTCCTTCATGATATCACTCACCTGTCAAGATGATGGATGGTGGTCGCTCCGCAACGTCGACACCAAACCTTGATGCCATCCAAGCGAGGGGTTACACCCGAGATATCTATCGAAACCCCGCAAACGCACTTCACGATCGCTCCCATGCTATCACCATTTTCCCAGAGGGCACTTTGCCATCGGCAGTTGCGTTTTCAACTTCATGTTACAACCGCAGATGTTACAGTATGAACCCGTCAACTTGCGGGTCAGTTCGGGACACTGACGGCAGATGGTCATTCGCTCATCGTATTGCTTGAGCCCCATGATTATATCACCCTGTCGTTGGTATATATATCTATTCCTTGACACTCGCATGGAGATCCGCTAATGCGATGTTGCCCTTCTCCGAAAACTGTTTCATGAAATCCCTATCGTCCCAACCGCCGTTGACGTAAACATCGTAGTCATACATGTCACCGTCGTTTATGGTCAGAACATCGTATTCGCCCATGAAATCGTGGAACTCGGCCAACCAACCGTGGAACATGCCGTCACCGACCTCCGTGCTTTCGACCTCTTCCAGAATCTCCCTAACCTCGGGAATAATGGACTGATTTCCCAACCACTGATACCAATGCTGTTCGTCAACAACCGTGCTGTTCGTCGGATTCAGAGCCATGAGTTTCTCGTTAAAAGCCTGCCACTCCGAGGTTCCAGCCAGACTTTCATCCTCGGCGTCACCACCCTTGTAGACCGTGGTGTCTATCATAAGCAGCGTCATGGGAAATGAATCTCCCGGGAACGGAATGTTGTCCACCTCCATGTATTCCGACATCAATCCTTCCGGATCGATAACCTCCACGTCATTCCAATCCTCGCCCGATCTCACGAAGGCAGCGTAGTCGGCAACGCCGGCCCACCCTACCAACGTTTTTTGGTTGATTCCAAAGGATCCTTGGTATACCGCTTCCGTTTCCAACCAGAAGTCTGGAGAGTCAAGAATCTCTTCTTGATCATAGTAGTTGATTTCGTTGATGATTCTATCGACCATTCTGGGAAAAGGATAACCCTCATACCACTTCCAATCGTTGAACTTATACTTGATGTATTCCTTGCCATCCCTCTCGAGGATCTCCAAATCATCACCAGAGTCGAAACCGGACAGAGGATTCCAAGGCTTGGTCTGGGTGTAGATCATCCTTCTACCGTTATCCAATTCGTCCTGCGCTTTCTGCTCGATCCGCTTGCGCTCCTCTTGTTCCAGATACTCGTTGACCCGTCGTTCCAACTCGGGTGCGGCGGAACGGGGAATCACGAAATAACCGTAGGATCGGTAACCCATGCGATGTAATCGCCGTCCCAACTACTTAAACTCATCGATGTGTTTAATCGAAGGAATCTGGGCTCCGTGTTTGGTGGTAACATCGTAAATGTAGATCGGAATGTTCTGCTTCTGATACCAATCCGACCATGACAACTTCTTCTGCTTACCGTGGCGTCGGATCTGCCTGCGATACTGAGGATTGGTCAGCACCACGACGTAATCGGCACGAAGGGGCCATAATGGAATGGTGGTATCGTTGTTACTTCTTCCAACCCAGTTCACGATGCCCATGGATTGGGTTTGGGTGCTAATTGTCTTGGCTTCGTTCTTGTTAGCGAGGGTCCTGCCGATGGTATCCATTCTTGCACTGGTGTTAACTGGGCCGAGCGAGGAATACATTACCTCCGTGATACCATGCTCCTTGCAGAAACTATCCAGCAGATCAACGCCGGCCACGACATCGTTCTCGGGAACGCCCATCAGAAGGAGTCTCATGGTTACACCTCCATCGTTCAACTACTTATAGTGTCGTCTGCACCGTCATGCCGCGGGTCTGCACCTCGGGCACCCAATGAGTGTTTCTCCTGTCAGCCGTTTCCATGCGCTGAACCTTCCAACCCAACGGATCGTGGGATTGGGCGTAGACCTTGAACTTGAACTTGTAGTCACCGATATCACCGTTAGGCAACTTGTAGTTCCTAATTGTAGCACCTCGAGCCTCGTAGGAAGCCTTGATGACCCAGACGGTGGCATCGTAAAGACGAACCAGATCCTCGTCGGTCAGATTACCCACGATGGCATTAGGGTGTATCTCCGCCATGTATAACGCTTCCGCCTTGATGTAGTTTCCGATCCCTGTAACGACCTTCTGGTCCATCATGACCTGCGTGATTTCCTTGTGGTTGTATCCCTTGCGAGTGTGCTCTCCCCTCATGCGAGATATCCAGACGCTGCTATCGGGAGTGTTGTTGAGCAGATCGGGCCCCAAGGAAGCCAACTTGTCCGTCAGTTTCTGCGGATTATCGTGAAAGATCTTGAAGGTGCCGAACTTGCGGTAGTCGACGTAGGTAATCTCGGTGCCATCGGTGGTCCTAAGAACTAAACGGCGATGCTTCTTATCGCCCTTGCCGGGAAGTCGCCAAGTCCCCGACATTCCCAAGGTATGATGGATGTGGAAATCACCGAGAGTGAAGTAGATGAACTTACCCTTGCACTGGACGCTATCGATCGGAATCGTTTCCTGATTCAGATGGGCCATGAGAACCATGATGTCATCACGAACCTGATTCTGAAACCATGGTTGGTCCTCGACCACGATCTCCTGAAGTTCTTTTCCCGCCAATATGCGGTTCAGTCGCTCGGTTGTTCGCTTAACTTCCGGTCCTTCAGGCATGAACTTTCCATCCTGCTATCACCCTTAAATACATATAGTCGAGAGACCAGATAGCAATCATGAGTGAGATCATCAACTGGCTGAGAGGCGGAACGATCACGATTGTCACTCTTAAAAAGATGGAAAATACCAACACCGATCTTTCTGAAGTCGCGCCCAAAACTCATGCCAAGCCCGAGTTGGCACAGTGGGTGGTAAACACACCCAAGGAAGCCATGGAAATCACTCGAGCACTTGCCGAGACGGTGGCCGTTAAGATAGCAGAGGAGTTGATGGAGAACGTCACCAAGAACGGATCGGAAGAGCCCACAGATTATGTGGAACTTGTCAAGAGGGACGATCTGGCCAGCAAGATCCCTGATTGCGGAATGGTGATAGACATCGTGGACGCTGATGACAACGACGACGTCTTCTTCCGTATCTACGTCACTCAGTTTGTAAGACGCGGCGGGGAGTGGGTCTGATGGGTTACCGATCCAGTGGATATCTGGTTTTCCCCGAGCATTTCCTTCCTTACTACAATTCTGTCTGTCCCGATACCCCTCTGGACGAATACGACGCAGTTGATACCATCGACGGTTACATTTACCTAACCTTCACGGGATGGAAATGGTATGAGAGTTACGGAGATGTCAGTCAGATCGAGGAGTTCAAGACGCAGTTGGACCAATGGATGTTCGATCAGGAAAGCATAGAGGACAGGGTGGACCAAAACCTGATAGCAGAGATACCCGAGTGGTGCATATTCGTCAAAGAAATATCCGGTGATGGCACCATCAACATGTATAAGCCCATCTCATACGTTAAGGAGGATTGGATATGGGGATACAACCGTCAGGGCGAGGAAGCGGAAGATTATGTCGTAGAGGGTGCTGCTGGGGAGTGCGGTCTTTATCAGACCCGTGGCGTTGAAAATCCATGGGGCTACCAATCAGGCTGGGCATTACAAGCATCTTTCGACATGGACAAGATCACCGGTTCCGACGAGGAGGAAACGGAACAATGGTTGAAACAATTCACGAGGGACGTTATGGATAAGACCAATGTTTCCTACGATGCAGACGTCCAGAAAAACTGGAACGGTAAGTGGGTATTCAGAGTGGCAGGGTCGGACATGTCGGAAGTCATAGAACCTGTTGATCCCGACAATCTTAGAGAAGGTTGGCAGACATTTGATGGCAGTTTCATCAACGGTAGCGATAAACTCGATTACGATATTCTGGATGGGGAAACGTTGGTTGCAGCCGTCTGGAACGATGAAGTGGTGGTTAACTCCCGCGGTGATTACTACGAGATGGAGATTTACGAGTTCTCCGTTGCCGAATGGAGTGGCGACACTCCCGTGGCACTATCTCCCGATTTCAGAGGTGCTTACAAGTGACGGTTCTATACCAATCGGAAAACTGCAAACTCGAGGTTCTTGACGGAAGATTCTATCTGCACCTCAACGAAACCGTCGATGCTTACGAGGGCTTCGATTACGAGGCAGGGGTTTCTCTGGATACCCTAAACGACCTCGATCTTCAGATGGTAGCATTATCGATCCTGCAACACCTCGAAGACGGCAGTTCTATCGAGTAAACACCTCGAGCAATCTCTTGAAAGCACGGTTAGCACGACCGCGGACGTAGGATCTACCTCCGAAACGCTCGCGCCACTGATCGGGCTGAAGAACTTTCTCCACCTCGCGAAGAGTGCTGAAACTACGGCCACACAGTTCGTTGCGTTCCCGTTCTGACAACGGCCAGACGATCGCCTTGTTCAACGAATACGGGATCCTGATGACACCCTGACGGTAGTTAGGACTCAGATCCAAGGAACGGTGGGACTCACCCGTGGCCTCAAAAGTGATTTCCTTGACCTTGTCAGCGTATATCTTACCCAATGTTTTCAGAGGATCGGCCTCTCCCGCGTCTGCTAACTTGTGCAGACTCGTGCCTGCTAACGCTGCCGACTGTCGATGGTTTAACCAGACGTGGAATCCTTTTCCACCGCTGAAGACCAACTGCGGACTCAGTCCCAACTCGTTCTGAAGAAGTTCGAACACCGCGTTGGCCCATTCGAAAGCCATGCCGATATCAGGGTGGTCGAAATCCCAGATCATGTTCTTACCGATCCAGATCTTCTTCCAATCCAGTCCCTGCGATCTGCAATCCGCTGGTGTCAACCAAGTCTTCCACATCTCGGAGTATCTCTTGATGCCATCGGCGTTGTGACCCTTGCCATGAACACGATACTGAGGAGGTAGTTCAGGAAGAGCGTCCCAGTTCAGGATGTTGGTGCCGACAAACATGTCGACGTGTCTGCTGCCATCGCCCAGCATTCTAAGCCAAGTTCTGATATCACCGTGCCAACTGATTCTGCTGTGTCGATATCCGACCTGTTTGTCTCCGATCTGCCAACTCCATTTGACCTCACGATCCTTGGCTATCGTGTAGATGGCACCGTCAACCGTGTCGTCGAGCAACCACTTAGCCATGAGCCTGATAGCAAGCGGTCACTTACTTATAGTTTCCATTTCGGATCCTTGAAATCCGGACGCGGATGATCGAAGCCCATTTCCTCGTATTCGGGATACCACGCGGCAGTATCCTTTCTTTTTCTTGCCGATTCCATGTCCTGCATGGCATACATGTAGGCAGACTCGTGGTCCTTGTCATCATCTTCCTGCTCTTCCAGATGAACCATGATTCTATCTCTGGCGTAACTGTGTGCTCTCGAGAACTCCGGAACGGGACGCGATCGGCAGTTCTGACTGACGAACTTAAGCAACTCGGGCCACTTGTCGCTCTTCCAAAGGTGAACAATCATGGGATAGGATATCCTGTTGGCGGAGGCTTCCTGAATATCTGCGATGCCCGATCTACCACCCATGTTATACCAGTAGAACAGCCATTGATGGTTACCACCCATGTTATCACGGAAAGTGCTCTGGAACTTAGGATCCGGATCCCAGAAGTAATCGTAGGTCATGATGGCAAGTTCACCGCCATCCATCAAAATGTAGATCGGAAAGTTACTGCCCTGAAGTCCCGACGGACCGGATTTCATGAGGAACGCGTAGTTAACGTTGATAGTGGCCCAAGTCTGACCCCAAGCGTAGATAGCAGCCTGATAATTCTGCTTCTGCTTCAGTTGACGATCCTCCACTTGCTTAACGGAAACAACCTCGGAATCGAATGTGGATTCCTTGGATATAATCACATCGTTACCATCCGATTCCACTTTCATCAGAAGACCGATCGTCGGATCGGCAAGGTAGAACCCTAAGTCATAGTCCTTGGTGAAAACCTCGTATAGTGGCACCCGACTCACTCCGAGCCGAACTTCTCCGACAGTTGTTTCATGATCTCGTCTTCCGTGATCAAGCCCATCTTGATAGCAGCCTCGAGTTCCAACAGGGATTGCTCGATCCTTGCCTGCTCGATCATCTTGTCCATCATGACAGCCCTTTCTGCGAATCCGAGTTCGCTCAGAGGTTTCTTGCCACGGTAGACCGCCGCGTTAAACTCATCAGTATCAGCGGCACCGTATCTTTCCAGATGTGACTTCTCCTCGTCATCGCCCCACTCGCGAAGAGTGATGTTACCGTGGTTCTCGATCTCGTGTTCCAACCAATCCTCGAAGGAATCGTCGTCACCGTGGGTCATCATCTCCTGCTTGGACCAATCGTTGAACATTAGATCCTCAGCAGATATCTCGAGACGCTCGATGGCATCCTCGGGCTTGAGATCCTTATCCTTCTTGAGTTTACGAAGTTTAACATCTCCTCCTGTGATGGTTCTCACCTTGCCTTTGGTCTGGGCTTCCGCACCGAAATCAAAGGTTTCCTCGCAATCAGAACAGTAGAAAATTGGATACTTAGCCTCGGATTGCACTTCGACCTCGCACTCAGGACAAACGTCCCCGATCAGAACCTCTACATCATCCTGTCCGCATTCGCGACAGTAGTAAACATCACGGTATTCTATGATGCCACCGCACTCGCAATCCTCGAAGTAATGCCACTCGCTGGCGAACATGGATTTCAATGCAGAACGACGACCACGCTGTCGGAAGGAATCACGAGAAGGCTTTCGCTTCTTAGTGAAACGATCCAGAGCATGTCTGCGGACCTTGGTTTCTGCGTCGAAGTCATCGTTGTAGTTCATCTCACGCAGACTCTGATAACCTTTCTGAACCATGGGCCAATCTCGGTAGATGCTGGAGTCTTGCAAGACCTCGAACTCAGGATCCACGACCGAAGATCCCAGACGGTCACGAACCTGCTTTCCAGCGGACTCCGCTTCCATGGGATATCGTCGGACTTCCCTGACCAAACCGATGATGCCAAAACCAATGGCTCCGAGCACGGCGTAGAAACCCAATCGGTTCTCTGACATAACTCAAAGTTGCACCACGCTGCTATTTATACTTTGCGAACTCCTAAATACACGTTATACGATGGACCTGATGCGCTAATCGCTAACAAGTTACCGGAACTGGGTGGACAGGTCATTCCGACAGCACTGCTACCAGAGATTCCAAGGATCGCATGTCATCGTCTTTCTTGATCTGGATATTATCGCAGATTGTTCTGAGGAACTCACCCTTCTCTTGCAGATCGGTAGCGTAGTTCCAACCGTGGATGACAACGCACTTATCCTTGTCATCTCCCTTGGTGACCGTCCAAACGATGATAGCATTTTTACTGACGTATCCTTCCAACTGCTTGGGTGGAATGCAGCGTTTGAACTTATCCCACTGATGTGTCTGAAGTCCCTTGACCTCGATCATGTGATCCTCAACCTTGATATCAGAATCGTGCTTACGCTTCTTGAACTCCGCATCCACTTTCTTGACACCCTTCAACTTCCAACGAAGGAAGGAACAGACACCGTGTTCGCTCTTGCGCCCAACATAGCAACCCGGTAGGGAATTATGGTTGTATCGTTTACCGAAGTCCACGTTCTCCCAGTATTCCCACTCTTCGTAAGCAGCCTTGCAAGCCTGTTTCATATCATGTGGGGATAAAAAGAATCGGTAGGGCATAATCAGAACCTCCAATTATCGATCGCAGCGTCCACCTCGTTCAAGGTGAGTTGAGGAAAATCATTCCACACCATTATTCGCATCTGATCCTGAGTCTGCCACGGTCTGAACGTCCACATCGATGTTGTTCTTATCGTTATCACCCTTATCTACTTTCTTTGGGCGACGCCGTGCTGGGGCCTTGATGGTTGCCCCACCGGTCGTTGGTTTCTTGCTGGGCTTGGTTGCCGTCTTCTTACGCTTCCTACTGGTGACGATCGCATCCGTCGCTGCTTCTGCCAACGTGTATTTCTGAGGCTTGGCAGGGGGAGGGGATAGATTCAACTGAGGTTTCTTGCGTCCAACGTGCGGTGCTACCACCAACTGACCGTATGTTCCCGGCCCGAACTTGATGGCAGAGAAGAGAACCTTCTGATCCAAACCCTCGAAATCAAGCATGGCCAAGCAACGCTTACACCATAGACTGCTATCACGGAAACCCTCGCGAGGTGCGATGTCCCTTGCATCGATAACGTTCTGAACCTTGATGGCAGTTCCGCAGAAAGCCTTCTTGACATCAGGCTGGTTGTATCCACCTGTTAGATGATAAACCTTGGAACGGGGATTCTTGTAAACGAAGACCTGCGGCCCCGTTAACTCGTTCAGTGTCTTACCCATGCCCTTTTCTTGTATCATCAGGTATATAAAGATTGCGGTCACTTTCGCTTCTTTGGTTTCTTGGGTTTCTCGTGGATCGGACTGTTCTTGTCCTTGAAATCCTTGTCAGCACAGTAGAGGGAACAGTATCGACGCTTCACAATCATCGTTGGCCACTTCTGCTTGGCCTTCTTGGCAAAACCGACATCCAGAGCATGACATCCCATGTCCAGACCGGCACCGCAGATCGAGCAGTTGTATCTGGCATCGTTGTAAGCATCAAGGTTGGAACATTCTTCTGCTGTCAGATCCATGGCAGGAAATTGATCGATCAACTCTTCTGGATCGGTGTAAACCTCCGAAAGCAGATACTCGAAGTTATGGTTCTCGTGCAACATGTCACGCCACCTCCAGATCGGTGTGCCACCTCTCAACTTAGCCATCATTCCAACTCCCATTCGTATGGTGATATCGCAAGTCCGAAGAGGAACATTAGCAGCAGTGTCAACCAGAAACTCATTCTTCATCACCCTCCGATTCCTCGAATAACATCCAAATCCATTCTGCCTTCATTCTTCTTCACCTGCCTTACCATACCACATTCCGCACGACTGACATACCAAGGTTTCCTCGTCCACGTCACATTGTCTCCTGCACGGACCGCCGTATTGCTTCCACTTGTTCGTCATCCAACTCACCACGCCATTTCAAATACTTGATAGCCATAAGAACCAACCACGATGCCATGCTAACTACTCCAAGGGATGGGGAACATTCTTATCTCCCAAAACCCATCGCAGCGTCTTAATAACACCCTCCAACGCCTTCTTGTTACGAGCAGCATCAGCCATGATATCTCTTCTTGGCGGATCTTGGCTCTTGGCAACAAAGAAGGTATTGACCCACTCGTTCTGCTTACGCTCAGCGCGATCAAGCATCATTTCGATATCATCCCACGATCTATCGTAGGTGAAATGCTCCGAGTCTTGGTGGTCACTTAATTCAGCCATGTATGGCGATCCTCGTTATCACCCTTATATATTATGTGGCGATCCAAATCTGAATCTTGGCGATCCTGAACAGAAAAGTGCGGACCATGCGCGTCAGATATGGTTTCTAAACCCTACGATTAGACGTTCTGGTCCACAGTATAACAACCTATAACAACCCCAAATGATTGTTGGTAATGCTTACCAACGCCAAGGGTTTAGCCAAATCCTGAAATCGAAAAGTGCAGACCCCCCGTGGCGATCCGGCGATCCGGCGATCCTGACACAAAATGCAATCTATAAGTAGGTG
>MDTD01149604.1_pt1 | contig 12405 bp, 5 predicted proteins | sample 811221 | NCBI WGS metagenome assembly MDTD01 (sample SAMN05326646, study PRJNA326480) | marine metagenome | isolation source: seawater | place: Pacific Ocean: South West | collected 2011 | reverse complement strand
CTCACGCAGCCGCGCAGCCACGAGGCCGGCATCGGCGGCGTTGAGATACAACTGCCCGTCCACACTGCTGACGTTGGGGCAGCTAAAGTTGGCTTCGACCCCGTCCGCGCCGCTGTCCGCTGCCCATCGGGCACACCGAGCATAATCCGCTGCCACGTCGTCAATTGAATCGTCCGGCTCCGGCGTCGCCACCACGGAGACACTGAGAAACTTGCCCTTGGCCAAGCGCGACCGCGTCGCTGCGACATCGTCCTGCCAAAAACGAGGCGGCTTCGACGGCATGCCAAACGAGATCGCCCAACTCCCCTCCATCGCCGCAGTCGTGTCGACCTCCTCCGGTAACGCCGTCCCGCTTGGCCAAGCGATCGGCTGCAGATTGGGCAGGCCATACGATGCCCGCTCCCGTGCACGCACGGTTTTGTAGGTCAAAATGTCGAAGCCAAGCGAGGCGTAATACAGAAGCCAACGACCGTTGAGCAGCGGCCCCGCCGCAATGCCCAACGGCGAGTCCACCGGCTGCCCGCAGTACGTCCAGTCGCCGTCAACTGCCGGCACATCGCCCGCAACAGGCTCCGGCGCATGATCGAAGTTCCACGCGTAGTCTTTCCTAATGTCGTACCGATCCATACAATCGAACCCAGCGCACGCAGGATTATCGAAAGTGATTCGTTAGGCGATACTGAACGTCCGAACAACTAGGTCAACCATATGAGTTTTCAACAAAAACAAATCAACCGCCGCAAGAGTTTGGTTACGCTGGGGCTCGGTTTTCCCGCAGCTGCCGTCGGACTTTCTGGCTGCCGTTCACTCAAACGATCTCCAAAGGAATTGAAGGCGGACTTTGTCGTGATTGGTGGCGGTCTTGGAGGTTGCGCCGCTGCCCTCTCCGCGCTTCGATCCGGGCTGAGTGTCATCATGACCGAGGAGACTGACTGGATTGGGGGTCAATTAACATCACAGGGCGTCCCCCCGGATGAACACAAGTGGATCGAACGTTTCGGCTGTACCCGCACCTATCGAGAATTGCGAAACGCCATTCGCAACCATTACAGGAAACATTATCCACTCACACCGGCAGCACGCGGAAACATCAATCTGAACCCCGGCAGCGGCTCCGTGTCCCGGCTATGCCACGAACCGCGAGTGGCTTTGGCTTGTCTCGAGGCCATGCTGAGACCGTTCGTCGCGTCTGGCAAACTGACGCTACTCAGGGAAACCATCCCCACGGCAGTCGAAACCGACAATGATGAAATCAATTCGGTCGAGGTATTGGATCTCAGGAAAAACTCCCATCTGGTTTTGCACGGTCGTTATTTTGCCGACGCAACGGAGTTGGGAGACCTGTTGCCTCTGGCCAAGTGCGAACACGTCACCGGCACCGAGGGCAAACTTGCCACGGGAGAACTGCACATGCCGGAGCATGCCTCACCGAAAAACCAACAGGCGTTCACCATGTGCTTCGCCATCGATCACGTTGAAGGAGAAAACCACACCATCGACAAGCCAAGCGAATACGATTTTTGGAAATCGTTTGTGCCTGACATCTCCCCCCCGTGGCCGGGGAGACTGCTGGACTTCACCTACACACACCCGTCCAGCGGCTTGGCCAAGCGCTTGGGTTTCAACCCTACCGGCCCACATAAAAAAGGGATCATCAATCTCTGGACGTATCGGCGAATTGTTGCCGCCAAAAACTTCATGCCAAACAGCGGATTGCGGGATGTCAGCCTGATCAACTGGCCGCAAAACGATTACCTGTTGGGCAACCTTGTCGGTGTCAGTACGGAAGAACGACAACGCCACATCGATCGATCGAAACAATTGAGCCTGTCACTACTTTACTGGCTACAAACCGAGGCACCGCGAGACGATGGCGACCAAGGCTGGCCGGGGTTGCGACTGCGAAACGATATCATGGGAACCAAGGACGGCTTGGCCAAGTACCCCTACGTCCGTGAATCTCGCAGAATCAAGGCTCACACCACTGTCCTCGAGCAGCATTGCGGCGTGGAAAACCGGATGAAGGTTCTGGGATTGAAAGACAGCAAGGGACTACGAGCCAAGCGCTACCGAGACTCGGTTGGCATCGGGCATTATCAAATCGACCTTCACCCGAGTACCGGGGGTGACAACTATATCGACTTCGCCGCGCTTCCGTTTGAGATCCCCCTCGGAGCACTCATCCCCCGCCGGATAAAGAACCTCATCCCTGCATCGAAAAACATCGGCACAACACATGTGACCAACGGGTGCTACCGACTGCATCCGGTTGAATGGAACATCGGCGAAGTCGCCGGTATTTTGGCCAGCGAATCCATCGCCCAAGCCACTACACCGGAGCATTTTTATCGGGACAAAAATCGGTTGGACGATCTTCAAAACACCCTCGTCAAACGGGGTGTTGAAATCCGATGGCCGGAGAATCTTGAGACGGCTTCTTAACGCAAATAGTTCAGCGTGTACCAGCCGCGGGGGTTGGTGAATTTGCTTCCGTCCGCACCGGTCAAGCCGGAGTGGATCACGAATTCATAAACCCGATCCTTGACGAGATCCATCGACAGGTGAACCGACTTTCCGTCCTCGGCAACGGTGATCGTGCTGGGCTTCACATCGGTTGCACCAACCTTTGGTGAGCCGTACTCTGCGCGGTATTCGTAGCCCCAATGCTTGATGCCGTAGCTCGCCGCATCGGCTGCCGCCTTTTTGTCCACCGGCTTGGTGAATGCAATCGTGAATCCGTCCTTGGTCAGGCTGACGTGATGCATCTCCATCGGGGTCGTTTTACCGTCCCAGACGATCCGCTCGAGGCCAAAGCGTTTGCCCCCGACGGAGCCCCAGCCGCGACCGGTCTGCCCCACCCAAAGCGCATTGTCCGGGCCGAAGCGATTCCGCATCGCGCCGCAGTGCATCGGGTCGACGAAATCAAATACGATGCCCTGAAATTCGCCCCGCACTTTTTCGAGGTGCGCCCGCATCATGTTCGACTTGGTCTGGTCGCCCACGAACACCTGCCCTGCAAACGGGCCAAACTTGCCCTTCGTCGTGTCCCACACCGGTTCACCGGGCGAACTGGCCAGTTCGCCATGCGGGAACCAGATCGCCGGGGGCGTGCGTAGTTTCTCGTAGTCCGCCACGCTGATTTGGTTTAGGCGCTTGACCGTAGCCGCAACCTTGCGCTCGTGATCCTTGTAGTCGGAAAGCAATTTCACATCGGTTGAGGCGCTGGCCACCTGATAATCCGGGTGATCCGTCAGGCTGGAGGGATGCCCGTGAAACCGGCCCTTGACCACGTGATGCAGGGACGAGGTGCCGTTCCAATCACCCTGATTGTCGGTGTAAAAAATATCCCCTTCCGGACTGATCCCAATGCCGGCAGGCGAGCGCATGCCGGACGACCACGGCACGAACCGGCCGTCCAACGTTACCTGAAACGACCAGCCTCGATAAAACGCTGAGCGCCCCATTTTGGAATCATGCACCCGGCCGATATCCCAGCGATGGCTGCCAGCCCATCCGCGCCAACTCAGGCTGGTGTTGAGCGTGCCGTAAAAGTTGCCGTACTGATCCCGCACCAATCCAAACGAGTACTCGTGATAATTGTCGGTCAACCCCCACGACGAATTCACCGTCTCGTACACGTCAGCCACATTATCACCATCCTCATCGATGAGCCTGGTCAATTCCGGTCGTTGCATCACCCAGACCTCCTTCGTTTTTTGGTCGATATAAATGCCCAGCGGCTCGTGCAACCCATCGGCAAACAGCGACCACTTGTCGTTCTTGTACCGCCACACCTCGCCTTCGCGGGTGCAGATAAAAAGATGTCCGTCGGGATGAAACTCCATGCCACCCACTCCCAGCACGATCTCGTCGGGGATTTTGATCGTTTCAACGCTGTATCCCGCCGGGATATGCTTTGGTGCCGCATCAGCAGAAGCAAGGCCGCCCATCAACAACAGGCCGGTCAGGCCCATCAACCAAGTTTTTGTTTTCGTCATCATGTTTACAAATTCATTTAAGGGGATTTTCGTACCAGAAGACCCCGAGGTTGTCGGATTCCTCGCAGGTGATGGCGTCGAGATCGCCGTCCTTGTCCAGATCGACCAATTCGATCAAATCAAACTTAACGCCAACACTTCCGCCGATGTTTTGCGCCGCCCATTTCGTCCCAGCCTGTTCCAACCATGACACACCGGGGACTTTTCGGTTTCCACCGGTATTGGTGGTGTGCACGAGATCGGGTCGACCGTCTCCATTGACGTCGCCGATGGCCACGGCTTTGCCATGCGGCAAGCCGTATGGGTTGGGCAAGGTGTCCACATTCCATCGGCTATCGGTCTTTTTAAAAATTAAGAGTTGCTGATTTCGGGTGGTGCAAACGATGTCCGTGTCGTGATCACCATCGAGGTCGGCTGCGTCCAAAAACATTACCTCTTTCCCCTGCCCACCCAGTAGGTGATCGTTCCATGCGGCCGCTTTTCGAAAATTGGCCGAGCCGGGATTTTCCAGCCAACCCACGCCCCGGTTGTCGCCCCTCCGGTCGGAGTAAATCAGGTCGGTATCGCCATCGCCGTCCATGTCCAACGGCTCCAGTGACATGATCCAGCCGGCAGAGCGGAGCTTGACAAACTCGAACCCGCCCGCGTCCCGGGTCAATGAGTCGGCGTTTTTGCGTACTAGAAAACCAATGGAAGCATCGGCGCCCTTGGACGACACAAACAGCTCGACGGCGCCCCTGCCATCCAACTGCGCCGGAGCAGCAAACATCCACAACTGCTTCCCCTTGGTCGCCGGGATTGCTCCAGTCTTCCAGGCGCTTGGGTTCCAGTAGTCACCTCGCTTGGCCGGCGCCCAGTGGATATACATCGTCCGTGCACTGCCTTCGCAGGAGCTGACCACGTCGAGGTTGCCGTCGTTGTCGAGGTCGACAAACACCGCATCCTCCGGACTGACCACACGGCCCACGGTCACGCTTGGCCAAGCGGAACGGACCTTGGCCGGGCCGGGGTTCCGATAGATCACGATGGCCCCGCCTTGCTCCCAGCCGGTGGTGATGTCGAGCAGACCATCCCCATTCACGTCTGCCAGACGCACTCCGTCAGCGCCAAGTTTGCCCGCTGCCTTGTTGGAGGAATCGATCGTGTGCCGTTTCCACGGCTTGGCCAAGCCGGTCAGCAAATCGGGACACAGACATACCACGAGCAGCAGTAATGCACTACGCTTGGCCAAGCCCTGTCCCTCAGTGATCATCAACGGCGGCGCGATCGATGCGTTAGTTGTATTTCTGCATCACCTCGACCGTGAACGACTTGGCCTCAGCGGGAGTGAGTTTCAACTCGTTGCCATTCCACTTACCCTTGGTTGACTTGGCGTTGGCCTTGGCGCGATCGACAGTAAAGGTGACATCCGACTTGGCGTCCTCGATGGTGAATTGATAGGCCAAGCCGACACCGGCCTTTGCCGGGCTGATTTTTTGCTGCACGCTCACACCATCGACGTCGTAGCGGAAGCTCACATCCTCCTTCTTGGCTCGACGATAGCCACGGAATTGAACGTCCTTTGGTGCCTTGGCACCGATGCGAAGCGGAAACCCATCCGCACCGACGCTGAAGCGGGTACCGAGTGTGCGGTTCGGGCGACCACCACGGCCCCGACCGTTGCCGCGATCCGGCCCAACGTCCATGAACGCGCCGAACCAGCCAAAGACCACGTGGGATTTCTCAGCGTCAAAACAGTAGCTGATTCCGTTAGGCATACCAACCGAGATGCCGCGCGCCGGGCCATCGGCCACGTAGGAACGAATCACCAGTGTCTCGTCGGTGGCGACCAGATGATAGGGATTCTTTGGATCCAAGTTGGCCGGACGCGGCTTCGGCTTGGATTCCTTGGGCTGCGCCTTGGCAACATTTTGCACCTTGCCGCCCTTTTCAAAAACGCTCATCTCGTGAATCGACCAATGCAGGCCATCCACACTGCCTGTCTGCTTGATGCGAAAATACCGGGCACTGACGGCGTCGAAGGCGATCGACGTAACGGCACTGGTTCCCCTGCCCTTGGCCACCGGGGCGCTCCACTGCTTCCCATCAGCAGAAACAGCCACCTCGTAACCACGTGGGTAATCTCTCGCCGAACCAGTCGAGTCGAGGACGATTCGATAGATGTTGCGTGACTCCTTCATGTCGACCGTAAAAGTCATGCCGGGTCGCTGCTGGCCATCCGTCGAAAAGCGAGAATCGAGACGGCCATCAGCAGCGCGCTTGGCCGAGTGCCCTCCATGGCTCGCACTGTAGGCCCAACCTTTCATCTGCCGTTTGTCGATCGGCAGAAATTCCGCAAGATCCTGAATCGTGTACGGGTTCACGCGGTCCTTGGTCGCCTCACGGATCGACTTAACCAAACCAGCCTTAATCTCCGGGGCGTTGTTTCCAAAACTATTCCGGCTATACGTCAGTACATCCGCGATCCAGTCGTCGCCGTTGGATTTCATCGGGATCATCTGCTGGATGTACTCCTTGCCGTTGACCGGGCCGGTCAACCCGTGGAGCACGATTCGGATCGCCGCATCATGGCTGCCAACCAAGCGGGGGGAACCCACCAACGACGGTGCCATCGTGCCGGTACCCTCGATCGGAGTGCCCTTGCCGTCCTTGCCGTGGCAGGCGATGCACAGTGAATTGTAAATATCTCGCCCCTTCTTGAACGAACGCAACCCGGCCGCCGTTAGCGAACTTGAATTGCGCGACCCTCGGCCGCCCTTCTTTGCGTTCAAGGCCAAGCGGCCCACGCCTTGGACGAAGTCATTGTTTTCGTTGGCCAGCATGCCGGCGAGAATCTGATCATTGGCATCCGGCGAGCGAAGGTATTGCACGGAGTTGATTGCCTGCGCAACCACCCGCGGATTTTTGTCTGCCATCAACTCAGCCACCTTGGCCAAGTGCGAGTCGTCGCCGGACTGAAAACCCGGCTCGAGCAGGCGAATCGCCGTTTGACGGACACGGTGATCCTTGTCCTTCAACAGTGAGAGCGCGAACTCGGAGTCCGCTTGGCCAAGCCCCTCGAGCGTCCACATCGCGTGAACACGGCCGATGCCTTCCCCTGTCTTCGCAAGATTTTTCAACGCCGACACCACTGAGTCGTCCTGCCGCAGGATGATCTCCTTTTGCGCCGTCATCCGCCACCAGCCGTTTGCATGGGACAAGTGCCCGACCAGATCAGCCGTTTTTTCGTCGTACATCCGTGGCTGCTTGGTTTTGCGGTAGCTCTCGTGGACAACGCGATAGATACGACCGCGCCGGATGTTGTCCTGCAGTTTGTACTTTTCCACCACCGGACGCAGGTACGAACCAGGGCGAACCCAGTTGCCCTCCTGAATGATGCCGCGGTACATGTCGCAAATGTACAACGCGCCATCCGGGCCGGTCGCGGAATTCACGGGCCGAAAGTTCATGTCGGATGAGGCGATGAATTCTGAGCCGGGATAGGCATTGGACAGGACGATTTTGCCGTCTACCTTGGTCATCTTCGCGCGCCGAATCAATCGACCAACCGGCTCGCAAACAATGTAGTCGCCGTACATGTCGCTTGGACCATTATCGCCGAGAAAAACGGACGGACCGCAACATCCGGTGAACTTGTTCAGCGTCCCGTCCGGCTTGATCCGGCGAAGACCACCCTGCACGTCCGGCGTGGCAGTGATCGGGAATGGCACCTCAAAACCGGGCTCCATCTCACCGGACAAACTCAGCGAACCGTACTGCGGCATGATCTGGAAATGATGCGCCACACGCTCGCCACCTGCGGTGGAGAAAATCAACTGCCCCATCTCGTCGTAGGCAACGCCCCACTGCCCCGTGCCCACGGCAATTTGCTCGGCCTCAATCATGCCGTTGGGTTGCATTCGATAGCGGCGGTTCGTGTAGGTGACGTACATCCAGTTGTCGATGTTCCACCTCATCCCGCTGGGCTGATGCTCGAGGTTGCCCCCTCGACGGCCACCCTTAAAAACAAGTTCCTTCTTGTCTGCCTTACCGTCGCCATCCGTGTCCTCGTACGAGTACAGGTCGAATGTATCGGTTTCGCGGACGATGACCTTATCCTTGGTGGTCGTCAGCAGCATGCGCGGCAAAATGAGCCCATCGATGAAGACGGTATGCTTGTCGTAATTACCATCGCCATTAGTATCCTCAAACCGCACCACACGACTGGTGGCATCACGCTGGTTCTTGCCGTCGATGTCCTGCATGTACGTGTTCATCTCGACAACGTACAGGCGACCGTTGGCATCCCATTCGATGACGACCGGCTCGTTGATGATCGGCTCACTCGCCACTAAATCCAATTTGAAGCCCTCCTGAAGCTTGATTCGCTTCATGGATTCCTCAGGCGTATAAAAATCCGGGATGGGCGGATTTTGGATTTTTTGTCCCAGGGCAGCGCTCACGCTCCCAGCCAGCAAAACCGGTAAAAGTAAATTTTTCACGGAGACCGCGGAGGCTACCGATTTCGCCTGCAAATTCAACCCAAATTGCGCTTGGCCAAGCGCTTGGCCAACAAAAAAAGCGGGGTGTAAAAACCCCGCTTTTGAAGTCGTTTTCCGCTTGGCTCAGGCGATGATCTCGTTGATCGGCTCGGCTCCCTCAACACCAACCAAGCGCTGCTCAAGGCCGCGGTAGAAATAGCTCAAGTGATTCGGATCAAAACCAAGCTGCTTGAGCACCGTGGCGTGCATGTGCTTGACGTGGAAGGGCTTCTCAACTGCAGCACTGCCAAGTTCATCCGTCTGGCCAACGCTCATGCCGCCCTTGATGCCGCCGCCCGCCATCCATGTGGTGAAGCCGTAGCTGTTGTGGTCACGACCGGTGCCCTTGGCATACTCAGCCGTTGGCTGGCGACCAAACTCACCGCCCCAAATGATCAGCGTCTCGTCGAGCATTCCACGTTGTTGCAAATCCTCCAGCAAGCCGGCGATCGGTTTGTCGGTGTTGCCGGCATGGTAGTTGTGGTTCTTCTCCAGGTCGCCGTGGGCGTCCCAGTTGGCATCGTTGTGGTTGCCACCGGAATAAATCTGAATGAAACGCACACCACGCTCAACCAAACGGCGAGCCAACAGGCACTTCTTGCCGAAATCCCGGGTGCGGTCGTGATCCAAACCGTAAAGGTTTTTGACGTGTTGGGGTTCGCTGTCGAAGTCCACCGCCTCAGGAGCGCTCATCTGCATCTTGTACGCCAATTCGTAACTCGAGATTCGGGCAGACAAAGCGGTGTTGTCGATGCGATCGCTCAAGTGACGACTGTTGTACTTGTTCAGCTTGTCGATCAGAAGACGCTGTTGCTCGCGGCTCATGTTGCGGGCGTTTTTCAGGTCGAGAATCGGGGTCGCGCCGCTGGCGTTCATCACCACGCCCTGATAAGCCGCCGGCATGTAGCCACTGGTCCAGTTCTTGGCACCACTAATCGGGCCACCGGTTGGGTCGAGCATCACGACGTAGCCGGGCAGGTTTTCGTTTACGGAACCCAGTCCGTAGTTGACCCAGGAGCCCATCGACGGACGGCCGCTCAATAGACTGCCCGAATTCATCATGAGCATCGCAGAGCCATGGATCGGCGAGTCGGCGGTCATTGAGTGGAGGAACGAAATCTTGTCCACATGCCTGCCGATGTTCGGGAACAGGTCGCTGACGTATTTACCGCATTGGCCGTACTGCTTAAACTTCCACTTCGGGCCAACTACACGGCCGCCATCTTTTTTACCGCCGCGACCGAAGGTCTTGACCTTGATCGTCTTGCCATCCAACGGGTACAGCTCCGGCTTGTATTCGAAGGTGTCCATATGGCTTGGGCCACCGTACATGAAAAGGAAAATGACATTCTTGGCCTTGGCCGGCAGAGGCGGATCCTTCGGGGCAAGCGGATTGGCCCACGGTGTCTTGCCGTCAGCCGCTACCGCTTGGCTCTGAATAAATCCATCCTTCGCCAATAATCCGGCCATCGCCAGCGAGGTGAATCCGCCGCCCATCTGGTGCAGATACTCACGCCGATTCAACTGGCCGCAGAACGTGTTTTTGGGTCGTTTGTTGTTCATTTTTCGTCGTTGTAGTTTGTTAAATTGGTTCGTCAGTCGAGGTACAAAAATTCGTTTAAGTTCAGGACCAACAGGCAGAAACGCTGCATGGCATCCTCCTGCGTGGCCTTGGTTTTTTCCTTCAATTCCTTGATCAGGTCCAGACCATCCTGCACCTCTTGATCCGTCGGCTTGCGGTGCGTGGCCTTGTGCAAGGCGTAGCGAATCTGGGCCGTCGCGTCGTCCGGAGCCACCTCAGCCACGTGCTTGGCCAAGGTCTCCGCTGAATCGTTGAGGAACTTGCTGTTCATCAGGGTTAACGTCTGCGTCGGCACGGTTGTCACAAATCGGACATCGCAGGTGTTGTCCGTGTCCGCCCAGTCGAACGCGCTCAGAAATGGCTCGTGCAGGGAACGTTTCACGAAGATGTAAACACTGCGTCGATTACGGTCCTCCTCAGAGGAATTCCCCCACGCGCCACCCGGTCGGGATGCCGTAGCGAGCACATCGCGGGGCACCTCAGTGTAGATGCTTGGTCCGCCCATCTTCAGGTTGAGCTTTCCGGTGAGGTTTAAAATAGAGTCGCGAATTTCCTCTGCGGAAAGGCGGCGCATGTCGTAGCGCCACATGAAGTCGTTGTTCGGATCCTTGGCCAGGGCTTTCTCGTTTCCGCGGGAGGACATTTGATACGTCTTACTCATCATGATGAGTTTATGCATGCGCTTGAGTTTCCAGCCGCCAGTAACCAGTTCGTTGGCCAACCAGTTGAGCAACTCGGGGTGAGTCGGTTTTTCACCAATGAATCCAAAGTTGTTCGAACTCCGCACAATGCCCCGACCGAAGTGATGTTGCCAAAGACGATTGGCCATCACGCGCGCGGTCATCGGGTTCTCCGGACTGGCGATCCACTCGGCCAACACACGACGTTTGCCTGTCGCACTGCCAACGGTGTATTCGCTTGGCACATGAGCGGCCGGTGCGGCGAGAATCTCCGGAAATGCCGGGCCAACCTCTTCACCCTTCAACGCCGGCATGCCGCGCCGTAAAATCCACATCTTCCGGCGAGAGTCCTCTGCCACCGCCATGGCATACTCCGTTTTTAAAGTCACCTTGACCGCCTGAACCTTCTCCAGTTCCTCGCGAAGCTTGTTGTACTCGTTCAGCTTGGCCTCGCCAAAGACCTCCTTGCCATACAACCGCGCAAGCACTGGAACCGGAGTCTTGCTTTGATCCACCACCAGACCGGCATCGATGTACTGGCCTCCGCTAGTCTGTTTGCAATGAATTGCGAGTGTGTTGCGGCCGGTTTGCAGAACGTCCAGACACTCTCTGGTCACATCCACCTCGGTGTAATTTGAGCGATGGCCCATAAAGGTCTTGATCAACTTGCCGTTAAGGTAGACCTCTGCGTCTTCGTCATGATGAATCTTTAGCGTCAGCTTGGCCGGAATGGTGTCGAAACGAAAATCACGACGCAGCCAAATCTCCTTGGAATGCCAAGGAGTACGCACCTTGGCCCCGGGCGTGCCCGGAGAGCCAAATCCACTGCGGCCCTTCCGCCATTTGCTATCGTCAAACGCGATCTCAAACCAGTTGTCCGCCGGCTTGTCGAAAGTGAACTCCCAGACGATGCCCTTGCCGCGGTTGGCATCCGGCACAACCCAGGCGTTCGCGTTGCCCTTGGCCTGACCGTCCTGCAGCTTGAGTTCCGGCCTGCGCTTGGCCAAGCCGGCAATGAACTCTTTCTCGATCGGCTCAATCTTGGCCTGCAGTTCGTTCTCGCGGTTCTGCTTTTCCTTCACCGCCTTCTCGTAGGCCGCCTTTTCACTTGGGTCGCTGATGGCAACGTGGTTGCGGTTGCCCTTCCCATGGCCGGAGATGTCGCTGAAAAACGACAGCATCGAGTAGTAGTCACGCTGCGAAATCGGATCAATCTTGTGATCGTGGCAACGGGCACAACCAATCGTCATACCAAGGAATGTCTCCCCGGTCGTGCGCAGGATATCATCGAGATATTCGTAACGCGCCAACTCGCGGTCAGCGGGCTCATCATCCCAAATGCCCAAGCGATAAAAACCGGTTGCAGTAATGCTATCCCCGTCACTGTCCGGCAACAGGTCCCCCGCCAATTGCTCCTTGATAAAGCGATCGTACGGCTTGTCCTGATTGAAGGCGCGGATAATGTAGTCGCGATATTTCCAGATCAAATCCTTGCGACTGTCGCGCTCGTAGCCGTTCGTCTCCGCAAATCGAACGAGGTCGAGCCAATGACGCCCCCACCGTTCACCGTACTGATCGGAGGCCAGTAACTTGTCGATGACCTTCTCAAATGCATCAGGAGAGTT
>MDTD01111963.1_pt1 | contig 12405 bp, 7 predicted proteins | sample 811221 | NCBI WGS metagenome assembly MDTD01 (sample SAMN05326646, study PRJNA326480) | marine metagenome | isolation source: seawater | place: Pacific Ocean: South West | collected 2011 | reverse complement strand
CCCGGCTTTCAGGAACGGATGGACAACATCAGCCTCAAGGACGTCAACCGCAACCGCATGTGGCAGAAAGCCCGCAACTCCTTCAAAGGGGAGGGGTCCACGCGCCTCTGGAAGCAGGTCTGGGAGCGAGGCGGCAAATCAGGCCAGGCCATCAAGCAGCTTCTCCAGAAGGAGCAAACTCCGGAAGTTCGCCGCATGCTCCTGGGCCGCCTGGCCTACAACTACCTCCACCACTTCGGTGGGAGCGCTCAGAAAAAGGCCGCCGAGCACTACCAGAGGCTCTGCCGCGAATTCCCCAAGGACTTCGAAGGGGCCCAGAAATGGCTCGAGGCCGCCTACTACAGCGACCAGGCCAAGGCCATGAAGGTGTCCGCTGCCCGGCACATTCTCACCTTCCCACCGCAGGCCACCCACTGGAACAGCTGGCTGCGAATAGTCGATTGCCGCGATCCAGACGTCATCAGGAAGGCGCTCCCCTGGATTGCGAAGGTCATGCCCATGAGCTCCCATCCCAATTACCACCTGGTTCGTATCGGCGACATCCTCTGGGAGATGGAGATGAAGAAGGAGGCCATCGCCTGGTGGCGAAGCCGGATGGACATCGATCCAAATGACGGCGAATGCGTAACCTGCGCGGAGCGGGTGGCGAGCAAGATGGAAACGCCGGAGGAGGCTGTTACATTCCTGCAACAACGTACTACCTCCTCCAAATTCCATCCGGGCACCTACTCCGGAGCCCTTGCGGATTACGCATTCCGTGCGGGCAACCTCCGGCAAGTGGAACTCATTACCAAGCGGACCACCACTCAGCGGACTGCCCATCCGTTTCGTGAACACCGCGTCGGAGAATGGCCGGCCCGCAGCTGGCTTGATACCGCGCGGAGCTCCAAGGACTGGGACGAAAGCAAGAAAGAACACATCTACCGTATCGTCCGGAACCTTGAACTTCCTCGTGTAAGCACCGAGGCCGCGCTGCAACTGCTCACCACGGCTCCCCGGGGCATCGGTCGCCTGCGCGAGATCCATCGCGCAATCCTTTTCTCCAATCAACACCACGAGAGCTGGCGACGCATCTACCCGCACGCCCAGGGCGCCATCGCCCGCGAGGACTACGAGCTCGGCGCCACCGTCCTCAACGGCCTGATCAACACCATCCGCGGTGTGGGAGACAAGGAACTCAACGACGCGCGTACGCTCCTGCGCAAGGCCTACGGCAAACTGGGAAGTTTGAGCGCGGACATCCCCGAGGACAGCCCCATCGCACCTCTCCTGCAGATCATCCTGCACCTGCGCCTGGGTGAGGACGAGCTCGCCGAGCAGTCCTACTATCGGAACCGGCAGCTCTTCGATGCGAACCAGGGCAACCTGCCGGTCGAGCTGATCCTCTTTGGCGCGGAAACCCACATCCACCAGGGAACAGAGGCCGATCATCTCCGGGCCGAGGATATTCTGCGGGGATGGCTCATCAAGAATGGCGAATCCGAGAGCGTCGAGGTCCAGGACAAGGCTCGCATACAGCTTCTTCTGGCCCGTAATTACCAGTATTCCCAGCAATACGATATCGCCCGCGCGGAATTCACCACCGTTCTCAACCTCTACAGGGATCAGCCGGAGTCGGTGGAAGCCCAATTCGGAATCGGGGAAACCTTCATGGCGCAGAAGGTCTACGACCAGGCCGTGGAAATATTCAGCGAGCTCTCCGAGAACCCAAACCCCCGGGTCAATATCCGCGCCGAGTTTCTCCTCGGCGTGCTTGAGATCCGTCAGCAAAACAACGAGGCCGCCCGCAGGATCTTCCTCGCCGTACTCGAACGCGCACCCGATGCCGAGCTCGCCAATGAGACCCTCTTCAACCTGGCCGAGGTCTACGGCATCGAGCAGCGATACCTCACCCAGCTGGAAACATTGCGCACGGTGGGGAGGCTGGGGCGCGAGTCCAAGCTCTGGCACACCCCTGGCAAGGCTCTCTCGGTGGTGGTCCAGGATACCGACCTCGGGATCAGCAGGGGCGAAACACGTATCCCGGTCATGGTGCGGACCGATCCTGGCGGCGACGTGGAAAAGTCATTCCTGGTGAGTGGCGGAGCAGGCAAGGGGATATTCCTCACCGACCTGCCCACCGCGCTGGGCGTGGCCCAGCTTGAGAGCGGCACGCTGGAGGTCACGGGTGGGGATACCATCACGGTCGACTACCCCGCCGAGTTCAAGAAGGAGTTTCAATTCGAATTCCTCTCCGCTACCCGCCTCAGGGTTGCCTCCGATGGAAGCCTCGCGGTGGCCAGCAGCGAGATTCCCAGCCAAGACGATGAATCCTTTACCGAAACCCTCCAGCGGGAATCCGGGGAGCAGGCAGAGGAGCAGGGCAGGGCCCACCAGCGGCCTCGCGACCAGATCAAGCCGGGCAATCTCATCTACGCCCAGGTGAAGGACGGAGACCGCGATCTCACCAAGGAACCGGACGGTGTGCCCATAGTCCTGAAGGCGTCCAGCGGGGATGAAGTGAAAATCCGGATCAAGGAAGAAAGTCAACACGGCGGAATCTTTTCCGGCACCGTCCGCACCGGGGAATTGCCCGCAGGGGCACAGGCCAGCGACTCTGCCCTGGACCACAACGCCCTCATGGCGATCGATCACAGCAAGGACACGGCCTGGCGCAGTGAGCCCGACGGGGTTGCTCCCAAAACACTGTCCATCGACCTCAAGGAGCTCCGGGAAGTCGACACCGTGACCCTGATGTCTCCCCATGCCGAAAAGGAGTCTCCCGTACGCCTGCGCCTGCGGGGAAGCCACGACGGCCGCTTTTGGTACACCCTCGCCCGGTTTCCCGCTGCTGAGCCGGATCCTCCCATCGCCTTCGACGACGAGGACATGACCTTGCGGGTTTACAAGACCCCCCGCAGCAAGTTGCAGCAGAGCTACAGCTGGAAGGACGTCCTCACCCTGGTGAAGGAAGCTGAACCCGCATCCGAGGAGCAGGTGACCCGCCTCTCCTGGACTCCACCCGAGGAGGGCGAAGATGCCTTCTTCCTCGTCTGGTCCGGCAGGTTCTTCCAGGAACGGGAGGGGGGTATGCGCTTCTCGGTCGCGGGCCAGCACACCGCCCTCATGGTAGATGGCCGTCTTGAACTGCCCATGGGCGAGGGCGGCCGGGAGGCGGACATCTACGCCCGGGCCGGGACCCATACCCTGACCGCCGTGTCGGTCGTCACGGCTGGCGGTGAGGCGGGAGGCGCCACCCGGGCGCGTGGCAACGCCCAGAGCGCGACCGTCACGCTGCGCAACTTCAACGAAACGGACTTCGACCTTAGCCGGGCCGCAGACTTCCCGGTGATTGAAGGACCGCTCGAGGGCACGATGGAACAGCAGGACAATGTCTGGAGGCTGAGCCTGCCATCTCACGAGATGCGCTTTCTCGAATACGAGATCCTCGAATACCGCGGCGAGGCGGTTGCGGTCAGTCACGTCGAGGTAAGGGGTGGTGCCACCGTGCATGTCCCTCCCGGCGAGGATGTCCTCCAACTGGCGAGCAATGACATTCTCGAGCTCGCTCCCGGGGACAGCGTGGAAGTCTCCTACCTCGACGAGATCACCGCCGGTGGCGCGCAGCGAAACAAGCTCCTAACCGCCCGCCTGACCGCTACCTACTTCAATGGCAGCATCACCCCCATCAGCTACGACTTCCAGCGGGATGGGGAGGGATCGGTGACCCAGCTCCGCAAGGAGCTCCTGCGCATCGAGCCCGGGGAACGGATCGTGGCCGAGGTCGTCGACTATGACCTCGACGTCACCACCGAAAAAGACACCGTCGAGGTGCAGGTCCAGCTCAATGCCAACGAGCGGCGCTCGCTGATCGCCACGGAGACCGGACCGTCCACCGGCGTGTTCCTGGCGGAGATCGACACAGCTGCCGCACCCGATGGCGGGAAACTGGTCGTCAAGCAGGGGGACAAGATCTATCTCCGCTACAGGGATGCGCAGAACACCTTTCCCGGGCATGCCTCCTATCGCGAAACCGTCGTTCTCCTGAACGAACCCACCGAGGGCCTCGTCCAGATCGTCGACAGTGTGAAGCAGGTGGAAGGTGACCGCAGCTTTCTCCCGGTCGAAACCGCGCGCCCGGCAGGCCATGTCAGCAAGGTGGACTACTACCTCCCGCTTACCGTCGAGGTGATCGATCCCGACCGGGCCAGGGACTCCCGCAGCACGGTCATCGTGGAAGTGGAGACCACCCAGGGCATCCGGGTGAAGGTCGAGTGCATACTCTCCCGGGGCTTTGCCCCCCCGACCGAAGAGGCAGACGAAGGCCGAAATGCCGCCCTCTGGGAAGGCCGCTTCGTGGGACAGGTTCCACTGCTTCTGGGCGACCTCAACAGCGCCCGCTCGGTTCCCGACGACGGGACCGTGACCCGGCCCGGGCTCGGCCGCGTCCTGCCGTCCCCGGTCACCGAGGAAGATCTCCTCGACGACGGACAGGCGCGCGAGCCGGGACTCCTTGTCCTCAATGTGAATGGACGGGACAAGTTCACCGCTCGCTACCTGGATGAGCGCCAGCCCGTGGGAGGGGCCGCCGCCCGGCTGGCCCACGCCGAACTGGCTACCGGTGCCACCCTCCGCCTGACTGACGAGGAGTATCAGGAAGACGCCGAGATCGCCCACGTCGGCAAGAAGATCTACCTCCGGCTCGAAGATCCGGATCTCGATATTTCGGGAGGGCGGGACAAGGCCATGATCCGGATCAGGACCCGCTCCGGAGAAGATGAGACCCTCCAGGTCGAGGAAACCCTGAGCCACAGCGGTGTTTTCAGTGGCTCCTTTCCACTCAGGTCCACCGACCAGCCGCTCAAGGGCAATTCACAGGGCGAGGTTGAGTGCTTCTTCGGAGACGCCCTCACGGTGGGCTATCTGGACAACGTGATCCAGACCCCGGAAGGTGATCCCATCATCGCGGTCGGGCTGCCCGTCGCACTCGGCACCGACGGTATCGTCTCCGCTTTCAGCAAGGTCTACAAGGATGAGGACCTCGCCATCCAGACCCAGTTCCACATCGCCGAAAGCTACTTTGAGCTCTTCAAGAGTCATCTCAAGCTGAAGAGGGATGAAGAGGCTCAAGCCGACCTCACGGCCGGCCGTCGGGTCCTGCGGGAAGTGAAGGAGGATTTTCCAAGCCCGAAGTACGCTCCCCGGATCGCCTACCTGCTGGGCCAGTTCGCGCAGGAGATGCAGGAGTGGGACGAGGCAATCGTATCCTACAGGTCGATCGTGCGAAACCACCCCGAACACGAGCTTGCGCCCGATGCCCAGTACAAGCTGGGCCAGTGCTACGAGCAGGCCGGGCAGCTCGATGCAGCCCTTGAATCCTACGTCACGCTCGCCGCCACCTATCCCAAGAGTCCGCTCATTGCCAACGTCATGCTTCGCATCAACGAGCACTTCTACAACAAGGAGGAGTTCACCATTGCTGCCAGTGTGGGTGTCAAGTTCCTCGAGAGATTTCCCAACCACGAGTGGACGCCCAAGATGGGCTTCCGGATCGGCCAGTGCTACTACAAGGACGAAGCCTTCGAGCAGGCGGGCACAGCCTTTGATGAGTTCGTGAAGCGCTTCCCGGAGGAAGAGCTCACCGCCCAGGCCCTCTTCTGGTCCGGGGAGAGCCACCGCATGGACAATGATGTTCCCAATGCCTTCCGCCGCTATAACCGGTGCCGCTGGGACTTTCCCGAATCTGATGCCGCCAAGTACTCCCGCGGCCGACTTGCCCTCCCCGAAATGCTGGCCCAGTTTGAACGGGAAGCAAATCTGGCAGACGAATAACCTTCTCCCCGAGCCCCATGCCTCATCCTATTCCCCTCCTGGCCGACTCTTCTGAGGAACAGAGCAGTTTTCTCTCTGATTTTTTCTCAAGCGGAGCCTTTGGAATCTTCTGGGAAGGGGGCATCTTCATGTGGCCCATTCTCATTCTTCTCATCCTCGTCCTCGCCGTCATCATCGAACGCTACCGCAGCCTGAAGCTGCTGGAGGTGGATTCCAGCCAGTTGCGGGAGGAGGTCACAGCCCTCCTCTCCGAGGACAAGGTGGAGGAGTCCCTCCACCTTTGCGACCGGTCCCAAGGGCCCGTTCCGGCCGTTCTTTCCAGCGGACTACGGAAGTATCTCGTCCTGCGCCGCCTGAAGTATGACCAGGCCCAGCTCGAGGAGCAGGTCATCAAGAGCATGGAGAACTCCGGCGTTCACATCGTGGCTGCGCTCGAGCGCCATCTCCCCCTTCTCGCCACCATTGCCAGCGTGGCGCCCATGCTGGGCTTCCTCGGCACCGTGCAGGGCATGATCGTGGCCTTCGGTGACATCGAGGCCAACGTGGGCCAGCAGAACATCGTGCAGGCCGCCGCCGCGGGAATCCGCGTGGCCCTCATGACCACCGCCTTCGGCTTGTGCGTGGGCATCCCCGCCTACATGGCCTTCAATTACTTTACCGGGATCATCAACAGCTTCGTTCTCCAGGTCGAGGCCTCCGCCGCGGAACTGATCGAAGTGGTCAGCCTGCGACTGACCCTGAACAAGGACTCGTGAAACTTCCCCGCCGCCAGCTCCTGGTCGATCCACCCGCAGCCTCCAGCTCGGACATCGCCTTCATCCTCATTATCTTTTTTCTGGTCTGTGCCTCCGTCCAGCCGGAAACCGGACTCGCCCAGGCCCTCCCCCGAACAGAGGAAAAGGAAGAACGGAAGCAGCAGAGCAAGAACCTCGAGGTGTCCATCACCCCGAGCAGCATCGTCCTGAACGGAAACCCTCTCCAACTGGAGGAGTTCCACGAGCGCATCACTGCCGCACTGCAAACCAGGAAGCGTGCCGAGGACAAGGTAGTAGTGGTCAAGAGCGCAGCGACCACGCAATACGACCACTGGATCCGCGTCTCCCAAGCAATCGACCAGGCGGGGGGCACCGTCACCCTCGAAATGCAAAGCGAACGAACGATCACGGTAGACTGAGGCTGTCCCCGGCCGCCTCCACCAGTCTCCCCCCACCCCTTGATCCACGATGCACCCCTGAACTTGATGAGACTCCCCCGCCGTAGAATGACTGCCTCGGTCCCCTCCTTCGCGATGGGCGACATCGGCTTTCTTCTCCTCATTTTCTTTGTCATCCTGGCCCGCGTACAGGACGACAGTCACGTCCAGTGGGATCCCGCAATCCTCCGCGACCTTGATGGGGCCGGCGCACCGCTCGCCAATGTCGCCATCGACAGCGCCTACCGGACTTATCTCAACGGGGAAGAGATCAGGAATGACCTTCTCGCGCCCCGCCTGAATGCCATCCTCGGCAAGACCCCGGTCGGCCGGCGCAATATCTTCCTCAAGGTCCACCGCGAGGCCCAGGCCCAGCACTTTGAACCCGTGATCCAGGCCATCGGAGAAGCTGGTGGCGACCTCGTTCACATCCTTGAACCCGAACCCCAGCAATAAAGATGCACCCCGGAAACAAGAGCAGCGACCCGCCTCCTCAACCAATGGCCAACCCCCGGAGCGAACTTCGCAACCTGCGTGCGAGCAGCAACGCCACCGTCGCGGAATTGAAAGCGTTTCTCGGACAGCTCCGGGGCAAGTCGCCTCAGGAAATGCTCGGCATCGTGGCCGGCAGCCAACTCATTCGCGCGATCTTTGTTTCCTCCGCGATCGTCCTCGCCAGCGGCGTAATCTTCACAGCCATCCCTTTTGCTCTGGGGAAAGGAAAGGACCGGTCGGAGGAGACTGCCCCTGCCGCCCAGCCCACTGGGCCCACTGCTCCCGAGCCGGCCATTGCCACGCCGGCCCAGGCTCAACCCGCCAACCCGGCGAGCGGCACGAAGAACCCCCTTACTCCCACCGCACCCAACCTCTCCAATCTCGGAGTGACCGAACAGAAACAGGCTCCCCCTGACAAGAACCCCCTCGAGAACACCGGGGATAACTTCCTTGAGGGTCTCGAATGAGATTCTGGACACAGGCAGTTCCCCGGTGTCTGCGCCATGCCCTCCGGCCTGCCGCGCTTACGGTCTATGCCGGCCTGCTCTGGACCGCACTCTGGGCCGACGCCCACCTCTTCTTTCGATTTGGGCCCGTCACCCATTCTCTTTGCTTCGGCCTCGCCGTGGCCATTCCGATCGCATGGGCCCGTTACTGGCGGACCCGCTCCCGCCGGATCTTCCACGGGGTAGTCAGCGTGGGCTTTCTCCCGCTGTGGCAATTCGCAGTTGTCGCACCTCTCGTTTTCTCTGCTTACGGCCTTTCCGAAGCACTCTCTCACACCGGCGTGGCGATCACCTTTCTAATCGGCCTGTGCTGGGCGGTGTGGGCCGTCGACCTCCAGACCAAAAAGACAAGCGCTTCCACCACCCCGGAAAGGAACTGGAACCCTTTCCGCCGATGGGCCTGGTACTTCGGCCGGCAAAACCCGAAGCTCTGGCAGTCCACCGCCACTCTCGGCACCTACTGTGCTCTCTTCCTGGTGGTCTTCCTGCTCTTCAACAGCATGACCGGATGCGCCATCTACGAATCGCCCGATGGCGGCGGTGAGGAAACCCGCCTCCGCCAGGTCGTCAAGATCAGGAAGGTCATCAAGAAAAAATACATCATCAACCCCTACAGTAGCATCCTCTTCAATCCTCCTCCCATCGACGACGTCAGGCTGCAACTCCTTGAGGAGACCTCCCACCGCTATAAAGTCGGTCAGGGCGAAGGCAGGGGGGCCGGATTCTCCGCTGGGACCAGCCGCGGGAAGGTCCGCTTCCTCCGTCTCAAATACAACGGCGGCGACTGGCAGCAGGACATGGATCGCGGCGCAGATCTCAACCTTCTCACCGAATATGGCGTGCGTACCGGTCACCGCGTTAGCGACCGGCCCGAGCCCATGGACATCCGGCGACTGCGGGCCTTTCCCGCCCGCAAGAGCCCGCCTCTCGTCTACATGACCGGCCAGCAGAACATCAGGGTGAGCGACGATGAAGTCAGGATTCTGCGGACCTATCTCCTCGACAAGCACGGCATGCTCTTCGGCGACAACGGTGGAAGCAGTGGCTGGGAGGGCCAATTCGTCGGCATGATGAAGAAGATCCTTCCGCGAGTGGAGCCCATCACAGTCTATCTCGATCACCAGATCCACCAGATACCATACCCTCTTCCCAAGCTCCCCTACGTCGCCAAGCACGGCCGCACTGACGCCCTCGGATGGGTTGTTGATGGCCGTCTCGTGGCCTACTACCATCCCGGAGACATCGGGGATGCCTGGGCCGACGGGCACTCCGGGGTTCCCCGCGACGTGTGGGAATCCTGCTATCGGCTCGGCGTGAACATCATCTATTACGCACACGCGAAGTACAACAAATGGCTCGAAGCGACCAAAGACAACTGAGCTCCTCCGGGGAAGAGGCACGAACCGTTTCCGGAAACCAGTCCTTCCGGCCCCACCCCTTTCACCGGCCCCGGCCCCGACCCCGGAAGGCGCTGCGCCCGGTGGGGCTGATCGTAGCGCTCAACTTCTTTTTTGCTCTTCCCTGTGCGGCACTTACCGACCTTGAGCAGATCCCGGTTGAGATCTTCGAGCAAATGCGTGAGGTGGAACGCTACCAGCTCAAGATCGCGGAGAAGCACTACACCAGCAAGAACTACAAGATAGCCCTCGCAGAGTATGAGAAGTTTCTCACCCTCTACGAGAGGAGTGCCGGCGCACCTTACGCCCAGCTGATGTGGAGCCACACCCAGGTCCACCTCAAGAAAGTCAAGACCGCCCTGCGGGAGGGCTTCCAGTCTGTCATCGATTACTGGCCCGATTCTCATTCCGCGACCGTGGCCGCTTACTGCATCGGAGATGCCTACCGGAAGATGGGAGAGGTCAGGAAAGCAAGGGAGGCTTTCCAGTTTGTCCTCCGGGAATACCCCGACACCCCGCTCTCCCTGCGCTCGCACCTCGATCTCCTTCACTACGCCCGCCTCTCCGAGGACAGGGAAGCGGTCATCGAGATCCTGAAGAGGCTCACTTACGTCGTGAAGCGGACAGACTGGAGTAAAAGCGCCTGTCTGCAGGCCAGTCAGGAACTCGCCACCATGCAATTCTTCGCCCAGGACTTCAATGCCGGAAGGAAGGCGCTGGCGACAAGCTACAAGGACGAAAAGCTCATTCAGGTGGTGTTCGACATGACGGTGAAAACCATGAACCGATTCCTCAAGGATGAGAAGACGAGGCAGTCCGCCCTCCGCCTGGGAGACCAGCTCATCGCCCAGGTGCGCCGCGACTCGATTGAGGATTCCAAAAGCGCGAAGAGCCACCTCTACCGGATTGTCGCACTCCACGGCATGCTGGGTCGCCCCGACCGGGCCTGGTCCGTCTACGAGGAAATCGGGGAGAAATTCGGTCTCGATGACGAACTCCGCGGGCACATGGCGCAGTGGCAACTGGACCGGGAGCATCTCGCCCAGGCGAGGAAACTCTATGAGCAGTTCGACAACCGTGTGGCGGGACTCGAGGCCCTCGTCGCCATGCTGCAAGCCGTGAAACGGCCTACCGAGGCCATCGAGGTGCTGCGGCAGCTCATCGAGCTCAACGGAGAAGACGAAGTCGGCTACCTTGAGACGATCGCACAGGTTTACAGCGGAATGGGCAAGTTCCCCGAGGCCATCGGCGTGTTCGTCCAGCTGATCGATCTCAACGGTGAGAACGCCCCGGCCTACCAGTGGTCCATTGGCAGTTGCTACGAGAGCATGTCAGAATGGAAAAAGGCCGTCGGGATCTACCGCCAGATCGACGAATTCCCCAAGACTCAATTCGCCATGGCCAGCTGCCACCGGAAAATCCAGGAACACAGGGAAGCCGTGGCTCTCTACCGTCAATGCCTCGTCAACGACGCCTCCGCCCCGCGGGCCACCCTTGAGATCGCCTATACCTACGAGGAGGCAAAGCAGGCAAAGAACGCCATCCGCTCGTTCCAGCTTACCTGCAAGCGCTATCCAAAAAGCAAGCAGGCCGCTCAAGCCCACGCCCACCTCCAGAACAAATACAATATCAACGTCACCCTCGGTGGGGCGGAAGACGAGTGAGGACAACAGGGGATCGCTGGCCGGTCGATGCCGTGCGAAACCACTCCTCTCCTGCTAGCTTGCGGCCGACGACCCCTTCTGCCCCATCAGCTCCAGAAGTTTTTCCACACATGCCCTCGCGAACTCCTCGCTGTTGATCTCAACAGCCAGTTCGACGACTTCCACCCCGGCCGTCTGCCGAATCGCGTCAAAAAGCGCTTCATCAGCTGCAGGATCGTGAAAGGCCTCTCCTTCCGCACTGATCACACTGATCGCCCTGGTCGGAAGCAGGATGGAGGTAGGGGCCTTGTTTGCCTTGGCCTTCCGCGCAAGGATTTTCCCCAATTCGGTGCACTCCTCCACGCTCGTACGCACCAGCGTGACTTGTGGGTTGTGCTCATAGATGGCCCGCTGCTCCAGCTCTGGTGGCACAGTGTCCCGTTCTCCAAAATTAATCATGTCGAGGCACCCCGGAGCAATTACCGCAGGCACCTTGGCCCGGCTCATCGCGTCCAGGCGGTCCGGCCCGGCCGAGAGGACGCCCCCGACCAGTTCGTCCGCCCACTCGGTAGTGGTAACATCCAGAACTCCGGCCACCATCCCACTCTCGATCAGGGATTCCATGGTCTGTCCACCCGTGCCGGTTGCGTGGAAAACAAGGACCTCGTAACCCGCATCTTCGAGCAGGTCCCGGGCCATGGAGACCAGGGTGGTGGTGTTCCCGAACATGCTGGCGACCACGATCGGCCTGCCACTGTCCTCCTCCACCCTGCTCTCTACCATCCCGCAGATAGCCCCTGCCGCCCTGGAGAAAACCATGCGTGACACCTGGTTCAATCCGGACACGTCAACAATGCTCGGCATCATGACTATATCCTGCGTCCCCACATAGGGAGCCGTATTGCCACTTGCGAGCGTAGACACCATCAGCTTCGGAAATCCTACCGGCAGCGCCCGCATGGCTGCGGTTCCAATAGCCGTGCCCCCACCACCTCCCAGTGAAATTACACCCTCAATACGACCCTCGGCCACCAGTTCCGCCAGAAAGACAGGGGCAGCCTGCGACATGGCAGCTACGCATTCACCCCGGTCCCGTTTCTCAAGAATCGGCCCAAGGTCGATCCCGGCCGCCGCCGCAATCTCGAATCGACTCACATCTGGATCCACTTGGGGAGCTCCCCCCGTGCCAATGTCAAGAAACAGGACTTCATGCCCACGATCACGAATCCTTTCCGCCACGAAAGCATGCTCTTCCCCCTTCGAATCGAGGGTTCCGAGAACCGCAATAGTGGACATGGCTCCTTATTTTCGCTTGACCGGGATGGATTTGAATTCGCTCGTGAGCCTCGTGAGGCTCTCCT
>MDTD01077901.1_pt1 | contig 12405 bp, 9 predicted proteins | sample 811221 | NCBI WGS metagenome assembly MDTD01 (sample SAMN05326646, study PRJNA326480) | marine metagenome | isolation source: seawater | place: Pacific Ocean: South West | collected 2011 | reverse complement strand
TTTTTGTACAGTTTGATTAATTATGTTTATTCTATCCTTAAGAGAAAAAAGACATTTCTTATCTTTATTGTTTGCTACTGCAACGTAAAGTAAATCTATTATTTTGGTTGCTCTTTTTATAATGTCTAAATGCCCAAATGTTAAAGGGTCATAAGTACCTGGGTATAAAGCAATTTTTCTAGCCATTACTGTCCGCTAATCTAACTGCTGTGACTACCTTTTCCTCATTTTCAGTTTTAAATATTCTCACACCCTGCGTGTTTCTTCCCGCAACTCTTATTTCACTTACTTTAACTCTTATCATTTGACCTTTGTTGGTTACTAACATAATTTCATCCTCTGAATTAATAGGGAAAGATGCCGAAACATTTCCATTTCTTTCAGAAGTTGAAATATTAATAATACCCTGGCCACCTCTACCAGTTTCTCTAAATTCGTAAGACGAAGATCTTTTGCCATATCCATTCTCAGTAATAGTTAAAATAAACTGCTCCCTAGACTTCATTTCGTCTTTATTAGATGATATTAAATTTTTATTTAAAATTGACAAGGATATTACTTTATCTTTATTCTTTAAATTAATTCCCTTTACGCCTTTAGAACTTCTGCCTTTAAATAATCTAATTTTATTATTATTCACTCTTAAACTTTTACCAAAATAAGAGTTTATCATTATATCCTCATCACCTTTTATTAATTTTACCGAAACTATTTCGTCATTTTTATCTAGCTTCATAGCAATTTTTCCATTGGACTGGATATTTCTGAAGTCATCAAGGTTATTTTTTCTAATTTTTCCAAGTTTTGTTATAAAAACAATGTTTAATTTAGACCATTCATCCTCATTCTCAGGAAGTGGCATAATTGAGGAAATATAGCTTTCACTTTGTAATGGCAATAAATTATGCAAGGATTTTCCTTTAGATTGATTTGATCCTTCCGGTATTTTCCATGTCTTTATTTTGTAAACTATTCCTTTATTGGAAAAAAATAAAACCGGTGTTAATGTGTTGACAGAAAAAAGCTGAGTGACAAAGTCTTCTTCTCTAGTAACTATACCAATTTTACCTCTGCCACCCCTTTTTTGAGTTTTTATATTAGTTATTGGTGTTCTTTTTATATAACCTTTGTTTGTAACTGTTACTACCACTTGTTCTTTTTGAATTACATCCTCAATTTCAACAGACGATATTTGGTCAACAATTTTAGTTTTTCTGGGCTGAGCATATTTATTTTTGATACTAACCAATTCATCTTTAATTAAATTTGTTAATTCATTTTTATCATTCAATATTTTTTTTAATTTAATTATTAATTCATAAAGCTCTTTAAGTTCGTTGTTAATTTCCTGATAACCGATCGCTGTTAATTTTTGTAAACGAAGATCGAGAATTGCCTTTACTTGATGATCTGTTAGCTGATATTCATTTGATTGATCTAATTCATTAATATTTAATATACTCTTATCTAATTTCGATCTTTTAAAATTCCATTTTTTCTTAAGTAATATTGATCTTGCATCATTTGGTGTTTTTGATTTTCTAATAATAGAAATTATTTCATCTATATTTTCAATGGAAATAAATAGCCCAATCAAAATATGCGATCTATCTTTGGCTTTTTTTAGATCGAAAAGAGTTCTTTTAACTATTGTCGCCTCTCTGAAATTAATAAAAATTTCAATAAAATTTTTTAAATTTAACAATTCTGGTTTTTTTTCATTTATTGCCAAAGTATTAAAACCAAAAGAACTTTCTAAGGGAGAATATTTATACAATTGATTGATTATAACATCTTGATTAACACTTTTCTTTATCTCAATTACAATTCGGACACCTTCCTTATTAGACTCATCTCTTAGATCAGCAACACCTTCTAATTTTTTCTCCCTGACTAATATTGCAATTTTTTCAATTAATGCAGTTTTGTTAATTTGATATGGAACTGACTTAATTATTATTAATTTTCTATCTTTATTACCTGATTCAACATCTATCTGCCCTCTAATTTTAATTGATCCTCTCCCATTTTCATAGCCATTTTTAATATCATTTTTACCCAAGATTATTCCGCCTGTTGGAAAGTCTGGACCAGGAATTATTTTCATTAATTCATTAATTGTAATTTTATCATTTTCTAAAAACGCAAGTGTACCATCTATTACTTCTCCTAAATTATGTGGAGGAATATTAGTTGCCATACCTACTGCTATTCCACCCGCACCATTCACAAGAAGGTTTGGAAATTGTGCTGGAAGCACAGTTGGTTCAGTCTCTGTATCATCATAATTATTTTGAAAACTAACTGTATTTTTATCTATATCCGATATTAAATGTTCTGAAATTTTAGCTAATTTTGTTTCAGTATATCTCATTGCTGCGGCTCTATCTCCATCCAAAGATCCAAAGTTACCTTGACCTTCTAATAATTTACTATTCATTGAAAAGTCTTGAGCAAGTCGAACTAAAGCATCATACACAGCTTGATCACCATGAGGATGATACTTTCCTATTACATCTCCAACAACTCTTGCTGATTTTCTAAATTGTTTGGACCAATCATACCCACCCTTATACATTGCAAAGATAATTCTTCTATGAACAGGTTTTAAACCATCTCTGGCATCTGGTAATGCTCTAGATACTATAACGCTCATCGCATACGATAAGTACGATGATTTCATTTCATCGCTAATGTTTCTATTACCGATATTTTTTATTGACATTTTAATATCTGATTAAAATGGAACCTCATCATCCAGTTCGTTTATTTTAACATTGTCATCAGATGGCAAAGAACTGGTGTCCTGGTTCACATTATTATCATCAATTTTACCACTAGAATTAGAACCACCAAGCATTGTTAATGTTGAGTTGTAGCCCTGCAACACTATTTGTGTACTGTATTTTTCTTGTCCATTATTATCAGTATACTTTGTTGTTTGTATTTGGCCCTCTATGTATATTTGAGATCCTTTTTTTAAATATTGTTGAACTACACCTACTAGACCTTCGTTAAATATAACGATTCTGTGCCATTCAGTTTTTTCTTTGCGTTCGCCTGAATTTTTATCTTTCCAGGTTTCTGAGGTTGCGACACTTAATCTTGCAACACTTTTACCATTGGTCATTTGCTTGATTTCAGGATCATTTCCCAGTCTTCCAATCAGCAATACCTTATTTAAACTACCAGCCATATATAAATTTTTGTGATTTTAATTAAGTTTATTTTAACATATATCACTAATATATTATAACTAATAATTAATAAAACCATCAACAGGTATGCTAAAAAACATAGTAGTTAAAGGGGCAAAAGAACATAATTTAAAAAATCTTTCAGTTGAAATACCGAGAGAAAAATTGGTCATTATTACAGGTCTTTCTGGATCAGGAAAGTCCTCACTGGCTTTTGATACAATATACGCAGAAGGTCAAAGACGGTATGTTGAGAGTTTGTCTGCTTATGCTCGACAGTTTTTGGATAAAATGAAAAAACCTAACGTTGATTTAATAGAGGGTTTATCGCCAGCTATTTCAATTGAACAAAAAACCACATCAAAAAATCCAAGATCTATTGTTGCCACGGTGACTGAAATTTATGATTATATGAGAGTGCTTTATGCAAGAGTTGGCACACCCTACTCACCATTTACCGGTAAAGAGATCAAATCACAAACCGTTTCAGAAATTGTTGATAAAATCTTAAATTTACCAAAGCCATCAAGAATAACCCTTTTTTCACCAATAGTCAGGGGCAGAAAGGGAGAATATAAAAAAGAAATTTTAGGTCTAAAAAAACAAGGCTTTGAAAGAATTAGAATTAATGAAAAATTATATGATATTGAAGATACACCAACACTTAATAAAAAATTAAAACATAATATCGACATTCAGGTTGATAAATTTTTGAATAAAAAGGATGACATTAAAAGAATTTCAGAAAGTGTTGAATCTGCATTAAAATTATCTGATGGATTAATTTATGCGGAATATAAAAATGAGAGTTTGCCTAAAGAACATCAAAAAATTGAAAAATTAATATTTTCTTCAAAATTTGCCTGCCCAGAAAGCGGATTTACGATCGAAGAAATAGAGCCAAGACTATTTTCATTTAATTCACCTTTTGGTGCATGTACTGAATGTGACGGTTTAGGAATGGATTTGTTTGTTGATCCAAAATTAGTAATTCCAAACGAAAAAAAAACATTGGCGGATGGTTGTATTAAACCTTGGTCATCAAGTTCGTCACTATATTACGCCCAAACATTATCCTCGTTAGCAAAACACTACAAGTTTTCATTAAATGACCCCTGGAAAAGAATTTCTAAAAAAATACAGGATATAATTTTATATGGCTCGAATGAAGAAGAAATCAAATTTACTTATGACGATGGGTATGGAAAATATTCAAGTACAAAAACTTTTGAAGGAGTGATTACTAACTTAGAGAGAAAGTATTTAGAAACTGAGAGTGATTGGAAAAGAGAGGAAATATCACAATACCAGAGTGAAAAAGAATGTAGTAGCTGTAATGGCTTAAGGCTTAAAGAAGAAGCATTATGTATTAAAATTAATCAGAAAAATATAAGTGAGGTTACTACGCTTTCTATCAAAGAAGCAAATCAATGGTTTATAAATTTACCAAAACAACTTAATGAAAAACAAAATGAAATTGCTAAACACGTGCTTAAAGAAATTAATGAAAGGCTAAAATTTTTAGTAAATGTTGGATTGGATTATTTAAACTTATCTCGTGCTTCAGGAACTCTTTCTGGAGGAGAATCTCAAAGAATTAGATTGGCATCTCAAATTGGTTCTGGTTTACAAGGAGTTTTATATGTTTTGGATGAGCCATCTATTGGTCTACACCAAAAAGATAATTCAAAACTGCTCGAAGCTCTAAAAAGATTAAGAGATCTTGGCAATTCTGTTATTGTTGTTGAACACGATGAAGAGGCAATGTTAACCTCGGATCATATAATAGACATTGGGCCTGAAGCAGGAATAAATGGTGGTAAAGTTGTAGCCACAGGTAACACTGAGGAAATAAAAAAAAATAAAAATAGTTTAACCGGAGATTATTTGTCAGGGAGAAAATTTATATCTATACCTTCTACAAGGCGTCCTGCAAAAAATGGTAGGTATTTGCAAATTACAGGTTGCACTGGCAATAATTTAAAAAATGTAAACTTGCATATACCATTGGGTACATTTACTTGTGTTACAGGTGTCTCTGGTAGTGGTAAATCAACAGCAGTTTTGCACACACTTTATCGCGCATTAAATTTAATGATTAATAAATCTTACTCTCGAAAAATGCCACAACCTTTCAAGGGAATAAAAGGTTTTGAGTACTTAGATAAAATTATAGATATTGATCAATCTCCTATTGGAAGAACTCCAAGATCTAATCCTGCAACATACTCAGGTGCATTTACTCCTATTAGAGATTGGTTTGCGGGATTGCCTGAGGCCAAAAGCAGAGGATACAAACCGGGTAGATTTTCTTTTAATGTAAAAGGTGGTAGATGCGAGGCGTGCGAAGGTGATGGCGTTATTACATATGAGATGCACTTCTTACCGGATGTTTTTGTCCAATGCGATGTTTGTAAAGGTAAAAGATATAATAGAGAAACATTAAGTGTTACATTTAAAAATAAAAGCATTGCAGATGTATTAGATATGAGTGTAGACGAAGGGGTTAAGTTTTTTGAAAATATTCCAATAATTAAAGATAAATTGCTTACGTTACAAAAGGTTGGTTTAGGATACATAAAAATCGGACAACAAGCGACTACTTTGTCAGGTGGTGAAGCGCAAAGGATTAAACTTGCTAAAGAATTGTCTAAAAGATCTACTGGAAGAACTATATATATTTTAGACGAACCCACTACAGGGCTACATGCTCATGACATTAAAAAACTTCTAGAAGTTCTTCAAGCATTTGTCCAAAAAGGTAATACTGTTTTAGTTATTGAACATAATATGGATGTGATAAAGACGGCAGATTGGTTAATAGACATGGGCCCAGAAGGAGGTGTTAACGGTGGTCAAATTTTATTTCAAGGGAAACCAGAAGACCTAACTAAGGTGAAAAATAGTTATACGGCTCAATATCTAGAAAAAATATTAAAAATAAAAAATAATAAACTTAAAAAATCTGCTTAAGGCGTATTATCAATTACCTCATTCCAATCTCTTTTAACTCTAAAGATTAAAATTAAAGGAGAAGCTATAAATATTGAAGAATATGTTCCAATAATAACACCCCATATCAAAGCAAATGAGAAACCTCTCAAAATTTCACCACCAAAAAAATATATGGCCATGAGAGCCAACAAGGTAGTTATTGAGGTTTTCAAAGTTCTTGGGAGTGTTTCATTTACAGATATATTTAAAAGATCAGAAATTATTATTTTATCGTCTTTTTTAAGGTTCTCTCTTATCCTATCATAAATTACAACAGTATCATTCATTGAATAACCCACAATAGTCAATACTGCAGCAATTATGGATAGGTTAAACTCAAATCCAATAATACTAAAAGCTCCGAGAGTTAGAATTACGTCATGCGATAAAGCTAAAATAGCACCTAAGCTAAATTGCCACTCAAATCTTAGCCATATATAAAAAAGCATTAAAATTAGAGCTATAAGAACTGCGTATATACCAGCCTCAGTGAGTTCTTTGCTAATTTTTGGACCAACCATCTCAACTCTTCGAAAATTAATATTTTTACCCAGATCTTTCTCTAGGTCACTCTTAATTTGAGAGATAAAATTACTCTCACCGCTTTTCTTCTCTAATATCGCTAAATAAGTTTTATTATTTCCAAATTCTTTTACTTTGATGTCCCCAAGATTTTGTTTTAATAGTGAGGTTCTTATTTTGTCGGAAGATAAACTCTTATTAAATTGCATCTCAATAATCGTACCTCCTTTAAAATCAATGCCTAAATTTAAACCTTGCGACAATAAAGAAAATATTGAAACTAATATAAAAACAAGTGATAAAGTATAAAACTTCTTATAGTGCTTAATAAAAGGGATTTTTGTATTATAAATATTCATTAAATTCCTAATTCCTGCCCTTTTTTTGATTTTATGTAAATCGAAACAAATAATCTACCGAGTACAAATGTGGTAAATAACGATGTAATAATTCCAGTAGCCAAAGTAACTGCAAAGCCTTTTATTGGCCCGCTACCAATAAAATAAAGAACAAAAGCTGCAATTAAAGTTGTAATATTTGCATCTAATAAAGTAGTTAAAACTTTTTTGTAACCATTATCAAATGCAATAAGAATATTATTCTCTATCTTTAATTCTTCTTTTATTCTTTCATAAATTAAAACATTAGCATCTACAGCCATACCAACAGTTAAAATTATTCCTGCAATGCCAGGCAAAGTTAAAGTTGCCTCGATAATAGTTAGAATACTTATGAGCAATATTAAGTTAATAAAAAGAGAAATATTAGCGAAAACACCAAATATTTTGTAATTATAAAAAATATAAAGAATAACTAAAATGAAACCTATTATTAGAGAAACAACACCTTTATCTATACTTTCTTGTCCGAGATCAGGTCCTACAGTACGCTCTTCGATTATTGTCATCGGTGCAGGTAAAGCACCAGATCGTAATACAATTGCCAAATTATTTGCTTCTTCAACACTAAAGCTCCCAGATATTTGACCATTGCCAGTCGTAATTGCATCTCTAACTACAGGCGCACTAACTACTTTATTATCAATTATAATTGCAAGTCTTTTTCCAATATTGTTTTTTGTGGCATAAGCAAATTTTTTGGCACCAAAACCATCTAATTTGAAATTAACTACTGATGAATTATTTAAATTATCAAAGCCTGGTTGGGCATCAGTCAAGTGTTCACCAGACAATACTAATTTTTTTTGTACATTATAAGTTTCAAGATTATTTTTTGATTTTAACTTATCAAAACTATTTTTTTTTGCATTATTATCAGCAATAAATCTAAAAGTTAGTTTTGCAGTAGTTCCAATAATTTCTTTAATCCTTTTAGGATTTTTAATACCAGGTAATTCAATTAAAATTCTATCTTCTCCTTGCGCAATAATTGTGGGTTCTCTTGTACCAAGTTCATCAATTCTAGAGCGTATAATTTCAAGAGATTGCTCCATAGCATTTTTTTTAATTTTTTTTTGATAGGTTTCGCTTAAATTAATTATAATTTTGTTATTCGAAATCTGATAGTTTAACTCTTTATTTGACTCATCAATATTTTCGTTTAAATTTCTATTATTTAATACTTTTAAAATATCTTCCTTTTTTTCTAATTTAAATTTAAAAGAAACTTCATTATCTTTTATTTCAAAACTACTATAATTAATTTTCTCTGATCTTAATTTTTTTTTTATATCAAAGGATTTTGCTTCTAGTTTATCTTTAAATAAAGGTTTTGAGTTTACTTCAAGTAAAAGATATGAACCACCCTGTAAATCCAGACCTAAAACAATTTTTTTCTTTGGTAAGAAAGGTAAATTAGAATTAATCAGATTTGGTGCAAAGAATATAAAACCTACTATTATGAGAAAAAATATAGAAAAAATTTTTAACTTAGAAAAATGTAGCACTCTTGACTATTTTTTAGGTTCTGTTTTGCTTAAAACCTGTGAAATTGTACTCTTTATGACTTGTACTGATACATTTTCTGAAATTTGAATTTCAGCTTTATCTCCATCCACAATTCTTGCCACTTTGCCAACTATACCACCAGCGGTAACAACATTATCGCCACGAGTTAATGCTTCGACCATAGCTTTGTGTTCTTTAATTCTTTTTTGCTGAGGTCGAATCAATAAAAAGTAAAATATTACAAAAATTAAAATAAGGGGTATGAACTGCCCTATAGCTTTTCCATCCATGAACGAAATATTTAAACTAAATGGACTATAATACAACCCATTATTATTGATCTTCTAAGTAGTTTTTTATTTTTTTTACAATTTCAATACTCTCTAAATCGATATTTGGAATATTCATAACAAAATAGTCTGTTAACACCTTGTCACTGAAATCAAGCAGTTTTTCAAATTCTTCCAGTTCTTGTTTGGCTAAATTATAACAATTTTTATTAAAAAAACCTCCTAATACAATATCCATTTCTTTAGTTCCTCTGTGCGAAGATCTAAACAATAATTTTTTTATAAAGTCTGTATTGCTCACTATGAAAATAAATATAAAAATACTGAATATAATCAATGAAAAATGATCTATTTTCTTCAATAATAAAAATCAAAGGAATTGGTCCAAAAATACAAAAAAAATTAGAGGAGAAAAATATATATAACAAAGCTGACCTATTGTTAAATCTTCCCAGTGGGTCCATTGATAGAAGATTCTGCCCAAAACTTGATCAGCTTGAGATTGGAAAAATTTCTACTATTTTTGTTATACCAATAAAGTATAATTTTCCAAGAATTAGGAATTTACCTAGTAAAGTAACTTGTAAAGATGAATTTAGCAAAATTGATTTAGTTTTTTTCAATAGTCGTGAAAATTATATTAAACAAATATTACCCTTAAATGAAGAAGTCGTAGTCAGTGGTAAAGTTAATGTATACAAAAATAAATATCAAATCACAAATCCTGATTACATAAGGTCAGTCGATAAGGGAATAAATTTTCAGAAAGTTATGTCCAGATATTCTTCTATTTCTGGAATTTCAGACAAAACACTACAAAGAATATTTAGTGATGAAGCAAAAAATATTGAAGAAATTGAAGATTGGCATGACGCATCTTTTTTAAATAAAATGAATTGGCTTTCATGGACTGAGAGTATTAAAAGAATTCATAATCCTCAAGAAACAGATGATGTAGATAAAAACTCATTATACTATGAGCGTTTAGCTTATGATGAAATTTTTAGTAATTTATTAATATTTAATTCAATTAAAAAAAGGATTGGGTTGATTAAAAAAAAGCCAAAAAAAATACAAAAAGTAGAAATAGAAAAAATAATTAAGAAAATTCCTTTTAATCTTACAACCGATCAAACTTATTGCTTAGACGAAATAATAAAAGATATGAATTCAGAAAAAAAAATGATGAGAGTTTTACAGGGAGATGTTGGATCAGGGAAAACTATTATCGCACTGATAGTTTCATATTTGAATTGTCTATCAGGTTATCAAACCGCAATTATGGTACCAACAGAGATACTGGCAAATCAACATTTTAATAATTTTAATAAAATTTTATCAGAAACAAACATCAATATAGAAGTATTGACAGGTAAGACTAAATTAAAAGAACAAAAAATTATTAGAGAGAAATTGAAATGTGGTAAAATTGATATCTTAATCGGTACCCACTCTTTATTTCAAGATAAAATTGAATTTTCAAAATTAGGTTTAATAGCAATAGATGAACAGCATAAGTTTGGTGTTAAACAAAGAATTAATTTGTCTTTAAAAGGCACAGATAATACAGATGTTATGCTCATGACAGCTACACCAATACCCAGAACTTTAATTCTGACTAATTATGGAGATATGAGTATCTCTACAATTAAAAATAAACCTTTTTCAAACAATAACATAACAACACTTACAAAACCTTCAGAAAAATTAGAAGAGGTAATAAAGTTTATCAATGATAGGTTATATAATAACGATCAAGTATATTGGGTCTGTCCGATTATTGATGAAAGTGAGAAACTTAAATTGACTGCCGCTAACAAAAGGTTTGAGTTTTTAAAACGCGAAATAAATTATAATATTGGATTAATTCACGGTTCTCTAAAAAAAGAAGAAAAAGAAAAAATAATGCAGGATTTTTTAAGTGGAAATCTCAAGGGTATTGTATCTACTACTGTAATTGAGGTTGGGATTGACAATCCAAATGCAAACACAATTGTAATTGAAAATGCAGAACGTTTCGGCCTTGCTCAATTACATCAATTAAGAGGTAGGGTCGGTAGATCTGGGAATCAAGCACAATGTATATTGGTCTATTCATCTGCTATTTCTGAATCTGGTAAAAAAAGATTAAAAATCATGAAGAATTCTAATGATGGTTTTTATATTTCTGAAGAAGATTTAAAACTAAGGGGATACGGCGATATAATCGGTTACCAACAAAGCGGGGAAAAAAATTTTATGATTGCTGACCCTATTTATCATTCTCATTTATTTGAATTGGCAAAAAAAAATTTAAATTTACTAAAAGAAAATAATCAAAACAAATACAAATCACTATTAAAAATTTTTAGAAAAGACAAAATTTTAAATATTATAGATACAGGTTAAGCTATTTTTTTATAACCAATAGCAGTTTCAAATTCGTTTAGCCTTTTATAAATTGACCTTAATTCTGTAATGGTGGTCCAATTTTGTGTAAATAAAGAAAAACTACCGTGCACTCTTGCAAAAGCATTTGAAACCTGAATAACAAATCCTAAAGTAATTGCACCGGTGAACAAGCCCGGGGCCATAACTAAATAAGGAACTATTACCATAAATTGATCATAAATATTCACCCAAATATCAAAATAGCCGTAATGAAGAAAAAGGCGATGATAATTAAATTTTATACCAGTAAATAATTCAAAAACTGTATCAGGTTTTGCGTATGTATCTCTGTCATCCTCTCCATAAACTAATTCCTTTCTGAATTTAGCTTCTACTTTTTGATTATTATATTCTAATCCAGGTAACTTAATACCAACAAACCAGCTAATAATTAGACTGCCAACACTTGTTGCAAACGCCACCCATACCAATGAGCCTGGTATATTTTTTAATAAATCAATTTCCACTTTTGATGATAAGGACCAAAGTATCGGCGTGAAAGCTATCAATGTCATTATTGCTCGTACAACTTGTAGCCCTAGACTTTCTACAATTTTAGCAAATCGCATTGTATCCTCTTGCAATCTTTGTGCTGAGCCTTCCACTTTAACTCTACCCTCTGTCCACAACGGTATATAATCAAAAGTCATGGCCTCTCTCCACCGTAATGCATATAATCTAGTAAAATATGCTGTTAGTGTCGCTAAGATAACATAAGGCATTGCCAGATAAATAAATTCAAAAATTTTATCCCAGAACATTGAGATGTCATTTTCAGTAGGTTTTTGTAATAAATCGTAAAATCCTTTATACCATTCGTTAATTTTAACAGTAATTGTAACTTGCACCAAGAGAGATAAGATTAAAAATGCCCCCCCACCCCAAGACCATAAAAGCCATTTTTTATTTAAGAAAAAACTTCTAAACATTTTTAAGATAGAAAATTATCTGCATAAGATTTGATGACTTTTTTAATTTTTTTTCTTTCAATTATCTCGTAATTGATATTATTTTTATTTGCATAATCAATCGCAGCATTTTTGCTGCTAAAAAATAACTTTACTT
>MDTD01173138.1_pt1 | contig 12406 bp, 9 predicted proteins | sample 811221 | NCBI WGS metagenome assembly MDTD01 (sample SAMN05326646, study PRJNA326480) | marine metagenome | isolation source: seawater | place: Pacific Ocean: South West | collected 2011 | reverse complement strand
TCTGATTTCATTATTTCTAGCTCTTTTTTTGAAATATAATTGTACGTATCTTTTGTTAATGGAAGATGTAAAGTAACAACATCAGAATTTTGTAATAAATAATTAAGATCTACAAATTTGATTTTTTTGTCATTGATAAATTCTTTATCAAAATTTGATTTATTTTTGTCATGAATTAAAATTTGTTTATCTGAGAGTGATCTAATAAGTTTTTTTACTTGTATCCCAATTCTTCCAAATCCAATAATACCAATTTTTGAATCAGATATTGATTTGCCAATAATTTTATTCCACGTTCCACATCTAAGCTGTTTATCAAGTAGTGGTACGTTTCTTAACAGTGTGAGTATATGCGATAATGTAAGCTCAGAGACAGATTCGTATAGGCCAATTGGTGTATGTGAAAGTGCAATTTCTTTTTTTTTTAATAATTCTACAGGAACATTTTCAATACCAACACCAAGTCTACAAATTAATTGAAGATTATTATTATGCCTTACCATAAATTCAAGATTTTCAGTTCCAGCAATTAAATACTTACAATTCATAGAGTCATTAAATGCTTCCTCAGGTTCCAATTTTCTTTTTTTATTGTTTAAAATATATTTAATTTTATTTGCTTTTAATAAATTTAGAGGGTCTTTAGAAAACTCACAAAATGATGTTGTAGATACAAATAAGTCTGTCATTACAAATTAATTTATAAATTATTTATTACTTAAGGACACCAAAATATATCTATTTTTCTTCTAAGAAAATTACTTATTGGATACAAGTTTTCATCAATATTATTCAATGCGTGTCTAAGTAAATTCATTTTTTCGTACCCTTTAATATATAAGAAAATTTTTTGGGACCTTTTAATAAGATCGCTGTTAAGTGATATACGATAGAAGCTTTCATCAATTTTTTTTGATTTAATAAGCATTTTTTTTATTAGTTCAGTTTTTTTAGTTATGAGTTTCTTTTCATCAAATAATGACGCCACATGACCATCATCGCCCATACCTAAGATTGTTAAATCAAACATTCTAAAATTTTTTAGACTTGTGATATTTTTATAAGAAGTATCGGCAATATTATGATAAATAAATTCTTTATCTAATTGAGATTTTAAAATTTTTTCTAAATAACTCTGATTTCTTTTAATGTGATTTTTATTAATTATTCTTTCATCAGTTAACAATATTCTTACGTTATTCCAATTAATATTTTTCTTAAAAATTCTTGTATAAAGAAAAAAAGGTGTTTTGCCTCCAGCAATGCACATAACCTTTTTTTTTGTAAAGTCTTTTCTAAGTACTTTATAAACTTCATTAGATAATAAATTTGTTAATTGTAAATTGCTTTCAAAATTATAAAATTTGATATTATTATCAAAGCTTAAAAGCTGCATATAAATTTTTTTATTTTATGTATTTAGATACTAATTTTAAGTCTTTTAGAGTATCAACTGCGTGAGAAAATTCATTTGTTTTAGATAAATGAATATCAATACCATTTTCCATATATCTTAACATATCAATTGACTCTAAAACTTCATAATTCGAAGGTTTCAGGTCAGGATATAATAAAAGATAATTTCTTCTAAATGAAATAACACAAACCTGTTTTCCAATTTTAGATAAATCACTGTCTGTACCAGATGGGATTGGCTTTCTTGAAAAATATAATACTTTTAGATTTTTATCATAAGTGACTTTAATTGAATTTGGACTCTTAAATTCATCAATAGTTTTAATCTCACCAAGCAAATTTATGATATTCTTTTTTTTATTTTTAAGTAAAGGTCTTACAGATTGTGAGATCATTTTGTTATTTATCATTGGCTCATCTCCTTGTACCATGACTACTATATCAAATTTTTTTCTATATTTTTTTTCTATTTTTTTTAATGCTTCAGCACATCTTGAAGTACATCTATTATGAAGCTTACTTGTCATAATAGCTTTACCACCTATTGAGATAATGAAATCGTATATCTCCTTATCACATGTTGCTACGAATACATCATTTATTATTTTGCTTTTTCCTACATTTTTGTATACGTGCTCAATCATTGGTTTACCATTAATCATAGCCATTGGTTTCCCAGGAAATCTTGAACTACCCATTCTAGCGGGAATTATAACAATTGTTTTCATAATATTATTTTTTACACATTATATGCATATGCGAACTCAGGCCTAAATCTGATATAGAAGACTGCATTTTATTTCGATCTTCAACTGTTGAATTATTAAGAAAATTTAGCCAGAAGTTATCCTTAATTTTACTTTTGTTTTTGAACATTATATCTAAATCCAACTGACCTGGAGTAGAAGTCTCTATCTTAGAAAATCCAATTTTTTTTAAAATCATACTAACAGAATTTGGATTTAGAAAGTTTATGTGATGTGGGGGAGAAACTGATTGTGAGTTTTTCCACAAAGTTCTAATATCTATACCTGTTCCAGACAATGTTGTAAAATATAGTAACTCATTTTTTTTCATTAGTTTGTACAACTTTTTTAAAAATATTTCAGGTGATTGAAGGTGTTCAAATAACTCAAAACAAATAAATAATTTTTTATTTTTAGGTAAATCACTGATAACTATATCTTCTAGAAATTTTTCAATAACTTTAATTTTCTTCTTTTTGAGTTCATTGGCCAAACTTTTAGAAGGTTCAATCAAAATTATTTTATTACTGCATATCTTTTTTATTTCCTCTGCAAAAATTCCATATCCACCACCTACTTCTACAATCGTATAATTATTGGCTCTATTTTTTTTTAACATATTTAAAATCAATTTTACTTTTGGTTTCCAAAGTTTTTCCCGCCTACTCTCGGCGGTAAGTGGGTAAAAGTCAGTAGCCCAGAAATTAGCTGATTTTGAGTCTCTATAATATCTATCATACATTTTTTTTGTTGGTCTGGGGCTTACAAATATTGTTAAACAATTCGAACATTCTTTATAAGTAAAACTACTTTTGGTAAAAATTTTCTTTCCAGGTAAATCACAAACTGGACAATTAATCTGTTCGAAATTTTTTTTATCTTTAAATATTTTTTTACTATCTTCCTTACACAATTTTAAATATTTCTTAAATATTTTGTCAGGTCTTATTTCTTCTTCAGTAACTAATTTTTTGCTCATATTTTTTGTGTTTAAATATATCTTTATAAATTTCGTTTTACTGAATTTAAAATAACTACACATTTAAGGCAAGTAAACACAAATTGAGTTGGTTGCGGGGGTAGGATTTGAACCTACGACCTTCAGGTTATGAGCCTGACGAGCTACCAGACTGCTCCACCCCGCGATAAAATCAATTTTTAAATCATTGTAAGTGTAATAAACTTTAAAATAAAATTCAAAAATTATTAATTTCAAAGGTAAGGAAAGGGCAATTTATTAGTAAATAATGGATGTGTCAAGTTTATGAGTTAACATTGTATTGCATTGATTGAAAGTATATAAAATAGGTTATTTATTGATATTCGTATTCTTTGTAATATTGGAGATCTAAAGGCAACTAAAAATATTTTTTATAAATAATGATTCTTATTGATTGGAATGATAGTAAAAATTATAGAAATAATATTTCACTTTCAGAGATTATTGAAAAGAATGGACCTCTTATTAAAAAATATTATTCTAAATTAGTTAAAAAAATTACAAACAATAAAGAATTAAAACGAATTTCTAAAGTAGAAGATTACAGTCTGCTAGATATGTCTTTAATTTTAGAAAAAAACTATTACAAGTCACCACGAATTTTAGATGCCCTTAAACTTATAGCACTAGAAATTTTAATAAAAAAAAACAAAGACAAGCATTTAAAGCTTATTGTTTCCGATATGCTTGTTATAAAATCTGTTCAAGATCTTTGTAAAGAATACTCAATTTATTTAGAACTAGTTAAAAATAAACAAAAAAAAACTGAATTTAATATTAAGAATTATATTCCTCATAGAATTCAAGGGATACTTTTTGGTTTGAAATATATAATAGATAGATACAAGCTAATTAAATCTAAGATTAAAGATGATTTTTTTGAATCAAAGATATTGATAGTTTCATACTTTACACACATAAATGACAGTAATTTAAAAAATAAAAGAATTAATTTTAATCAGTGGGGAGAAATCCCATATCTTTTTGGCGAAAAAATATCATGGATACATCATTACGTCCCAAATAAATCCTCGATACTAGACTCCATTAATCTTCTTAATAAAATCAATAAAAGTCAAAAAAAACAAAATCATAATTTTCTAGATAGCATAATTAACTTAAAAATCATGTCCCAAATTTTCTATATATTTATTAAACACATACTAAAATACCCCGACATTGCAGAGATAAGAAAAGACTTCAAAATTAACCACTTCAAGGCAAATTTTTGGCACTTGCTTAAAAACGATTTTTATAAATCAATATTTGGCATTACAGCTTTTGAAAATATTATCTATATCAAATCCTTTGATGCGTACTTATCTAAATTTAAAAAATTAAAAGTCGGCCTTTTTTTAATGGAAAATCAGGGCTGGGAAAAGGCATTAATAAATGCTTGGAAAAAATATAATCACAAAAAATTAGTCGGCTATCAATATGCTCTCATAAGATTTTGGGACTTAAGATATCATTATTTAAATATATCGAAAAAATTAATGCCATCTATTATTGCAGTTAGCTCTGAAGAAAATTTTAAATATTTAAAAAAATATCTTGAATGTCCTGAGGTCTTAGAAAGGGTAGAAAATGTACGTTATAATAATAAAAATTTAAAATTAAAATCTAAAAAAATAATACCAACGAGAACTAAAAAAGAAAAAATATTAATTTTAACTGATGTAAATAAAAATCATAATCTCTCACTTTTAAAAAAATTAGAAGAGCTAAAAGATTATTTTAATGGGTATAATATAATTTTAAAATATCATCCTTCATATCCTGTAAAATTACCTTCAAGTTTAAAAGATAAAATTAGTATTTCAAATAGAGCATCCTCGCTACTGCTCAATCAATGCAATAAAGTAATTATTGTTAATGGTAGTGGAGCAATAATTGATGCTTATTTTATGAAAAAAAATATAATTGTATTTATTCCAAACGGTGAACTTAATTATAGTCCTTTAAGAGATTTAAAAAAGCAGTTATATTTTGTAAAAGGTAATTCTTCCTTCGAGGAAAGATTGTTTAATAAAAAAATATTAAAGTTTAAGGATTATGAAAGAAGTATTTATTTTTATGTTAGTAAACACCTCAGTTTATGGAGAACATTAATCAAAAAAATTAGTTGAAAATATAAAATTTTAATTTCATGACTATCTAATATATAAATGAGTCAAATTTAAATCTACATGTATACCCTAAATAACATTTGGTCTGTTTTAACTAAACAACAAAAATTTCAAAGTTCAATACTTGTTTTTCTTATGATGATCAATGTATTGTTAGAGTTGGTTGGCATTGGAATGATAATACCCATTATATCAATTCTTACTGATCAAAATTTCCTAAATAACATTTCATATTTTTCATTTGTAACAAATTATTTTGGTGAAATAAATGAGATAAACCTTTTACTTTTCAGTGTTTTAATAGTTGTCGCTGTATTCACTCTAAAATCTATTTACTCAGTTTTCTTCATTTGGTGGCAGCAGTTGTTTTCCATGAATATTTTAATTGACGTCTCTAGCAGGTTATTTACAAACTATTTAAATCAACCTTACTTATATTATCTCAATGTAAACTCTTCTTATTTAATTAATGTTATTAATCGTGAAGTATCAATTTTTCATGGTGCAATCATGCAATCAATAACATTTACGACTGAAATAGTTCTTATCATTGGAATATGTAGTTTTCTAATTTATATAGAACCTATCGCAACAATAGGAACAATCCTTACAATTCTTGTATTTGTAGCTATATTTATATTATCAGTTTCTAAACCAATTAATAAATGGGGAGAGCAGCGTGTTGCTCACTCAGAAAGACTTACAAAACATGTTATACAAGGAATAAATGGAATAAAGGACATTAAAATTCTTAATAGAGAAAAAATGTTTCTCGACGAGTATGTATATGAGAACTACAAATATTCTAGAGTAAATAGACTGAATAATACCTTACAGCAGATACCAAGAATATATCTCGAATTTATTGCTGTATTAAGTTTTATGGTATTAGTTTTAATTTTAGCATTTCAAGGTAATAGTATAAGTAATATTCTTCCAGTTCTAATGCTTATTGGATTTTCTACTTTAAGAATCTTGCCATCTTTTAATCGACTAACAAACTCATATCAGGCAGTAATTTTTGCAAAAAAGTCTATAAGGCTTGTAAGAAATGAAATAAAAAAAACAAAATATTTAGAAATAAAACATGACAATTATAAAGACTCAACAGACGTGGATATTATTACTGAAAAGATAAAACCTACGATTATACTTAAGAATATTAGCTTTACATATCCTGATACAAAAAAATACTCTATTAATGAAATAAATTTTAAAATCAAATTTGGTGAGTTTATAGGTATTACAGGTAAAAGCGGAGCAGGTAAAAGCACACTAATGGATTTAATATTAGGATTAATAGAGCCACAGGTTGGAAAAATAACACTATTTAATGAAGCTAATAATTCAGAATTAGATATAAAGCACAATAATTTAATAGGGTATGTTCCCCAAAGTATTTATTTAATTGATGACACTATAAAAAATAATATTGCTTTTGGAATACCAGAGAATGATATTAATAAAGCAAAACTTGATGAAGCAATAAAAGTTTGCCAGCTTTCAGAATTAATAAATGAGTTGCAAGATGGAGTAAATACCTTGGTCGGAGAGAGGGGTATAAGACTTTCAGGTGGACAGAGACATAGAATAGGGATTGCTAGAGCTATGTATAATTCGCCCCAAATTCTTGTTTTGGATGAGTCAACGAGCGCTTTAGATAATGAGACCGAGAAAGAAATGATGAGAGCAATTAATAGTTTCAAACACAAAAAAACACTGATAGTAATATCCCACAGAAAATCAACAATTGAAAATTGTGATAAAATTTTACAACTTGATAATGGTTATATAAAATCATTTGAATAAAGAAATATTTTGAAATGAATTTACAAATAAAAAAATTAGTGAATATCGATAAGATAAAGTCTCAATATTCTCGTGAGGGATATGTGGTAGTAAAAAAGCTGCTAAATGATAAGGATATAAGTAAAATTAAAGCTGATATTGAATTACTCATCGATAAGAATTCAAAACAAGCAGATAAAAGACAAATTAATAAAGTAGAAGGCAATATTATCAATTCACTTCATAATCTTAAAAATTGGTTTTGGGCAAGGAAGTTACAAAACAATGATGTACTAAAGAACCTCATATCAAATTTACTGAATGAAAAGATTGATAATTTTGGTGCTGAGTTATTTGCTAAACCAGCAAAAGTTGGTTTAGCTGTACCTCCTCATCAAGATAATTATTATTGGTGCCTTAACTCACATAATGCACTCACAGTATGGGTCGCACTGGATAAATCAAATGAAACAAACGGTGGTATTTATTATTATTGCAGAAGTCATGAACTAGGCTTGCTCGAACATCTGCCGTCAAATGTGCCCGGCTCATCGCAAAGACTTAGGTATTTGAAGCCAATGTCGATGTTTAAAAAGATTACGCCAAAGTTAAACCCGGGAGACTGCTTAATTCATAATTGTGTAATAGTACATGGAAGTAATTCAAATAAGTCATTAAATTCTAGGAAGGGTTTAACTGTAAGATACAAGGCAAAATCAGCTAAAGTAGATAAATTCATGCAAAAGAGATACGAATATGAATTAGGAAAGCAAATTCATAAGAGAAATAAAAAATAGTATGCCAGGTTATGAATTTATTGGTAATGAAGAAAAAAAAGCATTAAACGACATATTTACTAATGGTGGCGTTCTTTTTAGACATGGTTTTGATCAATTAAGAAATAATAAGTATTATGTAGATGAATTTGAGAATTCGTTCTCAAAAAAGCTTAAGTCTCCATTTGCTTTAGCAGTGAGTTCTGGCACTGCCGCTATTAGAGTTGCACTTTCAGTTCTTAATATTAAACCTGGCGATGAAGTAATTACTCAAAGTTTTACTTTTGTTGCAACAGTTGAAGCCATAGTAGAGTCTCGTGCAAAACCAATTTGTACAAATATAGATCAAACTTTAAACATGTGCCCAGAAGATCTTATAAAAAAAATAAATAAAAATACAAAAGCAGTCATAGCTGTTCACATGTTAGGAAGTCCTGCAAGGATAAAAGAAATTTCATCTATATGTAAGAAAAATCAGATTACTTTAATTGAAGACACTGCTTGGGGACTCGGTGCTTCAGTTAAGGGAAGAAATCTTGGTACTTGGGGAAGAATGGGTACATTTAGTTTTGACTATGCAAAGACGATCACTACTGGTGAAGGTGGGATGATAGTTTTTAAAAAAAAGAAAGATTATCTTAGAGCTAAAGCCTGGCACGACCATGGTCATCAAAACAATCCAAAAGTACCTAGATGGGAAGATACAAGAGAAAGTTCGGGCTTTAATTTTCGAATGACAGAGCTTCAAGGTGCTGTCGGGAAAGCGCAGATTAAAAAACTAAACCGTATTGTTTCAAATCAAATATATAATAAAGAAAAAATATGGTCCTCTATTAAGAATATTAAAGGAGTACAAGAAAGAGAGAAACCTCACGGTTCGGTTGACTCATGTGATGCGCTTGTATTTTTAGTTCCAAGCAAATTTAAGGCAAAAAGATGCAGGGAAGAACTATTGAAAATAGGATTATCAACTAAAATTTTACCCGAGGCAACTAAATGGCATTTTGCATTAAAGTGGACACATATATCAGAATTATTTGATAAAAAAGCAAATAATTTAATTCATGATCTGAAAGGGTCAGAAAAATTACTTAATCGTGCAGTTTCAATTCCAATTTCAGCCGTAAAAGGAAATTTTCTTGTCAGATTAGATAAATTTAATTCTGCAATTAAAAAAGCATTAAATGAAAAGTAATTTGAAAATTTCTATAATAATACCTGTTTTTAATCAAGAACTTTACATTAGCAGGTGTTTAAGATCATTGCTGAGTCAAGAATTTAATTCTGAGAACTTCGAAATAATTGTTATAGATGATGCCAGTAAAGATAATACAATTAATATTTTGTCAAAGTTTGAAGGGGAAATAAAATTAATAACCAATAATCAAAACAAAGGCTTACCCTATTGCTTAAATATTGGAATTAAAGCTGCAAAAGGAAATTATATTGTAAGAGTTGATTCTGATGATTATGTAAATTCAAATTTTCTAAGCATCCTTTACCTTTTTCTCGAAGAAAATAGATCTATCGATGCTGTGGCATGTGACTATTATCTGGTAGATGATAGAGAAAATATCTTATCAAGAAAGGATTGTATGCATGATCCAATTGGTTGCGGTATAATGTTTAGAGTTGAACACCTCATTGAAATTGGAATGTACGACGATAATTTTTTAATGAATGAGGAAAAAGATCTACGACACAGGTTCTTAAAGAAATATAATATTAAAAGAATTGAGTTGCCATTATATAGATATCGAAGGCATGCAAATAATATGACTAACGATAAATCTAAACAACTTGAGCACGATCAGAAATTATCTATTAAGCACAATAAAATAAATGAATGAAATATTTATAAACGGTTTTAAAATTTGTGACAACTCATACCCTTATCTAATAGCTGAAATTGGGGTGAATCATGAAGGATCTATCGACAAAGCTAAAATGTTAGTCGAACTAGCAAAAGAAGGTGGAGCAAACGCTGCTAAATTTCAAACCTACAAAGCAGATAGTTTGGCTTCTAAAAATTCACCATATTATTGGGATTTGAGTAAAGAAAAAACTACAAGTCAGTATCAACTCTTTAAAAAGTATGACTCTTTTGGGCCAGATGAATACGAAATTCTTGCTGAGCATTGTAAAAAAATAGATATTGATTTCTTGTCAACTCCATTTGATGAAAAGTCAGTTGAATTTTTGGATCCACTAATGCCAGCCTACAAAATTGCTTCAGCCGATATAACAAACTTACCCCTGCTTGAAGCTGTCGCTAAAAAAACTAAGCCAATATTTTTATCCACTGGTGCTTCAAATTTAGAAGAGATTAATTATGCAATCAAAATAATTAACCAAAACGGTAATAACAAAGTTGCTTTACTACATTGTATTTTGAATTATCCAACTAGCAATGATAATGCTAATCTGCTTATGATTAAAGGCTTAAGAAAAAGCTTTCCAAATAACATAATTGGATATTCAGATCATACGCTTCCTTTAAATAATATGATGTCTCTAAATACCTCTTATATACTTGGAGCAAGAATAATCGAAAAACACTTTACTCATGATAAATCTCTTGAGGGAAATGATCATTATCATGCCATGGATGTAGAAGACCTAAAACTGTTCAAAAAAAATTTATTAAATTTAAAGGAGCTTATTGGTTCTAATTATGAAAAAAAAGCTATTGAGTCAGAGAAAATAGCAATAAAGAATGCAAGAAGAAGTATCGTACTTAAAAAAAACGTAAATAAAAACGAAATTTTGACTAATGATATCTTAATTTGTAAAAGGCCTGGTACTGGAATAAGTCCAAAAGAATTAAAAAATGTCATTGGAAGATCAGTCAAATCTAGTTTGAAAGAAGACCATATTTTACAATGGTGTGATCTTAATTGAATATGGATAACACTATTATATTTATTCAGGCAAGAATGGGCTCAAAAAGGCTCCCATTAAAAATGACAAGTAAGCTTGGCAAAATTTCAATTATTGAATGGGTAATAAGAAGAGTTAAAAAAACTAAGATGGCAGATGTTATAGTTTTATTAACTAGCACATCAACTATCGATGATGTTTTATGTAGAATTGCAAAAAAAAACGAAATAAATTTTATGCGCGGCAAAGAAAATGATGTTTTAGACCGTTTCTATCAGGCTTCAAAGAAATTTAAATCTAAATCAATTGTTAGAGTATGTGCTGACAATCCCTTTATAGATCATCATGAGATTGATAAACTCATAAAATTATTTGACTATAAAAATTTTGATTATGCTTTTAACCATCTTTCTAAAGGACAAAAAAATCATCCTGATGGATTTGGTGCTGAAATTATTAGGTCTACAACTCTTCGTAAATTAAAGAAAATTGCTTATAAAAAAAATCATAAGGAACATGTCACTAAATATATTTGGGACAATAAAAAAGATTTTAAAATACAGGAAATTAATCCAACAAGTTCTATTTCTTATCCAGCTTTAAAATTTGATATTGATAAAAAAAAAGACTTATTACTTCTTAATGAATTGATAACTAATTATAAATTAAAAATTTCTACTAATGCGAAACAAATTACTCAAGCATATTATATTTCTCAATTTCAAAAATACTTAGAAAAATTATTCCCTATCTGTCGCAGTATTACTGGAGAAGGAAATAGGCACTCATTATCAATATTAAAAGAGATTATACCTTTAAAAATAAAATCAATTAAATCTGGAATAAAAGTTTTTGACTGGACAGTACCTAATGAATGGAATATTAAGGATGCTTATATCTTAGATAAATATAAAAATAAGATAATTGATTTTAAAATTTCAAATTTACACGTCGTTAGCTATAGCATTCCAATTGATAAAAAAGTAAATTGGAAGAATCTTAAACAACATATACATTATGACCCAAAGAATCCTAACGCTATACCATATAGGACTTCATATTATAAAAAAGATTGGGGATTTTGTGTAACAAAAAAACAGTATGACTTGTTAAAAAAAAACAAAGGTACTTTCCATGTAAAAATTGATAGTCAGTTTTCTAAAAGTTGTCTTAATTATGGAGAACTTTTGATCCCAGGAAAAAGTCAAAATGAAATATTAATTTCAAGTTATATATGTCATCCATCTATGGCTAACGATTCTCTAAGTGGTGTACTTTTGTCGTGTTTCTTAGCACAACATTTACTAGCTTTCACTAATCGCAAGTGGTCATATCGTTTTGTTTTTGTACCAGAAACAATAGGAGCTATCTCATACTGTTATAAAAATAAAACAAAAATGAAAAAAATAGATTTTGGATTGAATATTACAACTGCTGGTGGAAAAGGAAAATTAGGATTAAAAAAGAGTTGGCAAGAAGATCATTTTATAAACCGGTATGCATTAGAAGTATTAAACGAACATAAAAAAAATTTTTATGTATATCCTTTTGATATTCATGGTAGTGATGAAAGACAATATTCTACACAAGGGCCTTCTATTAATGTAGCTACAATAGCAAAAGATAAATATTATGAGTATAAAGAATATCACACTTCTCTTGATAATCTTA
>MDTD01150281.1_pt1 | contig 12406 bp, 8 predicted proteins | sample 811221 | NCBI WGS metagenome assembly MDTD01 (sample SAMN05326646, study PRJNA326480) | marine metagenome | isolation source: seawater | place: Pacific Ocean: South West | collected 2011 | reverse complement strand
TTCCAAAAGAAATAGACAATTCAAAGAATCCTGAAAATGGATTTGTATTACAAGAATCTGCAAATACTGGTGTTACAGTATCGGATGATTTTATTCGCACAGAAGATCTCACAACAAATGATTTTCTTTTTGAAAGAAATCCAAGATTTATTAGTAGTTGTACTTTTAATGATTCTACAAAGATAGTCACAATCACATCGGAAAAACCACACAATTTAGAAGTTGGTGATCTGATAACAGTTAAAAATATAAAAGACTCAATTGTAAATACAGCAGGTGTAGAAAATAGTGGATATAATCTTGAAGCAACAGTCACAAATGTTCCAAACAGTATGAAGTTTGAATACTCAACTCGAACTGCTTCTTCACCTGACGGTGAAACAATTGGAACTTTTGCAACAAATGATTTCAATACAAGAGTTGTTGATTATCCTCGATTTGAAAGAACTGATTTAAAATCAAACATTTACATATTCAGAAATGAAATAATATCAGAGTATATTAATGATATACAAGATGGTGTTTATCAAGTATTTCCTCTTAATTCAAGTAATTTTATACCCACTGAATACACTGGACTAAATTATAGTCAAAATGTTGTTGACTTATACCCACAGTTAGATCGAGATAATATAAATGAAAACCCACAGGCGGCAAAATCTTTTGCAGTTAGATCACCTCTTGGACAAGTAGTTACAAGTGATCCACTTAAAAGTATCACAAGAGAAACAAATGATAAATTAATCACTAAGATTGGATTTGGTCCTGAAATATTCTCATTCACAGATAGTACAACCACAGGTATCGTATCATTTACCACAGAGCATAACATTGGTGGAATTGTTAAGGGAACTCTTAACAATGGGTCAGGATCTGGTTTCACAAATGGAACATATTTAAATGTTAAAGTTTTCAATGACACCACCCAAAATAATGATTCATGGAATGGAACTTTATCTAAAGTTGTTGTTGGTGGTGGTAATGTTACATCATTTGAAATTACAAATGCAGGATCTGGATGGCAGGTAGGTCAAAAAGGTTATTTTGATACTTCTGTAGTTGGTGTAAGCACTAGTGCTTATATAAATGATCTGACAGCTGATGATATTGGTGTAGCAGCAGATTTAGTTCTTCAGGCAACAGGTATTGGAACTACATCTGATAGTTATTTTAGAATTACAGCAGCACCTAGTAAGAGAGAGGTTACAATAGCCAAGACATCTGGTGATGTAAATCCAATCGCAGGTCAGTATGGATTTGTGGTGAGTCCATCGGCAAAAATTAGTTCAGGGTCTGGGGCGCATCAATTTTTCTCTGCAACAGGAATTACATCAGTAACCACAGTTGAACCACATGGACTTGTGGCAGGAAACAGATTCCAATTAAACGATGCAAATAACAATAATCAAGGAACATTTATTGTTAAAAGCAAAATTAGTCCAATAAAATTTGAATTTAAATCAATAACTGATATAGTTCAGAGTAATGGATATATCTTAAAACATGGATTGTCTGCAAATGATGGAGAATCTGCTAAGGGAAATGAAAACCTATCAATACGAGGTGTTGAACTCTTTGACAATGAAAATTCCAAATTAGAAACCGCAATGGACAGGGTGGGAACTGTGGTTACATTTAGCACATCTACTTCTAATGTGATAAGCAGATTCCCATTTGGATCATATATTGTTATCGATGAAGAAATAATGAGAGTTTCTTCAAAGACAGTGGGTGGAGGAGCAAGTAATAATGTTTTAACTGTTCTTCGTGGTGTATTTGGAACCTTAATTTCATCTCATGCTGTCGGATCATTAATTAAAAAAATTAAACCATTCCCAATTCAATTTAACAGACCATCAATTTTAAGAGCGTCAGGACACACATTTGAATATCTTGGTTATGGTCCAGGTAACTACTCAACCGCATTACCACAGGTTCAAGTCAAAACAATTTCTGAGAAAGAAGAATTTTTATCACAGTCACAAGAAAGATCGAGTGGTGCTGTTGTTTATACTGGTATGAACAATAAGGGTGACTTCTACATAGGAAATCAGAAAAAGTCTGCACTAACTGGTGAAGAAATATCATTCGATACACCAATACCATCTGTGGCTGGTGAGGATCCTGGTAGATTAAGTGTTGTATTTGATGAGACAACAATCAAAGAAAGACTTATAGTTGAGGGTGGTAAATCTAAAACATCATTGTCTGAGTTTGATGGTCCTGTTAACTTTAATAATGAGGTGCAGATAAAAGGAGTTGATAGTTCACTTAAAATTAAATCAACACTAGAATCAACAAGTTCAGCAACTGGTTCTTTAGTGATTTCTGGTGGTGTTGGAATTGCAAAAACTGTCAATCTTCCTGATAATGCTGCGATTAATTTTGGTAATAATCAAGACTTAAAGATATTCCATGATTCTGACAATAGTTTTGTCGAAGATACTGGAACAGGAGCACTTAAATTAAAAGGAAGTTCTATTGAGTTAATTCACGGATCAAGTGGTATACTTACAACCACAAGCACTGGAGCTATGTTTAGTGGAATTCTAACTGCTACATCATTCAGGGGAGATGGATCACAATTAGATGGAATTAACAGTTCACAATTATTAGACAGTGGTAGCACAGTTAGAGCACAAGCCACCACTGATGGAATTACTGTAACAGATAATGTTATTGCTAATGGAGGAACATTTGGTAATGTGGAAGTTGGTCTTTCAGATGATCAAACAATCAATACCTCATCTGGAAATTTAGTAATAAATTGTGCTGGTTCAAAAGTTGAAATTAGTAAACCTCTTGAAGTTACTGGAACCATCACTTCTAGTTCTGATATCATCGCATTTAGTTCATCTGATATAACACTTAAAAAAGATATATCACCCATACAAAATGCACTTGACATGGTTAACAATATTAGTGGTAATACGTTTACTTGGAATACGAAACTGACAGATTTAGTGCCACATGAAAATGGCACAAAAGACACTGGTATCCTTGCTCAAGAAATTGAGGCACTTGGACTACCTGGTGTTACAATCACAAGAGGTGATGGTGTGAAAGCAGTTCGTTATGATCGACTAATACCAGTATTAATTGAAGCAATCAAAGAACTTACTAAAAAAGTTGACTCTCTTGAAAATAAATAAATAACTAAAAAGAATAATGGGAAATTATACCAAGTCATTTAATTTTAGAAACGGTGTTCAGGTAGATGATAGTAATTTTATTGTAAATTCTGTTGGTCTGGTTGGAATTGGAACTTCAATACCAGAAAAACACTTAGATGTAAGAGGTAATGCAAAGATAGTTGGTGATGCAAGAATTACAGGATTTACAAGTGTAACTAATATAGAAGTTGTAGGTGTGATGACAGTTGGTGCTGGAATTACACTAGACCCTGCCAGTGGAATTATAACTGCCACTAAATTTGTAGGTGATGCTTCTGGTCTGACAAATATAGTTGCGATTGCGACTGGTGGATTTATTGCCAATGTTGGTTCATTAACAACCACGGCGAAAATTGGTATTGGAAGTTTATCACCAACAAGTTTGCTAGATGTTTTGGGTGATTCAAAATTCGTTGGAGTCACGACATTTACTGGAATTACAACAAGTTCGGATACATTATTTGCGAATAATTTATCAGTGAAAAAATTATCAGTTGAGGGTATTTCTACATTTATTGGATTGGTTACTGCAAAAGGTGGAGCATATATTGATAATTTACAAATTGGCGTGACTGATGATAATGAAATTGATACTTCATCTGGTAATTTAACTCTTGACTCTGCAACAGGTCAGACCACAATTGATGATAATTTAAATGTAACAGGTATCGTAAGTGCTGCAGATTATAAGGGTCTTGCTAATGGATCTGCTGATTTTCCAAGTGGATTAACCGCAACTACTGGAACTTTTTCTACCAAATTAAACACAGGAGTTGGTGCAACAGTCGGATTTGGAACAACAGTTTACTTTAAAAATAATGCAAATGCAATTTTTGGTGATGATGAAGATTTAAAAATATATCATTCAGGAGAACATAGTTTTATTCAAGAGACAGGAACTGGTAATTTATTCATTGATAGTTCATTTTTGACCCTAAGAAATAGTGATGGTAATAAAACTGTTGCAACGTTTTCTCATGGAACTGGTGTTGCTGGTGGAGTTCAACTTTATTATGATGATGTAAAACGTGTTGAAATGATCAGCACAGGAGCATCGGTTTATAATGAATTAAGAGTTGCAAGTCTAAGTGGTGGCACATCTGGTTTATCATCACACTTTGGTTCACTTCGATATGGTAATGAGGATGATACTACGTCTCCATATAGCACTAGAAAGTCACTTGATTTAATTAATACTGATAGTGGAAATATTAACTTCTATCTTAATACAATCGGTTCATCAGACACAGGTGATTTTTTCTGGCATAAAGGATTTAATAATTCTCGATTGATGACTTTGACTGGTACAGGTAGATTAGGTGTAGGTACGACAAACCCAACACATACACTACATGTGCTTGGAAATGCAAAGGTTTCATCTGCTGCAACTTTTGGAGAAAATGTAAACATTGCAGGAAATTTGACCGTTACTGGATCACTAAATTCTAATATTACTGGTAATATTACTGGTCATATAATTTCTGCTGGTATATCAACATTTAGTGATGGTTTACTTGTAACTGGTGTAACAACATCAACAAGTTTTAAATCAAATAATATAGGTGTTAATGCTAATGTTGGATCAAATCCTGTTGAAATAAACTCAGGCAACAATAAAGTTTTTGTATCTTCATCTGGTGATGTTGGAATCAGAACTGATGATACATTTGGAAATTCTTTATTTAATATTGGTGCATCAATTTCAAATGTAGTTGGTGTAGGAACGACATTAGCCACAGCAGCTGTTGATTTTGCTGCAGCAGGGAAAAATCTGGGAGGAACATCACTTGCGAATAGATCATACATGTATCCACCAATCGTCAATAATAGTGAAGAGACTGCTCTAACTGGTATGCAAGATGGTGCTATAATATACAATAAAGAATCAAATCAGTTAAAAGTTTACATAACAGTAAGTGGAACTGGAGCGTTTAGAGCTATTAAAACATCAGCAGATCCTTAAAAAATGACATTACCAGGCATCGGAAATTCAATATCATTTGGTCAAATTGAGGCAGAATTTGGTCAAAATCCAGGCAGAAGTTTGGGTCAATATCGTAGACAAGATCCATCAAGAATTACAGCACAAAATCCAACAGGAATATTATCAAATTCATCACCATCAACTGGATTAGAAAACAGTGCTTTAAATTTGCCACTGGACGATGGTATTCCAAACTCTGGTGAGATTAAATTTAGTCAATTTCGTGGTAAACAATTAAATGTGATAGTTGATTATTATAATGATAGAGAAAATTTAAATAAACAAGATACAAATGATTTTACAATGGCTGCCACTTATAGATATTTAAATCAATTTAGAGAGAATCCATCAAGAGTCAAAGTTGTAGGTGGATTCAGACAAAGACCAGAAGGATCTTTAAATTCTGACTTTGTTTTGAGTTCAAGTGAATGGCAGGGTGGTAAAAAAATAATTGTTCACGTTAATCAAACTGTTGGTGGTAAAAAAGACGGAGATGTGACTGATGTCGCGCTCAGAACTGGAGTTTGGCCAACTGGAACAAATCTTTCGGTTGATGTTGGTCCATCAGGATATCTAACAGGAGCAGGTGGTGATGGTGGCGGTGCTGGTAGTGCTGGTGGTTCAAGAGCTGATGACGGAGGAAATGGAACAAGCGCATTGGGAATTGAATATCCTGCGACTGTTAGTAGTGTTGGTGTGATTAGATGTGGATATGGTGGTGGAGGAGGTGGTAGTGGTGCATCTAATGACCCATCAGATAAGAGCACTACTGATTTCGGACGATCTGGTGGTGGAGGTGGTGGTGGAGCTGGTCTCCCTGCTGGTGCTGGTGGTGCTGGAGGAGTTGGTGGTTTTAGTGGTTCTGGTCTGATAAATGGAGAAGCAGGTGATGATGGTTCATTATCTGCTGGTGGTGATCCTGGTGAAGCTGGTGCACAAAGAGGAGCAACTGGTGGTAAAGGTGGTGCTGGTGGTGATTTTGAAGCAGCTGCAGAAGATGGAGTTGAAGGAGACAGAGCAGATGATAGAGCATATAGAAACACACCTGGTATACCTGGAATAAAAGGTTCTGACGGGAAGGCTATATATTTTAGCAGTTCATCTGTCGCAAACAGTAGTGACATAGACGCAGCAAATGTTGGTGGTAGAAACGGAGGCACTGCGACTGGTTCATTTAATTAATTATTATGCTCACTGATTTTATTACAATTTATGAAAATGCTTTATCGCCTGAATATTGTAAGAACTGGATAGAATATATTGATTACTTAAGAAAGGAAGGATTAGTATTACGAGAAAATGATAAACTACATGAGAGAGATCATGAAACTTTAAACTTTTCAAATGATGACGATTTTGATTTGAATTCATCTGATAAGTTAGTAAGAAATTTTTTACCCTCTATCAAACAATGTGTAGATAATTATTTACAAGATTATAGTGTTTTAGGACAATCAAACTTTTTATTATATGATGTAAAAGTAAAAAGAATTCCGATTGGTGGTGGTTTTCATAAATGGCATTACGAAAATGCTTCCTTTGAAAGTGCTACGAGAAGATTTGTTGTTCAGGCTTACCTTAATACGATTAAAGAGGGAGGTGAAACTGAGTTTTTATATCAAAATAAAAGAATAAAAGCTGTTGAAGGCACAGTAGTTATTTGGCCAGCAGGGTTTACACATGTTCATCGAGGTAATCCACCAATAGGACAGGACAAATACATACTTACATCTTGGGGAATGTTGCAACAATGAAGATGATATTTAAGATAGAGGAGTATTTACCTCAGACAAAACAAGTTGTCATAAGATATTGTAGACAAAATGCACCAAAACCAATATCAGATTACCCCGCAAAAACAACTACAACTGACAGATTTGATACTTCTTTCGACAGTCAAAATTTAATTGAGTCAATTGGACTGCATGGTTATCAAAAAATATTGAGGCAAGAAAAAAAGGAGGATATTTTACCAGTAAATTTACCCCACGATATTCCAGATAGTGTAAATTTAGAAGATTATGTTGGAAAAATTATTTCTGTAGATAGTGATAGTTGTACGAGAAAAATGTCATCTCGAAAATTAAAAAAAATTAAAATTGAATGAATACTTTTAATAGAACATATCGAACTCCAAAATTCTTCTTATGTACTCATCATGCAGAGGAAGAATTTATTGGATTTGAGGGAGTAGATGAAAGACATGCACATTTTTCATTTTGTGTTTACGGATCATTTAAAATTTTTGCAATAGATTTTGATTCTGATAAATCTGAAATGATGGAAATTAAATCATCAAATAACTTGAAATTATTTGATGTTAGTAAGTATTTAAATTATCCTGTTTGTATAAAAATGAGTCAAAATACCAGAATTATTTCCTTTAATCCTTGGCGTAAAAATGAAAAGTGGAATGGTAGATTATTGAAAACAGGGAAAGTCAAATCAAATCAAAATTATTCTTGTCTGATATGTTATCAGGGAAGTGTTAAAATAAATAATCAGACATTAGAAGAAATGACATATTGTGACTTGAAAAAGGATAAAGAATATGATATCATAGTTAATAAAGATAGTTACCTCACATTTTTTGAACATGAAGAGTAAGGAAGATTTAGAGTTAAAAAATTATTTAAATAATTACATAGAATCTGGTGGTGTGGAAGATGCGAGAAAAATAAAATCTAAACAATATCAACATTCAATCTACGATGTTGAAGGATTTAATTCATTTTTACATCGTAGAGATGGACAGTTTCAAGTTCAAATATTTCAATTTGAGTCTAAAAAACATGATATGTATGTTGTTCCAGAACACACACATCCGAATGTTAACTCATACGAGATATATTTAACAGGAACTATATTTTTTAGTCATCGTGGAAGATGGATACATCCTAAACATCCAAGTCTTAGTTATTACAAAAGAAAAAACAAAAAACGATTAAGATGTATACAAGTAAATAATGATGATATGCATGGTGCTGTTGTGAAACCAGAAGTGGGTGGTAAATTTATATCAGTTCAACATTGGTTAAATAATGTTAAACCATCTTGTGTTGGGTTAGATTATCAAGGATATGGTGTTTCAGAGAAACAATCAGAGGTAGATGGAGTGCTTTACGATGAAAATCGTCTTCGAAATGATAATGATATTTCCCAACGTGATTGGAGGATGGCGGCAAGTCTTGAAACTAGAAAACCATTTTCTTAAAATTTAAAATTATATACATACCTTTGTATGGTTTGTTCTGAAAGGTATATTTAATCTATAAAGAGATCAAAAAATGACCAGTCTTACTTATTATAAGGTGAGACTCTTTTTTTATGTGTGCACCTATGGTCAGATAATAAATTGGCACACCCCCTGTTGCATTAAAAATTTTTATGCTATAATAGGTTTATAATTATTTTTGTTATGTCAGTACAAGTCTGTTTTAAAAATACGAAAGAGATTAATCTCTCTGATAATTATTCAGGTATTCTTTCAGATAATCATGTTGTTTTATATTTGTTTAAGAATGGTGAAAAACTAGGAGAGGTGGGAAGTGGTTCAGGTAAAACTCCACAAGAGGCGGTTGGTGAGAGATACAATGATCTATCATCAAATATTCGTAATATTGAAATTACACGTCTTTTTATTCTTGATAAGAAAAAAGATAGATTGAAAGGTTATGATAACTGGACTAGAAAATATATTAATAATCTAAATCAAAAAGGAAAGATTCCTTTTGGAGCTCTCTATGGTTCAAATCAAATTGATAATATGAACAGAGAAGCATTAGTTAATTTTGTAGATACTGATAAATATTATGATTTTCTAGAGATGGTTATCAAAGAGAGATATGGAATCTCAACCTATTTTAATACTAAGAAACCATTTAAATATTGGTGGGGACAACTAGATATTGTAGAAAGGTGTGTAGACGCACTTAAAAAATATGATAAGTGTTTGTTAGCAGGACATACAGGATTAGGAAAAACACAACTTAGTATACTATCTGTAAATAGATGTCTTCCTAATGGTGGAAATGTTTTGATAACATCTCCCATGTCTGATACTGTTGATGGATTCATATACGCCATTGATGGTGAATATTGTTTAGGAATTAACAGAAATCAAAAGTATAGTTATATAACTTCAGATGACATTGGAAGTTTAAAGAGAAAAGAAAATGAAGTAGTTTTTATTGTTATGACTGCTCAAGATCTTACTTATGATGACATTGATAAGAGATATCCAGAATTAAAGGGTAATCTCGACCTTATGATAGTAGATGAAGGGCATAAGCATGTGGTGGGAGAGAAAACTTTTAAACGTCTCACTTATCTGGATGAAGTTCCTGTTTTAACTTTAACTGCTACACCTCATAATATTATTGATAATTATCCCAAAGAATGTGTAATTGATCGTAGTTTAATTTGGGCATTAAAAAATATCAAAAATACTAAAATCCCCCAACCCTTCATTCAATGTATTCATACTTCTTTTAGTTCTGTAAGCGATAGAATTAAATCTCAATATTCTCTTGAAGAAGGATTTAATCCTAGTAAGTTAGTTGAATGTAATAATGGTAGATTTGTATATTTGTCAGAGTGGATTGAGATTGATCGTTTATTTTACAGGGATGGTAGATCTAGGGGAAAAAATCATCTTTCCATTGTTAATGATACTCGTTTATCTAATAGTAAGGTTGGTTTGTGGGTATTACCTAGTGGTAGTGGTGATAATGGTGCTGAAGTTTATGTTCCTAGACTTGCCACAGAATTAAATTCCGTAAGTAATAGAACTTATTTGGATAGTTATACTATTTCTAGAGAAGCAAAACGTAATGGACAAACTGTAAAGGATTATCTTCGTTGTAATTATAGTGACGATGACATTACTATCTTAACTTGTGGTAAATATACAGTAGGAACTGATATTCCCGAATTGGGGCATGTTGTTCTCTTCAGTAAAATATCTGATGTTAAGAGTTTTGAGCAATTATTAGGACGTGTTATTCGTAGATTTGATGGTAAGAACAATGTGGGAATGTATATTTGCGCTCCTGATGTAGAAATTACAGTCACCTATGCTCGTATGTTATCTGAAAGTGCTAAAATTAATGGTATTGATATCAGAGAAATTTTAGAATGTATTCCGTTAAGTGGATATAATCTTGACGGTAATCTCGTAACTTATTCTGCAGAGGAAATACTATCTGATCTTCAGAACTATTATGAATCTCGTAGTAGAGAAAATATTCACGAGAGTTCGATCACCAATACATTTGTTGAGTTTTCTGATTCTTTTTGGGATGAATTGGATGATAGTGATATGAAGATAGGTGGTGTTACTGCCTATGGATTTGGGAAAAGATTAACTGATGATAATGGATCAAGAATAAATCAAATTGTAACTAAAGCAGATAAAAAGAAAGTAAAGAAGATAGAGACTAAACAACAGAGGTTTGCATCAACTATTAAAAACGTGATGAATGACCTCAATTGGATTTCATACACAACTCAAAATTATGATCTTTTAAAATTATTGAAAAATGAATATATTTTAGAAATATATCCACATAATCATATTGACAGTGTTATCAAAGGTATTAAGGAGAATAAGAGTCTTTATAGTAATCTTCAAAGATTTCTTGATGAAAAAAAAGAAGCATATAGTAATAGACGTTTAGAGGAAGTACTTGAGTATGTTTTTATCAATAACCCAAAAAAACAGGATGACGGTTTAGTTTATACACCCTACGAGTTAGCATGTCTTCTCCTTGACGAACGTGTAGATACATTGTATAATAAAGATAAAAAGAATTTTTTAATTATTAACGCACTTAGTGGATCTATACCTTTAGCTATTCGCAATAAATACCCTGATGCTAATATCGTATGTGCTGAATATCATAGTGATTTTAAAAAATATTTGAGAAACTTAGGGTTTAGAGTAATTGATGTTCAAACAAATGAAAAAGAAATTCCAATCTCACTTTCCGAACTTATGAAATTTGATGTAGTTATTAGTAATCCACCTTTCAATTACCCAAAAAAGAAATCAAAATCAGGTAAGAATGGAAATAATACTTTATACGTACCTTTTATCAAATTAGGTAAAAGTGTTCTTAAATCTGGCGGAGTAATGATATATATTAATCCACCTGGTGCTCTAACTAAATCTACTATTTTAAATGAACCTACACCTACACTTAGGGATTTAATGCACGATGGTTGTGTAGAAAATATTAATTATACTACCGAATCTTATTTCCCATCAATCGGATCTCCTATTTGTAGTTGGACTTATGTAGATGGTAAAAAACAGGGAAAGATTAAAATTAAACATACTACGGAACAATTAAATGGTGATTATAATTTTAAGGATATTTACTATCTTCCACATATATCTACAAAGTTAGAATATGATCTTTATAGAAAAATTGTGGATAATCAGGATGGAGAACCATTAGAAGTTTCTAGAAATGATGAGAAAAGAGTATTAGATGGTACAATTCATACGTTTGGGTATCCTAAAGTTCAACTTGGTGGTAAAGGTCGTATAAATTTTCACAAGAAAGATTTCCCATTTTTAAGTTCTAAATTAGGACTGTGGTTGCTTGATTATCTTAGAAGAATTGATGGACAACTATCTCATAGGCAGTTAAATGGTATTAAAATACCTAAGAATGGATTTGATCTTTCTGATGAGGAAATGATTTTTATAAACGATGGTGAGTGGAGGAATTTTAGTAAGAAAGATGAAAAACAAGCACAATAAATTAACTGGATCAAAGATTGAGAGATCTGATGATCGCATTGATACTACTGCTGAAGTCTTCACCCCACTAGAAGTGTGTGTTAAGATGATAAATGAAATACCAGAAGATATACTTAAAAATCCTGAGTCCACATTTTTAGATCCATCCGCGGGTAATGGCAATTTTATTATATCCTTAAGAAATAAACTAATCGAGTATCATTCAGAACAACATATATTAAATAACATGTTGTATGCGGTAGAATTGATGGAGGATAATCATTTGGAAATGTGCGAACGTCTAGGAATATCGACAGATCATCCACACTATGTGTGCCATGATGCACTTACCTATGATTATGGTTTTGGTAAACCTGTTGGTGTGGAAAAATTTTTTGACAGTTGAGATACTGTCACATAGACTATACACTTGCCTATAATTATGCTATGATATGTACATATCAATGAGTTTCCCATGCAATTAAGACCACATCAAGAGCA
>MDTD01075700.1_pt1 | contig 12407 bp, 11 predicted proteins | sample 811221 | NCBI WGS metagenome assembly MDTD01 (sample SAMN05326646, study PRJNA326480) | marine metagenome | isolation source: seawater | place: Pacific Ocean: South West | collected 2011 | reverse complement strand
TAAGTATTTCTTGTCGAATCTTATCAGTTGGCATTTCACCTCCAAGAAAACCTACAATTCCACACATTTCGTTTTACCTCACGAATAATTTTTAATAAAGTGCTTGATGATTATTTGATAAGTAAAAAAATAACTAAAAGTCCAATTCTCTAAGAACCGAAGATAGTTTTTTATTCCAATCATCTGGGTGAATATTAAATTGTGAATAAAGCTTATCACAGTTAAGGCGCGAGTTTTTAGGTCTTCTAGCTGACGTTGGAAAAGCAGAGCTATTTACTGCTATTAATTTAGGTTTTTTATTAATAAGCCCTAATTCAAAAGCGGTAGTAAAAATAGCATCTGCAAAACCATGCCAGCTTGTATAGGGAGACCCAGAAAAATGATATGTACCCCAATTGATATTATCTTCACTCAAATTAATTTTTTTGCAAATCTGCATACAGCATTCGGCAATACCTTCTGCGCTTGTTGGTGAGCCCCATTGATCTGAAACAATTTCGAGCTCATTCTTGCTTGCTCCACTTCTCAACATAGTTTTGACAAAATTATTACCAAATTCTCCAAATACCCATGAAGTTCTCAGAATAATATGTCTTTTAAGTTGGTTTCGAATATCGATCTCCCCTTGCAGCTTAGACTTACCATAAATACTCACAGGGGTAGCTTGATCTGATTCTCTAAATGGAATTTCGCCAGAACCGCCAAAAATATAGTCAGTAGAGAGATGTATTAATATTATGTTATTTTTAGAACAACCCTCAGCTAGAGTTTTTACAGCTTCAGCATTTATTCTGAAAGCATCTTTTGGATTAGTCTCAGCTTCATCAACTTTCGTATAAGCTGCACAATTAATTATTACATCAGGTGAACTAGCAATAAGTACATCTAAAATTTTATTCGAATTAAGAAGATCTAATTCTTTTCTTCCAAAAAAAGTCATCTGGAAAGAAGAGTCTAATTTCAACTTACGAAACTCTTGCCCTACTTGACCATTAGCTCCAAAAATAAGTATCTTCATCTTTTAGCTATTATATTTTGGGAGCTTTTCAGAAGGTAAATCTTTTAAACACAGTGCATTGCTATCTTTTTCAGACAGCTTTACATCTGTTTTGGGCCAATTAATACCTAAATCTGGATCGCTCCATAAAATACTCACTTCATCACTAGGGTCATAATAATCAGTACACTTGTACTCAAAATCAGCGGTATCAGATAAAACAACGAAACCATGCGCAAAACCTGGGGGTACCCAAAATTGTTTTTTATTATCCTCTGATAAAACGACAGCCTCCCATTTACCAAAAGTTGGTGACTCTTTTCGAATATCTAAAGCAACATCATATACTTCACCACTAACAACACGAACCAGCTTACCTTGAGGCTTACTTACCTGAAAGTGCAAACCTCTAAGAACACCTTTAACAGATCGAGAGTGATTATCTTGCACGAAAGAAAGGTTAATACCAACTTCATCTTTATATTTGTGAGCTTGGAATGTTTCAAGAAAAAAACCTCTTTCATCACCAAATACTCTTGGCTCGATTATTACACATCCATTAAGCTTTGTTTGAATAATCTTCATTTGAAACCATCTGCTATATTTAAAAGATATTTGCCATAGTTTGTCTTATTAAGTTTTTCTGCCTGAATGATCAAATCTTCTTTTGACATCCATCCATTATGAAAAGCAATTTCCTCTAAGCAAGCTACTTTTAAACCTTGACGATGTTCAATAGTTTGAACGAATTGACTGGCCTCAAGAAGTGAGTCATGAGTGCCAGTATCGAGCCAGGCAAAACCTCTACCTAATAACTCAATTTTTAAATCTCCCCTTGCCTGATAAGTATTATTAATATCTGTTATTTCAAGCTCGCCACGGGACGATGGATTAACATTCTTTGCAATTTCTATAACATCATTGTCATAAAAATAAAGTCCAGTTACCGCATAGTTAGATTTTGCGATACTTGGCTTTTCCTCAATACTTAATACGTAACCCTGATCGTCAAACTCGACAACTCCAAAGCGCTCAGGATCTTTAACATGATAACCAAAAATAGTAGCTCCCTTATCCTGGTTGGTTGCGATTTGAAGTTTTTCAGTAAAATGCTGTCCATAAAAAATATTGTCCCCAAGCACCAGTGCTACATCTTGATTGCCAATAAAGCTTTCACCAATAATAAATGCTTGAGCAAGTCCATCAGGATTTGGCTGAATAGCATATTCAATGCAAATACCCAGACGAGAGCCATCACCTAACAAGCGTTGATAGCTTGTAATATCATTAGGTGTTGAAATTATAAGAATATCTCTAATCCCAGCTAGCATGAGAACAGAAATTGGATAGTAAATCATTGGCTTGTCATAAATTGGCAGTAGCTGTTTAGAGATTCCCATTGTTATAGGGTGGAGTCTGCTACCTGACCCTCCAGCAAGCACAATTCCTTTATACTTAGACTTCATAAATCATCTCCAATTCGTTTCATTTGATAAGCACCCGATAAAACTCTTTCCCACCAAGACATATTATCTAAATACCACTTAACCGTTTTGCGTAATCCAGTTTCAAATGTTTCTTCTGGGACCCATGCAAGTTCACGTTCAATTTTTGAAGCATCGATAGCATAACGAGCATCATGACCTGGACGATCTTTAACAAAATTTATCAAATCTTTATATTTAATTACCCCAGTAGGTTTTTTGGGTGCAAGTTCTTCAAGTAACTCACATATAGCTTCAACAACTTCTAGATTGGTTTTTTCGTTGCGGCCACCAATATTATAGGTCTCACCAATCTTACCCTCAGTAACAACTTTTGATAAAGCTTTTGCATGATCTTCAACATATAGCCAATCGCGTATTTGTAATCCGTTACCATAAATAGGCAAATCATTTCCATGGATTGCGTTAAGAATTACATGGGGAATAAGTTTTTCAGGGAAATGATAAGGACCATAATTATTTGAACAATTTGTGATAATTACAGGCAAGTTGTATGTGCGGCCCCAGGCTCTTACTAAGTGATCTGAAGAGGCCTTTGATGCTGAGTAAGGAGAGCTAGGGGCATAATTGGTTTTTTCTGTAAAAATATCCTCAGCATTTGATAGATCACCATAAACTTCATCAGTTGATATATGGTGAAAAACAAATTCGCTTCGCTGAGCACCTTCAAGTTTGCTCCAATAGTACTTGGCGGCCTCAAGCAATGTGTGCGTTCCAAAAATATTTGTTTTAATAAACTCGTCTGAACTATCAATGGAACGATCCACATGTGATTCCGCGGCTAGATGCATAATTTTATCTGGTCTGTGTTCTTCAAAAACTCTAGTTATATTTTTAGCGTCACAAATATCTACCTGTTCAAAACAATAAAGTGGGTTATTAGCAACATCTTTTAGAGATTCTAAATTTCCAGCATATGTCAATTTATCAACGTTAATAACAGAATAATTCTTATCGTTAATAAGATGTCGAACAACAGCTGAACCTATAAAGCCAGCTCCTCCAGTAACAAGTATCTTCATAATAATTTTATATTAACTTCACTTATAGTAATTTCCCAAAACTTAAATACTAAATGCATAAAATAGTAATTACTAAGAATTTTTTAGGTCAAAGTTATAGAAAGCATATTTCAATGTTAAAAACTAGCGATTTAAGAGCATTCTCATAGCAAGTCCTAATAGCGACCAAATGAAAAATTTTGAATGAGATTTACCAATTAAATAGGTTTCATGCCTTGCTTTGGAAATATTTTGACTAGCAAAGCCGCCAGGGAATCTATCAACAAAGATATTGCTACAAATTTTTATTTTCCCACCAATATGAACCCGATACATAAAATCATAGTCTGAAGATATAAAATATCTACAGTCATAGTCACCTAGTTTTTTATATGTCCTCAACCTTACAAAAAAAGCAGGGTGATTTAGAGGATTTAAGATAGGAAAGAATAGTAAAGGCTTATTTTTAACTATTTTTCCTGCAGCCGAAGGATCTAAGCTAGGCCTCATACGAGTGCATCCAACGATAGCATCTAAATCATTATCTTTAAAAGACTTAAGAACCTTATCGGCAACATCAAAATCTCCATACCAATCATCAGAGTTTAGAATAAAAACTAGGTCACTTGTTACCTCAGAAATACCAAGATTCCAGGCATGAGGTATACCTGCAATATTTTTATCAGCAATCTCCTGCTTTATGATTGATACATTAATACCACTTTTGATAAGCTCGATCTCTAGCTCTGAAATTAATTCAAGAGTTCCATCATTCGAACCTCCATCAACAAAAATATATTGCTTTGGTAATACAGTTTGATTAAGAATAGAATTTACAGTATTCGACAATGTATTGACCGAATTTAAGCAAATTGTAATAACTGAATAATTCATTTTGTTATCTAATCCCTATTTTTTTGATGAAAACCCTTATAAAAATAACAAGAGAGGAAAGAATAAACTGAAAAGGATTAGCATGTTTTAATGAAAACAAAAATCTATTCTTCATCATGCGTCGAAACTCTGAATCACTGCCTCCAGATGACTGCCCACCTATGTGTCGGATTCTTGCACTATGAGAAATAACAGATCTATAGCCAAGCAGCTTTGCTCGATAACATAAATCAGCCTCCTCCACATATGCAGGAAAAAATTCTTGATCAAACATGCCAATCTTTTTTATAACTTCTTTTTTTATAAGCATAGCAGCACCAAGGACATAACCTACCTCGGAAATAATGTCAGACTTTGCAAATACTTCACCTTGACCAATGTAAGGAAAAGTTGAAAAATTGATAGATACAGTCCCACCTCTGCATTGAGTTGTTTTTGGGTCATCGCCATTAACTACAACAGGTCCAATTATTCCTATTGATGAATCTATGCATTTAGATTCAATTATTTCTAAAAATGGTTCATCTATAATAGTATCATTATTAAGTAAAAACACAGCGTCGTAACCATCTTTGAGAGCTCTCTCAATTCCTAGATTGTTGCCCCCGCCAAATCCCAAGTTTGTAGAAGATCTAATTAAAGTGACTGACGGGAATAACGTTTTTAAATAATCAGCCGATCCGTCAGTAGAGCCATTGTCAACAAGGTATATTGATGCATTTGGTTCAAATTTTGATAAGCCCGCCAAACACTGTTGTGTCAATTCTCGGCCATTCCAGTTAACAATAATAATCGCAGTTTTCATGATATACCTTATTTTAGTATTAAAGACTCAAGTTAGGTTGAGAACATTTTATATTTGAAATATTTAATGCTCCATATGCACCGACCAGTAAGATCATAAACGGCGGAGAAATCAAGACCGGATTAGTGCCAGCTGCTAAGAAACCTGCAAAAAGTGCAATACCTATAGCCGAATTAGATGTGTCTTTATTCATAAAAATAAGCCTGAAGGATATTAAAAGTACTGTTGCATAAAAAGCAACCGCCCAAATTAACCCATAGCGACGGATAGTTTCAAGGTGATCAAGCTCAATATTCATCTCGAAAGAATTTGTACCTAATGTGAAAAATGAAGTTCCAACACCTTGACCAAAAAATAAACTAGACCAGTTTTGGTCAAAATAATCCAAAAAAGATACTGCATGTTGAATACGTAAATTAGTGGTTTCGCTTTGTCCTATAAACAAGGAAATTAAGACATCATAGTAATTTGGATATATTAAATTTGTTAAGAAGCCAAGAGTTATAAAAATAGATACAAAAATTATGAATCCATAACTAAAAAGGAACTTCTTTTGTATTTTAAATAACATCAACATTGTTAAGATTAATACTCCTGACTTTGAAACAGCTAGAATTAGTGCAAAGAGTAATACGAAAAATCTAAACAAATTTCCAATAAAAAAATAATAAATTCCAGCAGCTACAAAAAATAGAGTTGCTCTGGGGTACACTTTTCCGACTAAGGCATCTGTTCGTGTTCCTTGGTAAAGATCGATGTTTGAAAAAATTAATTCAAGTAATGGGATTAAAGAACTAAAAATACTTGGAAATAAGAATGCTAAAATATTTGCGATTATTACTACAGTAGCTAGAAAATAAAGAGTGCTGAATAAATAATTTATTATTTGCTTGCTAGGCATAATTTTTAGCGCGAAATATATTAGTGGTAAAGTTAAGATAATTGGTAAAGGTACAAATATTGAATTAATTGATGCGCCATCAACAAAACCAATAAACAATGAAAGAAATGGAAAGAAAAAGGCAAAAGTCAGCAAACTAATTAACTCAAATTTTGATAGCCTTATACTTCTCCAATGAAATGCTATATAGAATAGTAATAAAATTGAAGAGGCATACTTTATACCTATGTTTCCAGCCATATCGATAACATTGGAAAATATAAAAAACCCAATGAAATATCTAGCCAAACTTTTGTTAGGGATGTCTTGTGTATTTATAGAAGTCACTTTAATTGTTTACTCAGGCTCATTAAAAAAATGCGGTTTGCTCTTAGAAAGCAATGTATTTAAATCGCTTACCAGGGCCGAATAGCCGATATTGGAGTTACAGTCGTCTATCATTTCCTCGTAAAATTTTCCTATATCAATAGTCGTTCCAAGAAATAGCCTCTGTGTTCCAATTAATTGATTTAGTTTTCTAGCTCCCATACATTTATTAATGAAATAAAGACTGCAGAGTGCCGCATCTCTTTGTTGATGATTTAACCTATTTAAATTGTGACAATCCTCTAATTTACATAAATACTCATCTATTGAAGTTGAATTATTAGTGAATCCAAGCATAGAGTAAGGTGGATTTGCAGCCAGAACTGATGGTATCCCAAAACATGCAAATTCCATAGCTGCAGTCCCTCCACAGGTTACCATCACATCAATAACATTCATTAAGGAGCCTGTATTAATATTAGAGGGAATTAGATGCTTCTCTAAGCCAATCTTGCTAAGTATCCTCATAACCTCACCGTCTTCATTATAAAGTTCTGTTGAAGGATGCTCTTTAACAATAAAATTTATTTTTTTATTTTTTACAAGTGTTCCGCATGTTTGTATCAACCAATCAGTATAATCGTTAAATAATGCATTTGGATAAGCGTGGGGTGCATCCCTAAATATATGTGTTGCTACTAAAACTATAGGCTTTTCAGGACAGAGAGACATCGATTCTATTAGGTTTTTAGAGCTAATATTCTTCTTTTTAGAGGAAAATGCTCTAATCACGTCATGCTGCTGACCCTCACCTTTTGTCCTGCTGTCAAGATAGGCTCTTGCATTATTTTTAAAATTATTATTAGACATAACACGATCAATCTCATTTGATGAAGGTGTTCGGCAGTGATTTTTATAATCATTATCATTTTTATAATGATATATTGAAAATTCAGTCATTGAGAGTCCAGAAAGACATTCTATGGAAGAGTTCTTACATAGTTCAAAAATCATGCCTTGTCGGTAAGCATTGTCTGGCAGTATCACCAATGGATTTTTATGAGCTTCAATAATTTTCTTAGAGGAAAAAAAATATGTAAGCTCAATTATTATCAATAATCGCATCTTAAAAGACACTTTATCAATGTATGAAACTGCACATTTTGTCAATAAATAATCATAAATATGCTGCCCAACAGCAATACCATCAATATTAATTTTTAAAATACTCTTGCCTGAAGAAACTTCTAATGCATGTGCCGCTATGGTCGTAAATTTTATAAGTAAAGTCTTTGGCATCAGAAGAAGCATATTAATAATACTCCATGGTCTAAAAGACTCTATTAGCCTAGCAACTGAAGAAGAATAAATAATATTTGGGATAATTATTGTTTCTGCACCGGCAGCCTGCGCTGTTGCCTTTGCAAACTTCATTGTAAGACTGGTTACATATGTATCATTTGACACAAGAAAGGCTAGAATCTTCCTCCTGCCTGAGGTTTTAGAGGAACGATAAAAATTTCTGTTTGCGATTATTAAATCACCTAAGTTTGCCACTATGAGACCTTTAAAGTTGAAATTAATTTTTTAATTAATAATTTAGCTGATGCTATCCAAGGCATTTTAATAAATGACGTTCCAAAATATATTGTAACAATGCTTCCAATAAATAAACTAAAAAGTGACGAGTATGCCGCACCTAAATAACCTATTTTTGGAATTAGAATTAAGTTCAAAATAAAATTCAGAAATGCTATAAAAATACCTAAAAGGGCATATAGAGTTACTCTATCTGTATGAAGAAAATATCCAGTGAATAATTTCCAAATTCCATCAAAAAAGAATGCTAAGCATAAAAGAGGAAATAACAAACTATTTGGAAAATAAGATACATCAAAGATTAACTTGATAACCGTGTTTCCAATAAGTATCCCAACAATTGTGATTAATGCTAGGAATATTACTAAAAAATATGTAGCTGAAACTATTTTATGCTTGTTTTTTTTACGCCCAATATTAATATTTTGGTAAAAGAAGGGGTTCCAAGCATAGCTTACAGCTGTTTGAATGAGCAAAATAATCATTGCAAGTTTGTATGTGGCTGCGAAGACTCCCAAATCATATGTGCCCAAGAATGAATTAATCATCAATCTATCTACCATTAGGATTATCCAAGAAGATAGAGCTGATATAGTTAGAACGCCACCCTGCTTTAAAAGAAGAGGTGAATACTTAGACCATAATTTAATTTTATAATTATTTTTATTGAGAGACCAAAGCGAAAAACATGAAAAAATAAAAGCGCCCAATATAAGACTTATAACTCTTCCGTCCCATGTGAAAAGAAATATGCTAATTAATAAGATTGTGCATGCAATCTCTATTAGACTTCTGGAGTTAAGAAAGATCAGATAAGCTGCAGCATTTTTTTTAACTTGAAATGTGACTAACCTTATTTGTACTACTGCATTACAAATTCCAACAGCAACTCCACTTACAAGGATAGCTAAAGGAATATTCAATGCTTCTCTTACTGGAGGGATAAAATAAATTAAGAATAGAAATAAAATAAATGCTAAAGCAAATTGGATGCTAATACCAAGGATAGAACCTATTAGTTTTTCTGCATCAAAATCTTCTCTATAAAAATTTTTGTTTATTAATGTATTTCCACCAAAAAGGACTATAACTGTTGTTAGTGCAGCAATTGTAATAGCAAGATCTATCTTTCCATATGCGTCAGGTGCAATATTCGAGGTTAAATATATTAATAGTAAGTAACTCATAATCCCATTCATTAATGATGAGATTAGATATATTAACGACTGACTACTAAGACTTTTTCCCTTAAATAATGTTAGAAAAATTCTCATGTAATGTCCCACAATGGATTAAAAATCTAATTTTAAAATGAAGATTTAGATGTATTTATACTTTTTCAATATCATGGCATTCTTCTTTCCAGTCACCCTTATAAGTTTTCGGGATATGCCAATCGCTTCCATATCTCATTTCTAGCCACTTCTTCGGTTCTGATGGTATAGGGTATGATCTTCCATTAAAATTAAAATAATCAAGGTTTAAAAAGTGTTTTTTTGGCTGTCGTCTTACATACCCTGGTTCACTGTAGTTAACTATTTCTTTTTCATCTTCATACCAAAATAAAACATCAAAAATAATATGATCTGAATTGTAATATGCAGCTTGTTGTATATGCCCATCTTTAAAAACTCTCCTGCCTAAAATCATTCCATTATCAATCATTTTTTTATGAAGGGCTTCATACTCAGCACCACCCAAGATATCAATATCAATATCATTATCATGATCAATAAATTTACCCTCCCGGAAGAGTCCTAAAAAAGTTCCATCTGTTAATCTATAAGAGCTACCAGTTGACTCAACAAGAAGACATAGTTTATTCATAACATTTATTGCTTCACTGGGTAGCGGCCGATGAATGTCAAAAGGAAAATAATTAAATTCTGTCCCGCCTGAACCAAATCTTAAATAAGAAAAAATATATTGAAGATATGACTGTATATATCGTTTTAGATAAACTATTTTCATATAAATATATTTCATTATTTTTTGCAAAATATAAAAATTTTTAAAATGAATCTTAGATTGGTTGTTATAAATTCAAATCGATCAAGCTTCTAAATTTTCAATATACCAAGGTATTGTCTCCCGCAATCCATCTTGAATAGAGAATTTTGGAGAATAACCTAAAAACTCACTAGCCTTATTGATGTTTGCTAGTGAATGCAAAATATCACCAGGTCTATTTTCCCCATATATGGGTGTTGAAGAAACAGAAATTTTATTTTCTTGAAGTATTTCTATTAGATAGTTATGAAGCTCTTTTAATGAAGTTTGTTGGCCATAAGAGATGTTATAAATATTATTTTTTGCTTCATTGTTTGCTGTTGCAGCCAAGATATTGGCTTGCACAACATTTTTAATATAACAAAAGTCTCGGCTTATAGAGCCATCACCATTAATGGTTACCTGCTTTCCTTCAAGCAAAGCAGTGATCCATTTGGGAATTACAGCCGCATATGCACCAGTAGGATTTTGCTGCTTACCAAATACATTAAAGTAACGAAGACCGATACAGTTGAAGTTATAGGTTTTTGCAAAAACATTTGCATATAATTCATTAACAAGTTTTGTGACAGCATAAGGTGATAATGGCTTACCAATATTTTCTTCAATTTTTGGAAGCGCAGGATGATCTCCATACGTTGAGCTACTTGCTGCATAAGTGAAGCTCTCAACTGAAGCATCTTTGGCAGCAATCATCATATTTAAATGCCCATTAATATTATTTTCATTCGTAAGTTGAGGATCATTGATTGATCTTGGGACAGATCCAAGTGCTGCCTGATGAAGAACATAGTCAACACCAGAGCAAATAGATGCACAGGATTTTGATGACCTTACGTCTCCTTCTATAAAACTAAAATTTTTCCACTGCTTTCTAGATACTTTGTCTCTTACTTTTTCTAGATTATTATTAAAACCAGTAGAAAAGTTATCCATACCAACTACTTTTTGATTCAAAACAAGCAAGTGCTCTAGAAGATTGGAACCAATAAACCCTGCAACCCCAGTAATAGCCCAAGATTTTGGGCTTTCTTCCAATTTAGCAAGTGCTTTCTCATATACAGTCATAGCTTTTCCTTTATTAATATTTTGTCTAAAGGCGAATTTCTGCCTGATCTAGCGGCAATATATGCTTGAGATCATAAATTACACACTTTGGAGCAGCAAGAGAAAGAATGCCCTCCCTTCCAATTGTTTCAAAATCTTTATGGCTAACGGCAATTACAACTCCATTATAATTGCTAGGCTCTAATTTACTAATTAATGAAATTCCATATAATTTCTTAACTTCTTTAGCGTCTGCGTGAGGATCAAAGCAATCAACAATGACACCATAATCTTCAAGCTCTCTAATTAAATCAATTACCTTCGTATTTCGGATGTCTGGACAATCTTCTTTAAAAGTAAAACCAAGTATTAAAACTTTTGTTAAAGACGTAAATGCCTCATTATTGGCCATTTTTTTTATAAGCTCAGAAGCTACAAATTTAGGCATATTCTCATTTATGCGACGACCAGCCAAAATTAATTCTGGCGAATAGCCTTCTGCTTCTGCTTTATGTGTTAAGTAATATGGATCAACACCGATGCAATGACCGCCAACTAAACCTGGTTTGAACGGAAGAAAATTCCACTTAGTTGCTGCTGCTTTTAGGACTTCATCAGTATCAATTTCTAATAGAGAAAAAATCATTGCCAATTCATTTATAAGACCAATATTTAAATCTCTCTGGGTATTTTCAATAACTTTTGCAGCCTCCGCTACCTTTATGGAGCTTGCCTTGTATGTGCCTGCAGCGATAATAGAACTATAAACATCATCAATAATTTCGGCCGCAAAAGAGTTAGAGCCAGATGTTACTTTTACAATGTCTATTAACCGATGTTCTTTATCTCCGGGATTTATTCGCTCTGGGCTATATCCTGCATAAAAGTCTTCATTGATTTTTAGACCTGATATTTGTTCAATAATCGGGATGCATTCTTCTTCAGTGGCACCTGGATAAACAGTCGATTCGAAAACAACAATATCTCCAGGGTTTATAACTTCGCCTATAATCTTACTAGCTGAAATTAAAGGCTCCAAGTCAGGCTTTTTGAATTCATCGATTGGTGTTGGAACGGTAACAATATAAAAAGAGGATTCTTTTAAGCTAGAAATTTCTGAACAAAAAGATAATTTAGATGATGATTTTAAGTCACTACTACTTACCTCTAGGGTTGAATCAACTTTATTCTCTAATTCTAATAACCGATCCTTGTTAATATCATAGCCAATCGTATTAAACCTCTTTCCAAATTCTACTGCCAAAGGTAAGCCAACATACCCTAAGCCAATAACCGCAATTTTAATATCTTTTAGAGATTTCATATGCACTCCATTTTTTAG
>MDTD01149324.1_pt1 | contig 12409 bp, 7 predicted proteins | sample 811221 | NCBI WGS metagenome assembly MDTD01 (sample SAMN05326646, study PRJNA326480) | marine metagenome | isolation source: seawater | place: Pacific Ocean: South West | collected 2011 | reverse complement strand
GCCCAATCCACAGCAAAAGCACGATCAGCAGGAAGCTCAAAAACGTCATAATGAGGATGACGGGGAACGAAATAATGAAACTAAGCAGGCCGACGCTAACGCTGCCAAAGGCGTGATAACGCATATGTTGCAAGGGGACATGCAGTGATTGCGGAAAAAGCAGCAAACACAGCGCCCCGGTTATGAACAAGGCCGCCCCTTCCTGAATAGCACTGCGGGCAAACAAGCTCAATGAACCTGGTTCTTCCAAATTAGGGAGCGGCACAGATTGAGCGGGAATGTAGATTGTATCGCCATCAACCGCGCCAGCAATAACACCCGTCGAAGGTGATTCGTACTGCAAATTGCCGCTTACATTGGCATCCGCATCGACATTCAGGCCCGGTTCAGCCAGAGTAAGATCCAGATTGAAGGGGAGCAGCAGGGTCGATACGCTGTTACTGGCCGCACTGGAATCGCCGACATGGGCATAGACATCGCTGGTGATAGCCCCTGTGACATTGAAGGTCGATCCCCAGAAATTAACTTCATCACGCACAGTGCCATTGACGATCAACTGGTAGCCCAGATTGATGATACTGCCTGGTAAAAAAGCGTCCTTGGTAATGGTGGTGCTGATGTCCAGGGCAATTAAGTTGCTGGTGGCAGCACGGCCTACAGCCTCGTCCATATCCGGGTCAGCAGCAACATTCCAATTGAGGGCGATGCCCCCAAAATGCACATCACCGGTGACGCTGCCGTTGATCGTCAACTGGGAGCTAGCCAGGTAAATGCTGCCGTTCACATCACCGTTGATTTCCGCACGCAGGGCCGCACCCAAAACGCTGCCGTTCACGGTGCCATCAATAATGAGATCTTCACAGAGTGAAAATAAGTTACCCTCAACGACCTCGTCTTCTTCGACGTAGCACTCGTTGCCCTGGCGTATTTCACGGGCAAAAATCAAACTCGGTGGGAGTATTAACAGGATGAACAGAAGAAATAGTACCCGAGTAAAGGACCATTTGCGCATGGTTGACATAGGTATCCAGTTGGGTATCCCGTGCAATTTTGGTTAGTCTTACGTTGGCAAAGTCTTACTCTCTATTGTATCATGACGTATATATAGAATGATGCAAACCGTAGGTTCACAAAACCCAACCCTTTTTCATCCAAATGAGCAAATTTTAATGATTGTATAGTGCAACATGATTTGCCGACTGAGGATGATTGCTTTACAAGCTGCATTGGCAGCGTTTAGCGACGTAGGGCTAACCATACCGAGTGAACGATTGGGAGTCAGCAGTGGCGGACGAGGAAAACCGGGAACAAAAGGCACCAAATGAGGATGCTATCGTCACCGGTGAGCTAAAGTCAAAGAAGAAAGAAACCGAATACCTCGATCTCCCCCAAGATAACGACCCGATGCCGGAGCGCCCACCGCGCCCTGGGACGAGTTATCTGACGTCGGGCTGGCGTCTGCGTTTTATCATAGGTAACGAAATCAAGATTATCCCCATTCAGGATACCATCGTCATCGGGCGCGTACTGGATAACGAAACCAGCATTGGTTTCGACCTGACGCCCTATGGCGCGTATCATTTTGGCGTCTCTCGTAAGCACGCGGTTTTGACGCTGTTCGATGGATCACTGTATTTAGAAGATTTAGGCAGCACCAACGGCACGCGCATAAACGGGTTCCAGTTGACGCCGCGCCAAAAATATCGTCTGCGTGACGCCGATGAGCTAGAATTTGCCCGGCTGCGTACGATCATCCGCTTTGAAAAGCCGAGCTAATCATCCGACGGACTGGCCCGGCAGAGCGCCGTGGCAGTAACCGGGTTATGGGGAACACACTGTCAGGAGCAAGCTGTCCAGGCAACTTGTGCTTGCCAATTGTGATGCCCAAAAGTATAGTGAACCTCATATTGGTAGCAATGTTCATGCTATTACACACGTTTGAGAACAGTCATGGTCAGGCGCTTTTCTAATCGTCTATTCGGCGGCGTATGTGCAGGTTTAGCTTCGATAACTCCTTTCAGCCCGGCAGTTTGGCGCTGGCTGTTTGTGATCCTCACTGTGCTGACCTCCGGCGCGGCAGCTTTGGCCTATGTATTGCTATGGTGGCTGCTGCCATTAGAAAACCCCCTCCAAGACAATCAACGTAACCCGGCTGGCATCCTGGCGATTGTGATAGCGATTGCCATCATCGCGGGCTGGTTCTTGCGCGACACCCTGGCGACCTCGCTTGGTGCAGATATGTATTGGCCACTGGTGCTGACCGTACTGGCGCTGGCTTTTTTGCTGCGACAATTACGCAGTTCCCGCGCCCAGAGCAACATCATTCTGGGTTTGGTCATGCTAGCCGTCCCGCTGTTGATGATCGCGGGCAGCGCCGACATTCTGCCGACTGGCCTGTATGACCTCGTGCTGCGCGCTTGGCCCGCCCTGTTGATCTTCCTGGGATTGACGCTGCTGTTGCGCCCCCGGACGCGCTCGGCGAGTTTCTTCGCGCTGTTGGTCAGTCTGGTGCTGGTAGCAGGTATCACCGCCTACGCCTTCTCCAGCCGCGTGAATGAACCGCGCACGGATAACACGGTCCTGGCCGAAGAACCTGTGTCAGAGGGCATCACCACCTTGCAAATCAACATCAACATGCTGGATACGGATGTGGTCGTGTTTGGCCGGGAAGATGATGAGCGCATCATCGAAGCTAGCTTTGCCGGGAGTACCGCCAGCGAAGTTTCGCCCAGTTATTTAGAAGATGGCCTGGGCAGCGGCACCTTTACTATCCAGGAAACCAAGCCGACCGCTTTCCCCACATTAGATGAAGTCGGGCGCGGTGAATTACAGATCATCCTGCCAACGAATGCCGCTATCGCCGTGTCACTGGTCACGCAAAACGGCACGGTCAACTTCGATGCAGCGATCCTGGAATTGGAACGGCTCAAGATGACGCTCGATAATGGCGATGCCATCGTCACGCTGCCGGATTACCAACCGCGTTCCCCTTCAGTAGAAGCAGACCCCGGCGAGCTAACGGTCAACAATGGCGATTTGCGCGTGCGCGTCCCGGCAGCAGTCGGTGGGCGCTTTGTCCTCGACCAGGCACGCAACAGCCAACCGACCCCGCTTGAAGAGGATTTTGATGATCTCTTGTATGCGCTGGAACTACGCCTGAATGAATGGAACTTGATCGCACGCGATTATGACGACATGGCTGTTCAGGTGACATACGGCATCAACGTGCCCAATGGCAACTTCCGGCTGGATGTCATTGACGAACTGGGAGCGACTTCGGACACAGAATCCGAAAGCAACTAAAAAACTTCCTCTTTGCTATTGATCGGGCGCATTCCACATTCCTTAACAGGACCTTATCGCTCTTTATCGAAAAGAGCGCTATACTTACTATTATCCCAACTTATCCCAACTATATCCCAATTTGACATGACCTGGCGCATTCATCTCACAGCACAAGCTGTCAACCACCTCCAAATTTTACCGGGCAAGAACCCGGTGTTAGCGGCATGGTCACGTCCTGATCGCGTCGAGTACTATGACCTCGACAGCGGCACCAAATTGGGCGATGACAGCATTCCGCCTGCCCCCAATGGCGACCGCAGCAGTGACGACTGGTTGCAATTCGTCAGCGCACTTAAGGGGCCAGATGACAATACCTACTTGCCCGTCATCCAGTCCGAAAGCACCACCATCTATACCACCGACGACGGCAAACTGCGCCTGTACCGCGTCTATGATAATGAGCTTTATGTTCAAACCGACGACCGCGAGGTCATGCTTGATCCAGGCGATGCGACTCAGTTCGTGTCGGTGGACCTCGACCGCGCATTGGGCATGATCGTAGCATTGGATGAAATGGGCAAGCTGCACATCTACCAGCAGGATATGCGACTGGGCGCTTTTGACCTGGGCCTGAACCTGGACATGCTGCGCCGTCCGGCAGTGGTCGTCTCACGCGGGGGTGGCAATATTTTTGTCTCCGATGGCCGCCAACTGATCCTTACCGATTCCAGCGGCAAAGTTCGCAAGAGCCAGCCGACACACTATATCATCGCGCGCATGGCCTGCTCACCCAATGGGGGCATGCTGGCCACCAGCGATGCCGAATCGGGCGTCATTCGTGTGTATCATGGGGATACGTTGGTGCTGACCCATCAGAAATTCGCCATTGATTTAGTCGCGGATGCCACCCAAGTCCAGCTATTAGCCGACTTGCCGCCACTGGATACCATCGCCCGTGCGCTGACGGTCCACGCTAAAGGCGTGTTGGCCTTCGCCATGTCGGGTGTGGTTTGTGTAACGGATGTCAGCCGCATGGATGAGCTACCCCGTCCGCGTAAGTTGCTATAGCGCTGCATCTAGTACCACTTCAGCATAGTCCTATCCCCGTGTTTGATGTACATTTTGTGCGGATCGCATTGTTCGAGTTGCCATCAGGTGAGGCTCCCACATGACCCAACGGCTGCATATTCAACCCATCATAGCTGTCTTTGCTGTGCTGATAACGGCACTGGCCCTATTCGCTGGGTCGATTGCTGCACAAGATAGCAATGCCAGCGTCATCGATATGTGGGAGGGGCTTAACGTGCGCTCTGCACCGGATGGCGGCGCCAGCGTCATTGGGGAACTAGCAGGCCGGACACCTGTGACGATCCTCACCCGGACGCGGGATAATGCCTGGTTCCAGGTGCAGATGCCTGATGGCCAGCTCGGTTGGGCAGCAGCGGGTTACTTTGACCTCAAGGTAGAAATCTGGCAGATTCCAATAGAAGGCGCAAGCCAGCCCGTAGACGAACCTCAACCCGATCAACCATCAGCCGAAGCGCCCGCCCAGGAGCCGATCAGCGTGCCAACCGATTTCGAGGCCAATGCATCGGTCGCAGACAGCGCCTATGGCGGCCTGAACCTGCGCGATGACATCAACGGCAGTCGTATTGGGTTACTGGCAGCAGGCACACCGCTGACCGTACTCGGCGAAAGCGGCGGTTGGCTGAATGTACAAGCGCCCGATGGTCAAGTCGGCTGGGTATCGGCGCGTTACGTCGATCGTCAGTCCACAGGCACGACGAGTAGCGCAACCAGCACAGTCGATGCTGGCGGACCGCTGCCGCGCGGCGTGGCGGCGATTGTCCAGCGTGGACGCCAACTAGGGAACAACGCCAACAATTTTTCGCGGGTCGGCGACAGCATCACCGCCTCTGATTTGTTCCTGTATCCGATTGGGCATGGGGCCTACACTCTGGGCGCGTATGGCCACTTACAGGAAGCCATTAACTTCTTCAGCAGCGACGATAATTCATTTTTGCATCGCCCGATTGCGGCCAATTATGGCTGGACGACTGCCGATGTACTCAATCCGGCGCAGGCCGATGGCAACCGCTGCCAAGCCGGGCAAACACCGCTGGCCTGTGAATATCGCACGGTGCGGCCTGCTGTCGCGCTCATCATGTTTGGCAGCAATGACGTTGCCCTGCTCAGCCTGGACCAGTACGCAGCCAACCTCGACCAGATTGTGCAGATCACGATTGGCCAGGGTATCGTTCCTGTGCTGAGCACGATCCCACCGCGCAATGGCTATGATGTCGGCGGCATCAACGGTGTGGTACGGAACACAGCCACCCGTTATGGCATTCCACTATGGGACTATCATGGCGTCATGGTCGGCTTGCCTAGCAGTGGCCTGAGCGCCGATGGCCTGCATCCGTCAGCACCCGCAGATGGCTTCGCCTATGCGGCCAGCTTCACCGAGGGATTTTTGCAGTATGGCACCGTTCAGCGCAATTTAGGCGCACTGGAACAACTCTACGCATTGTGGCGCGATGTCCTGGCTGGCTAAATACGCGCTGCCGCTGTGCATCCTGCTGTGCTTCGTCGGACTGGCGCTGCATACGGCCTATGTCGTCCCGGCTTTTGAAAATTCCGACGAAGCCGAGCACTTCCTTTATGCACAGACTATCGCCGCCAATGGGGTGCTGCCGACCATTGTGCCGCGTGACACCCTGAATGATGCAGATTCCGCGCTGGCCCGCTGGAACAACCACGCGCACCATCCACCTCTATTCTACCTGAGCGCCGCCGTCATCAGCGGCTTTGATCGTAGGGAGCTAGCGAGCTATCTGCGCACCAACGATTTAATCTTCACACGCGGGGTTACGGCCAACAATCCCAACAAGTGGCTGCACAGTCCTCAGCCACCGACCGACCAGAGTTTGCTGGCGCTCAACATGGTGCGCTGGCTGAATATCGCTATTGGCATGGTCACGCTCAGTCTGGTCTATAAAACGGCCTTGATCGCGTTACGCAGTCGCTATGCAGCGGCGCTAGCGATGGGTTTCACGGCGGCGATTCCGACTTTCATCAGCATTCACAGCAGCGTAAGCAATGACCCACTGGTGGTCATGCTGTTCAGTGCGGGGTTGTTATGGAGCGTGCGCCTGCTGCATCGTCGCCAATTGACCCTGCACGATGATCTGCTCATTGGCTTGATAGCCGCCGGGGCCGCCCTCAGCAAATTGACCGGAGCGGCGCTGTGGGCAGTCGTGATCGTTGCGCTGGCGATTTCTGTGCTCAAGCAGTGGATTTCGTTGCGGCGTGCTGTGCGAACACTGGCGACAGCACTGGTGATCTTCGCCCTGCTGGCGGGCTGGTGGTATGTCCGTAACTGGCAGCTCTATGGCGATCCGTTGGCGCTGGATGCGACCGCCGCCATGTGGGGCCGTGACTTCGACGTTGTGGCGACTTCGTTTACACAGGAATTGCAACGGCTGGCACTGTCCTTCTGGATGATGGTCGGCTACCGTCACGAGCCAATTTTCGCGCCGGATTGGTTTTACGGTGTGGCGGCGGCTGTTGTCGGGCTGGCCGGATTGGGCATCATCGGACGCAGGCGTGTTCGGCTCAGCATATGGGACGCAAATCTGCTACTGGTAACAATAGCGGTCGTGGTGGCGCTGGTGGCGATAGGCACAGTCAGCGTCGATATTTCCTATGGTCGCCTGCTGATGCCTGCTATCGGCGCACTGGCTATTTTGCTCGGCTGGGGATTGGCACGTCTGCCCTGGCGGCTGGGTTCGCTGGTAATGATCGCCTTTTTCATCAGCAGCGGCGTAGTGCTAATCCGCGATTTGCCAATGCACTATCGGCCGCTGGTAGCGATTGAAGCCCTGCCAAACACCGTCACGCCCGTCGATTGGCAGCTTGATGACCTGGCGATAACGGGCATCGAACTGCATCAGGCGACAATACAACCAGGTGATATGCTGACGTTTGATCTGTATTTGCAGGGCAGCAATGCGGCCAATCCGGCCTTGAACGCCACGCTGGTCGATAGCCTGACGGGCGAACCAGTGGGTCAGGTCGATGTGTTCCCCGGCATGGCCCCCACGGACAGCTTACAAGACAGCACACTCTATCGGGCGACCATCACCCTGCCACTGGATGCCAGCAACAAAGCACTTTCCCCCAGGGCGCTGTTGCTACAAGTGCGCTGGTACGACGTCGGTAACGCTGAATGGCTGGACTTTACAGTCGGTAACGGCACTCTGGAAGGTGCGGCGCTATGGGTCGATACCGACTATGCGCGTCCGCAGTTGGCACAGGTGATGGACATTCAATTTGACGATTTGCTCAAGCTGGCCAGTTATGACATTGACCCAGCAGAGACCAGCGCTAGCGACGTCATCAGGCTTGATCTAGCATGGGATATACAGGCCCAACCAGACCAAGACATGGTGCTGACTGTTCAACTTTACAATGCAGAGGGCCAATTTATCAGTCAGTGGGATGGTCCGCTGGCGGGATTGCCTTACTGGCTATGGCGTGATAACTTGAGTGTGATCAACAGCCGTGACATTGCACTGCCGGAAGAGTTACCCGCTGGTGACTACCAACTGCGCCTGGGCTGGTACGACTTGGATACGCTGACACGCCTGCCCGTTGAGAATGCTCCTCAGCAGGACAATTTAGCGATTTTAGAAACGCCACTCACAATCAGACCTTAACAACTGCACCAGTGACCCGACACCAGCACTGCGCTACACTTGGCTGCTATATAGTCATCCTACAAAAGAGGCATCCACATGGAGCTTACAGCAGTTCGCGATATTGTCATCGACATGGCCAAAGAAGCGGGTGCAATCGCACTCGATTATTATCAGCGTCCGCTTGTTTACAATACGAAGGCCAGCAACTACGACATCGTCACCGAGGGCGATAAAGCCACCGAACTGGCGATTGTCGCGCAGATCAAAAAACATTTTCCAGGGCACTATATTCATGGTGAAGAAGGCGGCGGCCAGGGCGACCCGAATGCCGAGTATCATTGGTATGTGGACCCCATCGATGGCACAACCAACTATGCCCATTGCTTCCCCTATTGGTGTACCAGCATCGCCATGACCACACAGGACCGCCAACCCCTGGTGGGCGTGTTGTATGCCCCCGTCATGAATGATCTGTTTGTGGCGGTCAAAGGCCAGGGCGCAATGCTCAATGGCCAGCCGATCCATGTAGCTGAGCGCGCAGAACTGGCTGAGTGCATTGTCGTCAGCGGCTTCCCCTATGATCGCAAGACCAACCCGGATAACAATCAAGCGGAGTGGTCAGCGATGGCGCCCTTGGTACGCGGCCTTCGTCGGTTGGGCAGCGCCGCGCTGGACATGGCCAATATCGCCGCTGGTCGACTGGATGGGTACTGGGAACGGGGACTACATCCCTGGGATACGCTGGCGGGCGTTTTGCTCATACAGGAAGCGGGTGGCAAAGTGTCCACCTATTCGGGCGAACCGAACCCCCAAAATACAGAAGAAGGCCGCTACCTGGTCAGCAACGGCCATGTTCACCAAAAGATGGTGGATGTCTTGATGAGTGCTCGTAAATCCTAGCTGATGTCACCGAGCAGGTCGCGTAATTCATCGTCCATGAAGAGCGATCCGGTGCCCTTTTTGCGCTTGATGACGCGGTACATAACTACATCTTCGTAACCGGGTTTAGGACGCGGGATATTATCTGTCGGCTCGCACTCAAAGACGTCACTGATTTCATCATAAACGGCCTGGCTGATGATGATCTCGCCTTCTGCGGCTTGCTCTTGCAAATATTTACTGATGTCGTAGGCTTCGCCCAGGGCCGCCAGTTCTTTGCGATCGGGCGAACCCACGTTACCGATCACCGCCGGGCCAACATGCAAGCCAATGCCATAATATAGGCGCTCATTTTCCGGCATGACCTCATGCTGGGCGATTAGATCCAGCCGCAGTTGCAGCGCCGCGCTCACCGCCCGCACCACATGGTCTTCCTGCGGATTGAACTGCGTGTTCCACATGCCAGTCACGGCATCACCCAGGTATTTATCCGTGATGCCCTCAAACAGGCCAATGGCATCGCTGGCAAGGCTCAGGTATTTATTGATGGCCTGCATCAAATCTTCGGGTTCAAGTTCTTCGCTAAAAGTCGTAAAGCCGCGCACATCGGCGAACATGCAGGTAATTTCGCGTTCCTGCGGCCGCATATCGATGGAACTGGCATCACGGAAGTGATCAAATAGGGCCGAAGGTAAGAACAATTTGACTTCTGCTAACTGCGAGGCCAGCCGCTTTTGCTCGGTCAAGTCACTGACGACGATAGTCACACCTGCGTTAGCGCTGTCGGCATCGCGCAGGGGGCTGAGGGCCACCGTCCAATAGCGCGTGCCTGCACCGGGCAGTTCCACCGTGAGTTCGATGCGCGACTGCTGGCCCTGGCTATGCGCCAATTGCAAATTCTCAGTGAAATGCTCTGGTAGCATGGGCAACAGGTCATCCAACGGTCGATTTTCCGCCACGTCGTCATCAGCCAACCCCAGGATCGAGCGCATAGCGGCATTGACGATCAAGACCTGATTGTCATGATCGACAGTAATGACGCCATTGGCAATCGAACTGAACAGGTTACGCATGCGGTCACGGATGTCAGTGACTTCAGCCAACCGGATACGCGAGGCTTCAAATAATTGGGCATTTTCAATAGCGACCGCTGCCTGGTCAGCAAAGGCCTTGAGCACGTCCATTTCTTGCTCGCGGAAGACACCGGGCATAAAGCGGTTGTCGCAATAGGCCACGCCGATGACCTCATCGCGGACCTTAAGCGGTACAGCGACGATACTGCGCAAGTTGTAGCCAGCAATACTCTGGCTGGAATTATAGCGCTGGTCAGCGGCGGCGTTGTCTGTCAGGATCGCTTCGCCCTTCTCAGCGACATCGCGCACAATCGTCTTGCTGACAATGAGTCCCTGGCTGTTATCGAGCTGGGCCTGATCCATGCCACGCGCGGTACGAAATTCCAGTTCGCCTGTGTGTTTGCTCCTGAGGGCGATGTATCCGCGCTCAGCACGGGTCAGGGCAATGACGGTATCCATCACCTGATTCAACACATCATCGGTACTCAGGGAGGAATTAATCAGCGCGCTGGTATCTGCTAAAGCGCGCAAGGAACGCAGCTCAACCAGATTATCGACCATCGTACGACTGAGATTATCGACCTGGGATTTGAGCGTGCGTAAATTATCGAGCGACCCCGATGGCAAACTCATCCCACGCTGACGCAGCAGGTCGCGCTGGGTACGCAAAAGCTGCGTCACATCATCAATTTTTTGAGCGAGCTTGCTCAGCCCTTCCGGCTGTTTATTCTGATCGGGTGTGTTATTCATAGCAACCCATTACCTTAAATGGCACATTTCGATGGCATATACGGATGCAGAGGACGTATCCGGCGCTAGTCTGCGGCCGAGACCTCATAAATTTCGATACCTTGTTGGCGGCCCTTCACCTGAATCGTTCCTAACTCGTTAAAGTGCAGGCCATCCTGGGTGGTCAGCAGTTCGCAAGTGGCTTCACTGACGATGATCTGGCCCATTGCCGCATTTTCTTCCAGCCGCTTGGCCGTGTTGATCGTATCGCCAATAGCAGTGAAGTCGCGGCGGCTGGGGCTGCCCACGTTACCGAGGGTCGCTACACCGGTATGAATCCCTGCCCGGTAAGGCCAAACCTCCGGGTTGATGCCCTCTTGTTGGTACAAATTGAGGAAGGCACGGTGCATATCCAGCGCGCAGGCCAACGCCCGGTCGGGGTGATCTTCCGATGGGTTCAGGCGCGTATTGAATAGGGCCATGACTTCGTTACCCATGTATTTATCCACGATGCCCCCGTAACGATGCACGCAGTCGGTAGCAGCGCTCAAATATTGGTTGAGCATATCGAGCATTTGACGTGGGCTAACGTGCTTGAGACTGGCAAACGAACGCGCTTCCACAAACAAGCAGGTGACAATACGGCGTTCCCCACCCAGCGAAATGCGGCTGATCTCATGAATATTGTCGACCATCTGCGGCGGCAGGTAGGTCTTGGTGATACGGATTTGCTGCTCTTGTTCGCGCAGGTCGGTGACATCATCCAGCACAACCGCCACACCGCGTGTGGTCTCTTCGGCATCGCGCAAGGGGCTGAGCTTGATGTTCAGCGCACGGCGACCCTCAGACGTGACGATTTCGCCTTCGATCTGCTGAGCCGCTCCTTCTTCACGAATCTGGGCCAGGGCCTGGTCAATATCGGCGGTGATGCGCGGCAGCAAATTGCTCATCGGCTGGCCAATAAAACTCTCCGACTGGAAGTCGAGAATTTGGGTCGCAGCGCGGTTGATTGTTGTAATCAGATCCTCGGAATTGGTGGCGATGATACCGCTGGCAATCGAGGCGAAGACGCTGTCCATCAATTCCTTGACGCGCGTAATTTCCCCTAGCAGCAATTGGATACGCTCGAATAGACGCGCATTGGAAATCGCAACGGCGGCGGTATTGGCGAAAGCCGTCAGCGTGCTGCGCTCGCGGTGGGTAAAGACGCCGGACTGCATGCGGTTATCGACGTAAACCACACCAAGAATATCGTCTTTGTACAGCAGTGGCACACACAAGACCGAGCGCATGTTCAAGTTGGCGATGCTGACGTTGTCCATCAAACGCTCATCCTGGTAGGCATCATCGGCCAGAAGGGGTTCGCGCTTGGTGATGACTTCCTTGATAATGCTCGTGCTGACCTCTGGCGTGGCTCCTGGTGCAGTTTGGCCCGTGAGAATTTCCTCGCGGATAATGCGGAAGACGAGCTGCTTTGTTTCTTTGTTGAGCAAAATGAGATAGCCACGTTCGGCGCGTGTCAGTGCAATGACCACATCCATCGTGCGTTGGAGGACCGTATCGACATCCAGTTCACTGTTGAGCTGGGTAGACATATCGGCCAGGGCGCGCAACTGGCGCAATTCAGCCTGCTCCTCGACAAAACGATCCGCCAATCCGGCTAAGTCTTTGCCAATGGAATCCAAGGTTGTCATGACCATCGGCGGCAGGTTCATGCCGCGTTGCTTGAGGATGGCTTTCTGG
>MDTD01069494.1_pt1 | contig 12409 bp, 5 predicted proteins | sample 811221 | NCBI WGS metagenome assembly MDTD01 (sample SAMN05326646, study PRJNA326480) | marine metagenome | isolation source: seawater | place: Pacific Ocean: South West | collected 2011 | reverse complement strand
CAAGCAATAAGCCAGACGTACGTCAGTGGCCAGTTGCTGCATATAGAAGAAACGGTCAAGCTTTAGGTACATTTAACGACGTAGATGGAGATTCTTCCTCTAGTGGTCGTCTGATTGATCCTTCAAAAGATTTCACACACTTGCCTTCTAGAAAATATCTTAAGTTTACTTTCCCACTCCAGGGAGGTTTCGATGGTGTTAATATTTTCGATGAAGACAAAGCAAAATTCAGAGACAATGCTGTTAGAAGAGAGATTGACAACGCGTCTGCTCAAGGCGGTACAGCTGGACCAACAGTAGCAGCGATTAGAAAAGCGATAGATGTTTTAGAAGAGAAATCTGATGTTGACATCAAGCTTCTTGTAACGCCAGGGCTTCGTCACGAGTCAATCACAGATTACGCAATGGAATCAACTGAGAGACGATTTGATGCGATGTACATCATGGATATCGAAGAAAAAGACACAGTAAGCGCATTCGTAACCTCTTCAGCTGATCAAGTTATCAACGTTTCACACACAGCGGCGAGATTCGCCAGCAGAAACTTGGACTCTTCATTTGCAGCAGCTTACTTCCCAGATGTAGTAATTCAAGATCCTGCAACAAAAACCAACGTTCAGTGTCCACCATCTGTTGCTGTCCTCGGTGCTATGAGCTTCAACGACTCGGTTGCCCATCCATGGTTCGCCCCAGCTGGATTCAATAGAGGCGCGCTCGGTTCTGTTGTAGAATCACAAGTTAAGCTCAACCAACAAAACCTTGACGACTTATATGAAGTTGACATTAATCCAATTGCTACATTTGGTCACACTTCAGATATAGTCATATTTGGTCAGAAAACAGTTCTTGCAAACAAGAGTTCTCTAGATAGAGTCAATGTACGAAGGCTTCTAATAGAGATTAGACGACGTGTCAAAGCTGTTGCTAACACCCTGTTGTTCGAACCTAACAGAGCTTCTACTCTAGAGAGATTTAGTGCTTTAGTAAGTCCTATCCTCTCACAGATACAATCACAGCAAGGTTTGGACAGGTTTAAGGTGCAGATTGACACCACAACTACAACACAAGCTGATGTAGAAAATAACACAATCCGAGGAAAGATATTCTTGCAGCCTACAAGAACTGTAGAATTCATTGCGCTTGATTTTGTTGTCACAAATGCTGGAACTGAAATCTAAAAACAGACAAAAGGCATATTTAATAAAGTATACACTCTTAAGGAGAGATTAAAAAATGGCAGATACACTTTCAGTAACTGAGATGCTACCCAATAAATTCGAACCAAAAAGAAAATTTAGATGGGTATTTGCAATTGAAGGAATTGATTCATTCTTAATGAAGACAGCAGCTCGTCCTTCTATAACAACAGAAGAGCAAGAAATAAGCTACATAAATCACACAAGATATGTTGCCGGCAAAACAAAGTTTGATGCACTTAGTGTGACACTTCATGATCCTATTGCACCATCCGGTGCTCAGCAAGTTATGGAATGGGTCCGTACTCACTTCGAATCAGTTTCAGGCCGCGGCGGCTATGGAGACTTTTACAAGAGAGATTGCCAGCTTAAATTACTCGATCCAGTCGGAACTGTAGTAGAGCTCTGGGACATTAAAGGTGCTTTCTTGACAGCAGCATCATTTGGTGACTTGGACTACGGCGCATCAGATCCTGCAGAAATATCTTTAACGATTAGATACGATAACTGCGTCCTGCAGTACTGATATCAAAAATTCCTTAAGAGCTTTAAAGCCTCCTGCTCTAGTAGCACGGAGGCTTTATTCTTTAACAAGCAGCTTCTTATTTATAAAAGCAGGCTTTTGTGTACAATTTCAAAAAAGGGATCTTGCTATATACTCATGTAGCTCAATAAGTAATAATATAGCACAATTATAGGAAAGAGTATGTCAATAGAATCAATGGCAGGGGTTTCAACTTCAACCACAGACTTAATAGATCCAGAACCTTTAGATTCTCCAGAAAGATCTTTGGGAGTTGTTATTGGTACATCAGTTCGTGGTCCCGCTTTTGTTCCGATAGGCTTTTTCAGAAACGACGAGTTTAAGAAAACTTTTGGCAAAATAGACGCAACAAGTTTCGGAAAGATTGCATTAAGAAACTGGCTAAGGTATTCTAATGGATCATTTGTAAGGATCTTGGGTGTAGGCGACGGCAAAAAAAGAAAGAAGGCAGGGGAGAATGCAGGTATTGTCAACAACGCAGGATTTGTTGTAGGGCAAGAACTTGTTCTCACTAGTAGCGGTTTTATTGGTGCAAACCACAGAGCCTACTCGCATGGACCACCCGGCCGGACTTACTTTTTAGGGTGTTTTATGTCAGAGTCAGCAGGAAGCACGATATTCTCAGATGCAGGTCTGGAGCACTCACTAGATGATCATGGCATTAAAAGAGGTGCGATTCCAATTTTAAGAGGTGTTCTCATGGCACCCTCTGGTGTTGTCTTGTCATTGAGCACCAAAGCAGCAACTAATAATGTACCGCTGGCACAGAGAGCCCATAATGTTTTTAGCACCACACAAGACGCAGGGTTAGCTTTTGGTGACATAGACACTAAGGAAGGTTCTGATCAAGAGATTGTTTTGCTTTTAAACGGTTTTAAAGCAACAGATGATTATGCGAATATAATCTCTGCTTCCCTAGACCCAGAGGCAACTACAGACACCGATGTGGGTGCACCATATTTTACTTCTGCGTTCAATACAGATCCGACAAAAATTCAAGAAGCAGGTCACTATCTTCACACACATTATGACATACCTGCACTTTGGGCTGTGCCGACTGGAACGTTGATAACAAAACATGCAGATGATACTAGTGTGTCAACGTCTGTCTCTGGAGAATCAGTTAGAAAATTTCAGACTGCGTTTTTGTTGACTTCCAGCTTGTCTAGAAACTCTGGGTCAAAATCAGAAATAGACTCTATCGGATGTCCTAATTTTGAAAATTATCAAAATAGATTTACACATGCCTTTTCTCCGTTCGTTACAGCACAGAAAATAGGTGGAAAAGTTCAAAAGCTGTTTAGAGTTCACGCACTTTCGGACGGTGTACTTGACGATTATCCTGCGCCTTACCCACTAACATCAGAAGAGTTGGATGCCAGAACCAAGGATTTAGACATACCACTCAAAATAACTATTTTAAACATTTTACCCTCAACAGCCAAAGGAAACTATGCTAAATTTGACTTAATGGTAAGAAACTTTTACAGCAAAGATTCAGTCGATCTTGCTGATGGTGCTTCCATAGGAGAAACATTTTTAGAACACTTTAAAGAACTGACACTTGACCCATTCGATCCTAACTTTATTGCTAGGAGAATTGGAGATATGCATACTTTCTACAACTTTGATAAAGACAAAGACCAACAGAGGATGGTAAGAGATGGAAAGTACGGAAACGTCTCTAGGTATATTAGAATTGAGATGCACCCAGAAATTGGTAACAAACGCAATCTCGACGAAGACATAATGCCCGTAGGATTTGCAGGCATCAATCATCTAGTACTTTCAGGAACAACATCGCAAGGCGTTTCAATTTTAACAGGATCTTCAAACCCAGACCCTAGTTCAGGCACTGGAGGGTTATCTGTCAAAAGGCCAATTGGTCCTATACCCTTAGCAAATATGAGTCAATTACCTTTACCAATGAGAGAAAATTTAGCCATTCATCCTGTTGGTTCTTCGGGTGAAAAATCTGTAAACAATCTTTTGACATGGGGCGTCCAGTTTACACAAAAATCTCATTTGTCTAAAACTAATCAGTCAGATAAAATTAACAAGAATGTAAGAAGTTTAGTGGAATATTTTCCGGACTTTCATACTAACTTTCAAAATCCATGGGTAGGTAACAATGAGGGAGCATCTGACATCAACGGAGCTGTTTTAGACGCGTCTAAGTTTAATAGAAATGGATTTAGCTTAGAAAATGTAGAAGTAATCTTCGACTCAGTGACTAAGCTACCGAAATCAGACCAATGGGTAGTTGCAGCTTACAGAAGAAATGGAAAGTCAGTAGGCACAATGATAACTGCGGACGGAACTAGTACAGCAAGCTCAAAACTTTTAACACCTACAGACTTTTTCCAGACACCTGACAATCCAATCACACAATTTTTAAAGTTTACATTCCCTCTCCAGGGTGGCTTTAACGGTTACAACATATACGACGATGACAAAGCCAACTTTAGAGATTTAGCTGTAAAGAGAGAAGTACAAGATTCAGCTCAGGGAAGAAAAAACGGCCCGACATACTCTGCATATAAGAAAGCTTTAGAAGTCGTCAAAGACAAAAACAACGATTTTAGAACATTGGCAGTGCCTGGAATAAGAAATAAAACTCTGGCAGGCGAAATTATTGATGCGTGCGAAGAAAGATTTGACACTTTTTACGTGATGGACATAGAACAGTTTGACACCAACGGAGCTGATGTTCAAGAATCAGGCAATGGAGTAAATGCTGTCAACACAGCTAATACATTCGCGCAAAGGTTTGTAAATTCATCCTTTGCAGCTGCCTACTTTCCAGATTTAATATTGGATGGGACAGCCTATCCAGATGCTGTTGGAATGCCCACGGAACTAATAGTACCGCCTTCAGTTGCTGTTATGGGAGCACTTTCAAGGAATGATGCTTCCCTCGGAGTTGGAGTACGTCCAGTCGGAACAACTAGAGGAGCATTGAGAGAATTTGTGACAGACACACAGACTAAGTTTGACCCTGAGTCTGAAATTGAAAAATGCTATCTTAGTAAAATAAACCCAATAACAGTAATACCAGCAACTACGTCTGGAGGAGGTTCTCCGTCTCCCGCAGGCCCTATAATACAGTCACAACTGACGACCCTCAACGAAAACGCTGCTAACATGTCAAGAATTGATGTTAGAAGACTTGTCATCGAAATACGAAGAAACGCTCGAAGGCTTGCACGAACTGTTCTTTTTGATGGGAATACAAAAGAGACAAGAAATCGATACGCAGCTGCTTTATCAACACAATTAGCAACCTATAGAACTTCAGGTTTAATAAGCGGTTTTAGAGTTGTAATGGACTTAGACGACAACGTTACAGAAAATTTTAATCCAGCAACTTCTGATGATAAGGTACGTAACATAATAAGAGGCGCAGTCTTCATAAAGCCATCTGCTCTTGCAACTGAGTTGTTTGTTGATGTAACTGTAGACGATTAAGCCAGCTGCTACGAACTCTAGGGGCTTGATATATTAAGATATACGAAGTAATTTTGCTTAATAAATTTACGTTCAACAACAGCATGTTACTTTTTACGTACATTGTTTTAGGAGAAACATCAAAGTGTCTGATAAAAGAGAAGGAAACGAAGTATTTTCCGCAGCCCAAGCTGCTCAAGCAGGATTTGCTGCTGTTAATGTAATGAAAGATGATTTCGGATTTGAAACCCCTGTCGATCTTGTGCCACTTCCATCTAGAGGAGCGATATACTCAGTTGAGAGCGGCCTGGCCGGCAAAGAATCACTAGAAGTCAGATCCATGACAGCTAAAGAAGAAGATATCTTGACGTCTCGTGCTCTCATTAAAAAAGGGACTGTTATTACAGAGTTAATTAGATCGTGTATGACAGACAAGTCTATCGACGTCGATGATATGATCTCCGGAGACAGAAATGCTGTAATGACCGCGTTGAGAATCACGGGATACGGATCAGAATACTCAGTAGAGGTAGCTTGTCCTGCATGTGACGCACGACAAAAACAAGAGTTTTCACTAACAGAGTTACCAATAAAATATCTTGAAATTAAACCAGTCACAGAAGGCGCGAACTTATTTGAGTTTGAATTACCCGTATCAAAGAAGAAAGTACACTTTAAATTCTTAACAGGAAAAGATGAAAATGAGATGTCGCTTATACAAGAGCGACAAAAGAAGCAAGGTCAAAAAATTGATTCTTTAGTCACTAGTCGACTAAAATATGCTATCGTTGCTGTTGAGGGAGTCACAGACAGAAATAAAGTTAATCACTTCATCAGAAACATGCCCGCTAGAGACTCTATGGTGTTGAGAAAACACATGGACAAGAACGAGCCGGGAATTGACATGAAGGCTTGGATGTCTTGTGTAGAGTGTGACGAACATTCGGAGGTGCGCCTACCTTTGGGCGCATCGTTTTTTTGGCCTGACTCCGACTGATAAAGAGATATTTCTAGAGCAAATATTTTTGCTAATGTACTATACGGGCTTCACTTACACAGAAGCGTATAGGTTACCTCTGTGGCAAAGAAGATGGTTTATAGAAAGAATCAACGAAGAGTTTAAGCGCGCTCAAGACAACGGAGAGTCAGCACACAGTCGAGCAGCGCATGCAAACGATCCTCAAACTAGATCAATGATGGGGATGGCCCGAGAAAATCCTCCTGCTAAATTAAGAAGATTTACGTAATGAGGTGCCTCCACACACTACTGCGGTTGTATATTTACTCTAGAGCAAGAGTGTAATGGCAGATCTCGGAAGACAACTAGAACTTCAGCGTCAGATAAATAAAACCCTAGCAGATCGTCAACAACTGCTTGAGAAGAATGCGTCTGCATTAAATAAGCAAGCACGTCTCGCTAAAGAGCTTTGTAAAGCTTTAGAGTGTAAAGAGCTTGAAGGCTTAGAGAGAAGACTAGACAGCATAAGCAACAGCTTGTCTCAAACGTCAGAGCAGGCTCAAAAAGCTGGTCGGTCTATGGGAGATCTCAATAAAGAAGCTAGAGACTCAGCTGATGCACTGGACAAAGTCAATAAGAACGCTGTAAAAATAGGTGCCGGGATAGGGTTTGTTAAGGGATTGAGAAAAAGCTTTTCGATGCTTAGAAACGTCATGCGAGGCACAGTACGCTTAGCAGGATCGTTCGTAAAGAGCTTATTTAATATAGGTAAGGCAATAGCATCTATTCCGTTTAAAGTCTTTGGCGCCCTTGCCGACATGTCTAGTGATTTAGGATCTCCAGCATTTATTCAAGCGCTAGAAGACGTCCGAAAAACTTTAGGTGATATCGGTTCTGGGCCCGGAAAAGCTGCAGCAGACTCAGCTAGAGAAATGCGTAGAGAGCTCGGAGGAATGTTTGGAATTGCTTCTTCCGCGGGTGGAATATCGTTCGGAAGAATGTTTGGTTATGGCCCGGAAGGCCTAGCAGCGGGCTTAAAATTCAACATGGAGCTTGTTGATGCCTTAGGCGGGTCATTCGCAGGCCTTCAAGACAAGCTGAAAGGAAACTACGCAGAGCTTGCACAGTATAGAAGAGGTTTGGGCATCACAGCTGAAGCTCAAGCCTTGATGATAAAACTTGCTCACAAGCAAGGTGATGAAGTTCTGAGCATGCAACAACGATTTGCTGAAGTTGCTGTGATGATGGGCAATGAGACAGAGTTTAGTGCCAAGCAGATCGGTTCTACTATGGGCCAAATGTTTGAAGATGTCAAAAACTTTGGTGGGTTTACTGAGCAAGAATTAGGCCAGATGTCTGTAGCAACCAAGCGCTTAGGCGTTGACGTAAAAGCACTACAGGGTGTAATTGGTGCCTTCGATGAGTTTGACGCAGCAGCTGACAATGTAGCTGCTCTAAATAGAAACTTTGGAATGCAAGTTGACTTGCTTAAGATACATCGAACAGAAGATCCAGTAGAAAGAATCCAGCAATTGCAAAGAGCATTTAAAGGAGCTGGATTAGAAGTCGAAAAAATGGGCCGACGACAAGTTACAGAACTTGCTAGGCGGTCAGGTATGACTGAGCAAGAAGCCAGAATACTATTTGCCAGAAACAACTTAGAAGGCGATTATAATCAGATCAAAGCTCTTCGTGATAAAGCCCAAAAGAAAGAGCTGTCTACGGCAGAAGTCTTGCTCAAACTCACTAAGCAGATAGATCGTGTATTCGGCACAGGCAGCAAAAAATACAGAGGCTTCTTCGATGCTTTAGCTAAGGGATTCAACAAGGGCGTGCGAAGATCCACAGAGTTCCGTAACGTTATGCGTAACCTCAGAAGAAGCTTCCTCATAACTGATCATGCCGGTCAGCAGTTAGGAAGAAACTTTGTAAAGCACTTCCCAGGTGTGAAAGATTTACTTGGTGCTCTTGAAGACTTCTTCAATCCAGCAAAACTCGCGCCTGCTCTTAGAGAAATCAATGGTCACTTCGCAGTCTTCTTCCAGATGCTCAGCGGAGGCGCCAATACAAGAACAGCTGTTGAAAACCTTGGCAAGAATGTTATGGGGACTCTAAACACGTATTTCGGCGGGCAGGGAGAAGCTATTCAGTTATTCCAGAGGTCTTTTGACACGATAGTAACGCTGTACGGGCAGATAAAGCTCATCTTGCTCGAGCGTTCAGTCAAAGCAGCTTCTGAAACAATCAATGCCTTTACAGCTGGGTTATCGTCTCTGATGAGCGGCGGAAAAGTAGAAGATCAGTTTGGCGAATTTGGTGGCGCAATGGGCCATCGGTTCGGAGCTGAGTTTACCAATTTAATTAAGACAGTTAAGTTTGATCTAATTCCTGCCATTAAGAAAGCTGCTCCCGTAATAGGCAAAGCTGCTCTGATGCTTCTTCAAAAGCTTCGTGAGTTCATGTGGAAAAACAGGGGTGTTGTTTTTCAAGCCATAAAAGAAGTCTTGATCTTCGTATTCAAGATGAAGTTTGAGTTTCTTAAGTTTGCTGCAAAAGAAATATTCACGTCAAAAGACGGATTCTTGTTAGGGATAGCCCTAGCAGCTCCAGCAATTGGAGGCGCAATAGTTGGCGCGCTTAAAGCGGCGATGGCAAGGATAATATTGCCCTATCTTCTGACAACATTTGCCCCTACGCTAGCGATGAACATGGTAAACTCCGGGATGATTTCCGGCGCTGCAGGAAAAGCTGTTACCGGAAGACTGCTCACGTCTGGTGTTGCTATGCATTCAGCTACAAACATAGCTACCGGAGCAGGAACAGGTGCTTTAATGAGAACGGGAATCGACGCCGGCGCCGGTGCTGGCGCCGCCGCGGGAGCATCATTCTTTTCTAAGAAAGGTTTCATGTCTGCTATATCCAAAATAAAAGGATCGAAAGCCATGAAATTTGCCGGTCCGGTAGGTGCTGTCATTTCTGGGGCCATGATTGGTTGGAACGCTGGAACAGCTTTCAACAAAGCGAAAGGAGGCTTTGGTAAGAAGTTCCTAGCACTGAGTGGATCGCTGCTTAACAGTGTTACGTTCGGCCTTTCGGGCATGATCGGCGAAAAGCTCTTTGGAAAGTCATTTGACACGCCACTGGAAGCCTCACTCCACAAACTCAGCAAGAACACAGACAAGTCAACTCAAGCTTTTGCAAGTAATGCACAGCATCTGAGAAGAATGAGCGCAGAGCTAGACAACTTCAAAAAGAAAACCGATGAAGCTAGCGCATCGGTTGCGGCCGCCATGCGGGATATAACCACCACAGAAGAGCGCGCAATGGGATTGAGAATCCAACGCGCCAGAGAATTAGGAGAAGCTCAAAAACAACAAAATGTAACAATCGGCATGCCTGGACTAGCATCGGAGCTGACGGAAGTTGAGAGCCAACGATCTCAAATCCAGAAAATCATCAGCACCTCACAGAGGGGCACAAAGGCAGAGCTAGCTAAGGAAGTTGCCAAGCTCCGACAGCTGAGCATAGGCAGAACCGGTTCTGGCAGAAGAAGGATGCTCGAGCGCTTGAGCACTGATCCACGAACAAACCCAGCGCTAAAGGCTACAATCGACAGGGCTCTAGCTAGCGGCGGCATGGTAAATCTCAGAGATCCACGGATGATGCAGGCATTCTCAGATGCACTCGAACGAGCACCCCAAGATATTGCAACAGCACAAGCGAAACTGACTCGCCAGTCAGGGAGGATCTACTCAGAGGGGCTGGTAGAGAATCTAGGTGGTATCCAAGAAGCGTTGGGCGCTGTTGAATTCATGCGCAAAGAAATGTCGGTTGCTCAGCAGCAAAACAACGAAGCGGCCGTTGCTGCCAAAGAAGATGAGATCAAAAAACTCATAAGTGGGATCTCGGTCATGCGAATGCGCGCTCTGAAGTCGCTCGAAGTCGACGACACAAACATGATGGCAGCGATCAAAGCTGCTGAGATAAGATCAATGGCAAAAGCAGCTCAGCTGGAAGGGTTGAACGAAGAAGACAAAGCAGCTGCGATGAGAGATATCGAGCGGTCCGTCAACGCTCAAATACATCGTGTAATGACCACAGGCATAACAAACACCCTTTCTGCTGAAGCAAAAACAATGATGGACAACGCGTTTAAGCAGTTAGATATAGGCAACCTTACCGCTGAAGAAGCCAAGCTTCAAGAGCTTGAAGCAGCCGCGTCAACTGTAGCTAGAATTAAAGCGCTTTCAGGAATACCTGAAGAATTAAAAGAGCTTGAGAAGAAGCTAGCCGGAATAAACGAAGCCAAAATAAAACAACAAGCATCAACACTAGTAAACTCAGCAAAGACGATATCAGATGCGATGAATAACGCAGTAACTGAATCAGGGCTTGATTCAGGTGACGGCCGTCATACCATCAATGCATTGGTCATGACCCAGATGGAGCAGGTGGGTCTTGTAAGAGAGCTTATCGGAAAAGTAGTTGACAATCCTATACCAGGTGAAGCTAAGCAGACAGAAAGAATTAATCTTTTAAAGCACGGTATTACACAAACGTTAGGAATGACCTTGGGTATCGGGACGGACGCTTCATCGCTGACTAAAATGCAAATCGCAAACAAAATCTTAGGCGATCTTTCAACTTCAATGGGATTTGCTACAGCGATATTTGAATCAATACCTAGTCAGATAGACGCACAAGTTCGCAGAGCAGATAAAGTCATCAGCGGTGTTAGACGAATGGTAACACAGCTTAGTGATTCAACTGTCACTGGCAAGAAGATCAAAGGTGTTGTTGACTTAGCCAAGGCAATAAACGAAGGGGGAAGCTTGACTGTCAATCACAGAGAAGCTGGGTTTGAAGCAAGATTTACAGTGTTCATTGACTCGAAACAGCTAGCTACAGAGCTTGTCAGTGTTAGACTCGACGGCAACAAGACAATACAAACAGGAACCTCTCCGAGTACAACATAATTCTAAATTATCGCAAGGAAAAAAATGAGTAATAAAAAAGGCGAAAAAACTGGCCCAATACCCACAGCTTCCGAAGAAGCAAAGAAGCTTTTTGAGCAAGAGCGCAATAGACAAGGATCTATAATAAACGACTTTTACGAAAAAGTTCTTCCTATGGCACACCCACACCTTAAAGACTTCTCTGAAGGAATGTTTTTACAAGCAATTCAGATGGGTTTAGGGATGAAAGAAATTGGAGAGCGTGCCAAAACAGATCCGGATCTTGAAGAAAAAATGCAAAAAGAAGTAAGTAAAATGAGAGCATCATTCAGCGGTCTTAGAGGGATGTCAGCAGCCGATATATTTAAAGATGAGATACGTCGAACAGAAAGCACTTCTGAAGATGAGTAAGGGACTGTAGAGGAATTAACAAATGCCTTCTAAAACACTGGGCGAAGCAATCAATGAGTTAGATGCCGATGGAGGTACCCCTGACGGTGTCACCGTTACCGCGCAGACTGATTCCGGATTTGCAGCAGACTTATTTCCTCCAACTTACACAACTTCCGAAGGTTCTGTTCCGGGAGGATCATCAGACGGTCCCGTAGAAGCTACTCCAGGCCAGACAGATCTTTCACTTAAGGCCCTGGGTACGTTTTCTTACTATGCACGTGAAAACCTCGCAGCAGAGAACGAAAACTATCCTGACGATTTAAAGGCCTTTAATGTAGAAGGCAAACGCGGCAGTGAAATCGTATCACCCACAGGGAACAATGTCTATTCCCCAAATAATTCAGACTTATCTAGCACGAGCACAGTCTCAGAATATCTTACCGATAAAGTCGGTGGTCTTATCGACAAAACAGGAGCCAATCCGGAAAAACTGGGTTCTGCGATATTAAGGTCTCAGCCATCGTTTCCTGGAGCTGCCGAAGACGGATTTGGGTACAAATCGGATCCAACCGAAGATGCCGGCGACGACCAGATATTAGGTACCATGGCACAATCTCTCATGGAGGAACAAAGCAAATACTCACCTGGATCGAGCTCTCCGTACATTAACGTAGGAAATCGGAGCGGAGAGGCAGCTCTAACAGGAGGCCGCGGCGGTAAAGAGGGCCATCTATTCTCGATGCAGAGTGGAAACTTTGGTAAATTCGATCCGGAAGGCAAATCAGTAACTGTTAAAGAGCTTAGAAAAGCAGCCTTACAACTGCTTTTACAAGCGTCAAACGCACCTGCAGGTGATGCAAAAAGCGCCGCAGATGACATTTTTAAACAGAACAGTGGTCTAGCTGCTGCCAGTCTT
>MDTD01175654.1_pt1 | contig 12410 bp, 14 predicted proteins | sample 811221 | NCBI WGS metagenome assembly MDTD01 (sample SAMN05326646, study PRJNA326480) | marine metagenome | isolation source: seawater | place: Pacific Ocean: South West | collected 2011 | reverse complement strand
TCGGCGCTTAGTAAAAGTAACAAGAAATGTGGGTAATTGTCAATGGTTAATTTTTTGCTTTTTCTAGCTCTGTTTTTAAAAACTTTGCTATTTCTAGCATACCATTTTGATTAGCTTTTTCCTCTGCTAAAAGGTTGTAATTTGTGTTTGTGTTAACATCGTAGGTATATTTAATTCCTGATTTATCCGTCACGTATTCAATGCCAGCAATCTCAATGTTATTTTTTCTCAAAAACTTCTCATATTTTTCAATATCTGGATTTTTGTAATCTTTCAAAATCATAAATTTATTTCCATCGGGGTTATTTGATCCTCCAGCCTCACTGTTATTTTTACTATCACATGGACATAATTCGAATGAATCACCAGCATCAACTTGAACAGTATATAAAAATTTAGAATCAATAAATTCCATTCTATGGATCACTTTTGGATCAGCACTTATGTAATCTTGTAAGATTGTAATACCATCTATTGAATTTTCAAAAAGCGGGTTCTCTAAATAATTTTTTAGTTCTTCCTTATTTTCAAACAATCTAACACCTAAACCCCTCCCAGCTCTATTATGTTTTGTAATAAATGGCCTAGTAAAGTTTTTTGCAGCGTCTAAAAGTTGTTTTTTACTTGAGCAAAAAACAGACTTAGGTGTCCTTATCCCTGCTTCTCTAAGCTTCAAATATTGAAGAGATTTACTGACCTCTAGCGCTAATGCGTTTCCATCATTAATAATTCTTTTGTTGTAACTTTTTAACCAATTAAGAATGACTGAGGTAAATTCAGGTGCAAATCTATGCCCTCTCACATGGGAGCTTGCACTCATTCTATTATAAAAGACACCAGGGGGAGGATCATTACTTAAATTAATTTTTGCCTTTTCAACATGCCAATCCTCAAAATCTACTCCTAATTTTTTTAAATTAGCCTCTAATGGTTTAGTCCATGCTTCGTTTTCATGTATTATATATGCTTTCATTAGGACACGCGTTATATATTTTTCTTTAAATTTTTCAAGTAGTCATTATATATAATTTATGAACGAATTTTTAGACTCCATAAAAAAAAGAGACCCAGCTGCGAAGTCGATAATAGGAATTATTCTCACCTATCCTGGTGTGAAAGCAGTTTTTCTACATAAATTTTCACATTTTTTTCATCTTGCTGGATTTGAATTAATTGGAAGAATTATTTCCCAACTTACAAGATTTTTAACTGGTGTTGAAATTCATCCAGGTGCAAAAATTGGTAAAAATTTGTTTATTGATCATGGCATGGGTGTTGTAATAGGAGAAACTTCTGTAATAGGCGATAACGTAACTATTTATCATGCCGTGACTTTAGGAGGTAGTTCACCAAGTATTGATAGTGAAAGGCAGCGACACGAGAAGAGGCATCCTACAGTTGGAAACGACGTAGTCATTGGCTCTGGCGCTCAAATCATAGGCCCGATAAAAATTGGTAACGGTGCTAGAATAGCTGCTAACGCGGTTGTTGTAAAAGATGTGGACGACAATGCTACAATGGTAGGCATTCCAGCTAAAGCAGTAAAAGTTGGTAACAAAGGAAGTTTCAGACCTTACGGTGTTGACGATAAAGTTAAAGATGAATAAAGATTGGGATCCAAACTTAACTCCAGAACAAAACTATGTTTTAAAACAAGAGGGAACTGAGTCTCCAGGTAGCAGTCCTTTAAATCAAGAAAAAAGAGTAGGTTATTATCATTGTGTTGGATGCGGTACAAAACTATTCGAGTCTGCTTCAAAGTACGAGAGTGGATCAGGTTGGCCATCATTCTATGAATCACTTCCTGGAGTATTTGAGGAAAAAGAAGATATGCACATCGGTTACCCAAGAACTGAGTATCATTGTAAAAAATGTGGAGGACATCATGGACATGTATTTGATGACGGTCCACAACCTACAGGAAAACGATATTGTAATAACGGAATTTGTTTAGTCTTTAAACCAAAAAGAGAATAGTTATACACAAACCAATTACGTGTTTTGATACAACTTACTTAATGTTTAATATTCAGGTTGCCATGTCCTCTAGACCAAGGCAACATAAGTTTGTTAGATTAACTTTTCATCCTCCATGAAGAAGCAAATTATTTCCCTTATAATAATTTTCTTATTAATTTCTATTAATTCTCATTCCTCTGAACATAACTGGAAACCGGCAAAAGAAGGTGGAAAAATAATATTCATAAGGCATTCTTTAGCACCGGGGGGCGGAGATCCGGTAGATTTTAAAATTGATGACTGTAGCACTCAACGTAATTTAAATGCAGTTGGTATAATTCAATCTAAGAAAATTGGGAAATTGTTCAAAAAAAACAATATTTTAATCGATAAAGTTTTTAGTAGCCAATGGTGTAGATGCAAAGATACTGCTAGATACGCTTTTGGTAAATTTGAGGAATTTTCCGCATTAAATTCAACTTTTCAATTACCCTATAGTAAGAATGAATTAAAGCAAATAGAAGAGATTAAAATTTTTGTAAAAAGTTGGAACGAAAATAGCAAGAATTTAATTTTTGTTACACACTACAGCATAATAACCGCTATCACTAAATTTGCTCCAAGCTCAGGTGAAATAGTAATTACTGATAAAAGTTTTAATGTTTTATCATCAATTAAAACTAATTAGTAATTTAACTTTTAAAAAGTTTTTTTTCCCACTGGATAGCGCTAAATATAATTTTTTTTATACTTTCATTTTTAGGCTTCCAGCCAGTAATCTTTTTAAATTTATTTGGGTTAGAGACAATATACGCGCTATCTCCAGGTCTTCTTGGTCCGATGGAATAATTTATTTTATTTTTTAAAATATTATTAGCAGAATATAAAATATCTTTTACAGAGTAACCTTTACCATAACCACAATTAAATATATTTGATTTCTTAACTTTAAGTAAATATCTCAATGACACAAGATGGGCTTCGGCTAGGTCGGAAATATGAATATAATCTCTCACAGGCGTTCCATCTTTTGTCGCGTAATTGTCTCCATTTATTATTAATTTTTTTCTCTTTTTAGCAGCAACTTCACTGACAATTTTGATTAGATGAGTTGAAAATTTGGAAATTAGGCCAGTTCTCATTTTTTTTTCAGCTCCAGCGACATTAAAATATCTCAAAATGATATATTTTAAATTTCTTTTTTTAGCTCTATCAATAATAAACTTTTCAATCATTAATTTTGATTTTGCATAAGGATTCAATGGTTTTAATTTATCTTTTTCATCAACTCTATTTTTCTTAGGATTTCCATAAACGGCAGCTGTAGATGAGAAAATTAAATTCTTTAAACCAGAACTTATACAAATATCAATAAACACTTTCGATTTATTGTAATTGTTTTGAATATATTTTTTTGGATACCTAACAGACTCATCTACTCTGATTAAGCCAGCAAAATGCATAACTATTTCAAATTTTTTTTTATTAAGTAATTTTTTTACCTTTTTAACATTTGCAATATCACATTTAATTAACTCAGCTTTTTTTGGAACAATTTTTCTGTTTCCAGTCGATAGATTATCAATAATTGTCACATTATAACCTTTTTCAATTAGCAAATATGAAACATGGCTACCAATATATCCAGCACCTCCAGTAATAAGAATATTCATTTATGTGAAAATATAATAAATTATTAAAAAAATTAAAAAATATTCAAAAAAAGACTTAAATAAAAAAACTTTTTTTTCTCCAAATTTTTCTTTTAATTTTCTCGCTAATGTAAAAAATAGTAAATGTACAGTTCCTATTGTTACTACAATACCTATCAATACACTAAAAAAAGAAAAATTTTTAAGTCCATAATAGATTGCTATTAAAAAAGTCAGCCATGAAATTTTCGATATAAAGATCTTGAATAATAAGGCTGTTTTATTGCTAAAAATTGAATGAGCTCTAATCAAGGAGTAGGACCAAATGAGCCCTATTAGAAAACTTAAATATTTTATAACCATACTGTGATAGTATCACTTTTAAATGATTATAAAATCTATTTTAGCTTTTGGAGCAGGATTTATTAGTTTTCTAACTCCTTGTGTTTTACCAATTATACCTGGATATATTTCCTACATTTCAGGCAAACCACTATCGGAAATTGAGAAGAACAAAAAGACAGTATTAATCAAAACTATTATTTTCTCTATTGGATTTTCTTTAGTGTTCATAGCATTAGGTGCTGCTGCATCAGCAATAGGTAATATTTTACTTTTCTTTTCCAAAGAGCTAAGAGTAATTGCTGGTATTTTAATTGTAGCCTTTTCTCTAAATTTTTTGGGTATATTCAATTTTTCATTTTTGTCCCAAGAAAAAAGATTTGATACGGGCAATTATCAAGATAATTATATTTTTCCGGCTATAGTCGGTGCAGCTTTCGCTTTCGGATGGACGCCTTGTATAGGTCCAATTTTAGGATCAATAATCACCTTATCAGCCACAGAAACAAATATATACAAAGGCATCATACTTCTCTCTTTTTACTCTTTGGGTTTAGCAGTGCCATTCATCCTGTCGGGTTACTACATTACAGTTTTCTTAAATAAAAAAAAAGGGTTCTCAAAGTATTTTGGTCTAGTTACAAAAACAGGAGGTTTAATACTTCTTTTTACAGGAATTTTGATAATTACAAATCAAATTCAAGTTATAAGTTATTATATATTAACAACTTTCCCATTCCTTGCAAAATTAGGATAATATATAAATAATTTAATGTATGAAATTATAATTAATTCATCAATTTTATCTATTACATTAATAGCGACTGGAAATTTTGTTTCAAAAACACTTTTAAAAGAAAGTAGCGATACATCTCTTGCTTATTTTGGTTTAGTAGGAATAATAACTCTTAGTATTTTAAGTTTTATTTTAAATTTATTTACTCCACTAAATGAAATAATTAGTAATTTCATTTATATATTTTTAATTTTAAATTTATTTGTTATAAAAAATATTAGTTTAAAAAAAATTTTAAACTTAGCAAAAAAAATTTCACTATTTGTAATTTTAAACATACTAATTTTATCTTATTCCAACTATTATGATCCAGACGGCGGTTGGTATCACTTACCATTTTCAAGATTAATCAATGACTATAAAATCATAATAGGGTCTGTATCCTTACACCCAATGTTTGGATCACACTCAATTCTTCAGTATTTAGCTGCATCATTTCACAACTCATTAACAACCTTTAATGGCGTGCTTTATGTAAATGCTTTAATTGGAACATTTTCTCTATTATATTTCTACCAAAAATACTTAGTCGAAAAAAATTTCAATTTAAAAATATTTTTATTCATCGCTTTGTCCTTATTCTTTATTGAGATGAATAGAGTCAGCGAGTATGGAAATGATACACCAGCACACCTCTTTTTTATAATTACAATTTTTTTAACTACTAATTTTTTAAAAGCCAAGAACTTGAAAGAAAATAGATTTAAAGAAATTTGTTTATTTTCAATTTTTACGTTTTTTGTGAAACCTTTATTAATTTTTATTTTATTTATACCTTTTTGGATTTTTTTAAGAAAAAAGTTATTTACAAAATTAAATTTTTATCCATTTTTCTCAATGGTTATTTTAGCTTTTTGGCTGTTTAAAAATGTTCTTTTATCTGGTTGCTTGATTTATCCCATTAAACAAACATGTTTTGAAAATTTATCATGGTATTCCTCAGATCCTGATTTTTTAATAGCAGCAGAAAACTCAAGTCAATTTTCGGAGCTACACTCTAAAGGGTGGAAAAACTTTGATAAAAATAATCAATTTTTTAAGAACTATGCATTCGAGAAAGAAAAGAAAGAGGAATACTTAAAATCTTTCAATTGGTTAAATACGTATTTAGAAGATGGATATTATTACAATATAACAAAAAAAATTGATTATTTATTAATCTTTCTATCACTAATATTAATTATTTTAATTTTTTTATCAAAAATTAAAAACTCAAAAAAAGGGGGATATTCATTACAGAGTCTAAAGGACGAAAAATTTATTTATTTTTTAAATTTTATTTTTTTTACAATTTTTATATTTAAATTTCCAGACGGCCGATATGGACTTAGTTTTATTTTTTTATTTATTTATTTTATTTTTATTCTTTTACTCAATCTCCTAAATTTAAACTTTTCTTTGACAACTAAAGTTACTAATTTTGCTCTCATATTTCTATTTGTTATTTTTGTATCTAAGAATATGAATAGGATTATACAAAAAAAAGAAAGCTTTCTTCCTCACCCTGAAATTAATTACAATCTCAAAAATCCGATTTTTAATATAGAAAATAAAAAAATTATGAATGGCAGCAATATTAAAATTTTTTTTGGTAACTCCAAGCATATAAGATTTGCAGGTAAAAATTTTTGTAAATATTACAAAAGTCCTTGCATTCCTAATAACGAGTTTATAAATGACTTTTTTATAGAAAAAAAAAATGGATACTTAATTTTAAAATTAATTGATAAATAAGTATATGGAAAAAAAAACAGTAATTCTAGGAGCTAACTCTTTTATTGGAAAAAAACTGTTAGAAAGATTAGGTAAAGAAAACTGTATTTTGTTTAGCTCATCTGGAAGCAAAAATACAAGAACATTTAAACTTGGTGATGATTTAAATTCAATAATTTTCGATGAGGAGAAGATCGAAAAGATAATTATACTTTCATGGGAAAGAAGAAATATCATAAAAGACAATGAGGATATAAATATTTATGGAATTAAAAAAATTTTTGATTTTGCTAAAAATAAAAAAATTCCAATTTATTTTGTTTCATCAGTAAGCGCTTTATCAAGAGTAAGCAGATACGGTAAATCAAAATATTTATGCGAAGGAATTATCAAAAAAAACGAAAATAATAGAATATTTAGATTAGGCATGGTTACCTCAGAAAATGGAGGACTTATATTTAGAATTAACGAGTTATTTTCAAAACTTCCATTTATCTTAATTCCAGGCACAGGTGATTTTAAAGTAAATTTTGTTAAAATTGATACAGTGATTGATGTCTTACTTAAAAAACCTAATGAATTGAGATTAGTTCAGAACGTGGTAGATCACAAAGAAGAATTCATCAGGATGCTAAATACTCAAAAAAAAATTAAGATTTATATTCCACATTTTTTTTCAAAAATTGCTCTTTTTATCTTCAACAAAATATTTAAGATAAATTCTAGCTTTACGTATGACGGATATTTAAGTTTGATTAACGACCCAAATGAATTAGAAATACATGAATAATTTATGAGCAATGAAATTTCAGAGAAAACTAAAAATTTTGAACTTACTGTACTACTACCGGCTTTAAACGAAATCGAGTCAATTGATAGAATTATCGAAGAAATAAAGTTAGAGCTAGGCAAAACTGAAATTGATTATTGTATTTTAGTTTCAGATAACGGATCAACGGACGGAACTTTAGATATTGCAAAAAAACATAATACAATTATCAACCATGTAAAAGAAAAAGGTTACGGATCAAATTTAAAAACTAGCATTAAATTAATCAAATCAAAGTATATTGTTTTTTTTGACTCTGATGGTTCTTACGACCCAAAAGAAATAATTCCCTTGTATAACGAAATAAAAAAAACAAATTATGATATGGTTTATGGAAATCGTTTGATTAAACAAGAAAAAAAATCAATGCCGTTACTTAATAGGTATTTAGGAACTCCGGTGCTATCAAAATTAATAAGTCTTTTCTTTGGAATGAGTGTTCAAGACTGTAATTCAGGTATGAGAATGCTAAAGGTGAGTAGTTTTAGTGATATTAATTTTTTTTGCAAAGGCATGGAATTTGCATCAGAAATGTTTATTAAATCAAAATTTAATAACTTGAAAATAAAAGAAATAGTCATAAATTTTAGAAAAGATTTTAGATCAGGGTCACCGCATTTATCTAGATGGAGAGATGGATGGAGACATTTGAGATATATAATAGCAAATGCGCCTGATAAATTTATCAGCTCTTTAGCAATGATTTTTTTAATAAATTATTCTATAATTTTTACTTTATCTTTTATGAATTCTGAAAATTCCTTTCCCAGATACCACACAATTTTCTCTTTGTTAGCAATTAACTATCTTTTCCAAGCATTCTTTTTAGGAATAATAAGTATAAGAATTTATCTGGTAAATATTTTAAGTTTAGAAAGCAAGATTATCTTTTTTTTAAAAAATTTAAAGAATAGAAACACTTTGATGATAATATTTTTGTCATTCATATTTCTTTCATTATTAGAATTAATTATAGTCTTTTTTAAATGGTATTTAGTAGAATTCGGAGAACTTGCTGAAATTAACCATATGATAAGAATATTAGTATATTCAGCTCTAGGATCATTTTTTATGTATTTTGATCTTCAATTAGAATCACGCGAATAATATGAAACATTATGATTATGTTGTGATTGGGAGCGGTTTATCGGCTTATGCAGCTGTAAAAGAGTTATTATCAAAAAAAAAAAATTTCGCTGTTATAGACATTGGTCAAAAGATCGAAAAAAACATATCAGATATTTATCAAAAAAAAGGTTGGAGCTACATAAAACAAAATAAAAATCAAATTCTAAAAAACCTTAATATTTTACAATCAAAAACTAAACTTAAATTATCCTACGGATCTGATCATAGTTATTTTTATTCAAAAAATTGTGAAAATTTAAATTTACCAAAACTAGATATACTTGTTTCAAAATCTCTTGGTGGGTTCTCAAATAATTGGGGAGGTGTGCTTTACTTATATAATTCAAGTGAGTTAAAAAATTGGCCTATAACTAAAAATAAATTTTACCAAGACTTGGAGGAGGTAGGAAAGAATTTTAAAATCGATAAACAGTCAATAAAAGAACTTTTAATTAATGATCAAGAGATTAAAAAAAACAGCAAATATTTTAAAGATGCAATTATTGCTTTAAATAATTGTAAATCGAGAGGAATGTGTATGTATGGCTGTCCAGAAAATAGTATTTTAAATGCAAAAAACTTTTTTGATGAACTCATTTCAAAAAAAAAAATCGATTACTTCTCAAATTTAAGACTTAACAAAATTAAAAAAAACGACCATTTAGAATTAGAGTGTATTACGACTAACGATTTAAAAAAGATTAACTTCTCGGCAGGAAAAGTTTTTTTAGCAGCAGGCCCTGTTTCTACTACACATATCATACTTAATTCTTTTGAGGAAATTCAGCAGCTGAGAGTAAAAGATAGCTCCATGTTTGTATTTCCTATAATAAATTTAAAAAAACAACAAAGAACACACGGTAAGCAAATGTGCACAAAGATATTTAAATATCATAAAAATGAAAATAATTTTTTAATTCAAATTTATGATGAAATAGATTTTTTTCTTTACAGGTTTCCATCAGTTATTAAAAATATCTTTAATAAATATTTGAAACTAAGCATAGGAATTGGATACCTAGAGTCAAAAGATTCTTCAGAATTGATTTTAGAAAAGGAAAATAACAAGATATTTTATAAAACTAAAAAAAATTTTAATTATTTCAAAAGAATTTTTTATTTATTTTTATTCAGCTTTAACACAATCAAAAAAGGGATTATATCTTTTCCGTTTCTACAATATAAACTTAATGATTTTTCAAGTTATCACCTTGGTGCCTCAATTCCAATGACTAGCGTCGATGAGAATAATCTTAAAGTTTATACTGACACGAAAGGTAGATTAAATTTAAATGATAAAATAATTATTTTAGACTCTTCTAACTTTACAAATATTCAACCAGGTTCAATATCCTTGATGAGCATGATTAACTCACAGCGAATAACCAAAGCCAACTTATAATGAATAAACTAATTACTGTGTTAGGTATATTTGTTGCTGATATAAGCTTCGCTGGTACAAAAATACCTATCGAAGGTGAAACAATAATTGGGTCCAACTATAATATTGGGCCCGGTGGTAAAGGATGTAATCAAGCAATTGCAATCTCAAAATTAGGCGGAAAGGTAAAATTTATTTCTAAAATTGGAATTGATGAATATGGCAAATTAGCAGTTCAAACACTTAAAAAAAACAAAATTGATATAAAAAATTTGGTTCACACTAATAGATATTCTACTGGAGTTGCAGGTATCATGGTAAATCAAAAAAATGGTAGAAACGCAATAAATGTAATAACTGGAGCTCCTTCAAAGTTAAATGTGGGAGAGATAAAAAAACATATTAAGGATATTAAAAAATCAAAAATATTTCTAACTCAATTAGAAATACCTAAAAAAATAACGTTATTATGTTTAAAAACAGCTTACAATAATAATGTTCAAACAATATTAAATCCGGCTCCAGCTTCTAAAATAAATAAAGAATTTTTTAAGTATATTAATTACTTTACACCGAATGAAGTTGAGGCTGAATTTTATACAGGTATTAAAATAAAAAATCGTAAAGACGCTTTAAAAGCTTGTAAAAAATTGCACTTGTTAGGAGTAAAAAAATCAATAATTACTCTAGGTGAAAAAGGCTTATTTTATTTCGATGGGCAGGAACAAATTTACATCGCCGCAGAGAAATCTATAAAAGCAATTGATACAACAGGTGCAGGCGATGCCTTTAATGGAGCGCTTGCATTTGCACTTGCCAACAGTGAAAAAATTAAAGATGCTCTAGTAATTGCAAATAGAGTAGCTGGATTATCTACCCAAAAGTTAGGAGCAGGAAATTCGATGCCATCTTTGAAAGAATTAAAAAATTTCTAGAAGTTTTTTTGCAATTACTTTGTTGCCACTGTAATTAAAATGAACATCATTCCAAAAAAAATACTTTTGATAAACTTCTAAAAAAGAGCTTTTTTCTTTTTCTTTAAAAAAGAAAGGAAAAAAATTTACAAAGTTTTCACATTTTTTATAGCAGAATTCCTTCCACATGTTTACATGTTTTGAGTTAACCACGTCATTCTGAATCTGATGAGGCCAAGGGTACACCACTAAACTCATTTTTATGTCCTTACCTTTTAATAGATTGTATGCTTTTTCCATATTTTTTATTAGGACTCTTTGAGACTCTTTTATTCCGATATTATAATCAGGATGATTGTTAGTTTTATGATATGTCCATTCAGCCTTGATAGAAGCCTTTTTATTAAATAATGGAATATTTGAAAATTTTTCTAATTTTTTTGCATTATCTTTCAATTGAGAATTTTTTTTGATTACATACATATAATAATTTGTTAAAGGAAAATTACTTCTTAAAAATTTTCTCCTTTTAAGGCCTTTTTCTTTTTCGTATCTTTCGGAAACTGTGCCATCTTCATTTAATTTATAAAAAACACTATCATCATACAAATCGCTTACGTCTATAAAAAAAATTATGTGTTTAAAATTATAATTATTTTCTAAAAGATATTTTAACTTTGAGAAATATATGCTTGGAGCGTAAGAGGTAATACCAAGATTAGCAACTTTTAAATTTTTTTTATTATTAGCGAAAAGTCCTACGAAAGTTTTTTCATAATTTAGTGATACTCCCTCAACAAAAGAGTCCCCCATAAACCCAATGTCAAAATTTTTAGAATTAACTTTTCCGCATTCTGAACGAAATCCATGATTGTCAGTACAAAATGTATATATTCCCTCAAAACCTTTAGATTTTTTATATTTTACATTAGTTAGAAATGAATGATGAAAAACAGGGTGATCCGTTCTCATTAAACGTCCATAAAACTCAGTTTTTACCAAATATTTATCAAGAGTCTTTAGAATTTTATTTCCAAAAAAAAAATCTATCAAAAGAGAGAGAATGAATGTAATGAGTATGATAGATAAAAAAATTTTTAAAAAATTTAAAGCTCTTAAAAATATAACCATTTATCTTTTATAGAATTTTAGGCTAATAATTTATCTAATTCTCCACTCCTATTAGCATTTTGAAGCTGCTCATTTCCACCTATGTAATGATCTCCAACAAATATTTGGGGGATTGTTCTCGCTCCATTAGTTCTTTGTAGCATTTCTTTGGCTTTATTGGGATCTTTCCAAATATCAAATTCCTCAAATTCAATATTTTTACTTTTTAACAAAGCTTTTGCAGCACTGCAGTAAGGACAAGGATCTCCGGAATAAATAGTTACTTTTTTCATATTTAATATATATCAGATATTTTTATTTTCTCTCTGAGCTTTTTTCGCCCTAATTGAAATTTTTTTCTATGTTTGATGCTTGTATTATGCACTCTTTTTCTCCACAATCGAAAGGAGCCCGGCTTTAAATTTTTTCTCATTATTTTAATCACTTGGGACTCGTTTTTTCCAGTTTTCTCTTTAATCTCTTCGAAAGTAATCCTATCTGCCCATGCAGCCCAAATAATCCAATTATCATCTTTTTCCTTCGGCTCAGGGTTTTTAACTCTTGTTTGAGGGATAAAACTTTTTTT
>MDTD01179859.1_pt1 | contig 12411 bp, 9 predicted proteins | sample 811221 | NCBI WGS metagenome assembly MDTD01 (sample SAMN05326646, study PRJNA326480) | marine metagenome | isolation source: seawater | place: Pacific Ocean: South West | collected 2011 | reverse complement strand
CACCTTAACGTATGTTGATGAGTAAATGGATAATCGTTTGTGAACTCAAATTGGTTTTGACTACCTCCCCATCTCCAAATAACTTCACCTGTTGTCCTATGAATTTTAGTAATCTCATCAAGATTTCTTGAAGAAATAACAAAATTTCCGTCGTCATCAATGTCTATAGAATTAGTATGAATGAAGTTTAACTCATCATTTGTCCAAGGTTGCAAATACTGGTTTTCAGTAATATGAAAATGATCCCAACTAGACCACTCAAATAACAAATTGTGATCAGCATCTAATTCTTGGATTATAACTCCTTCTATAAGAGCATTTGGATCACCTCCCTCAACTACCGTATCCATTGCATACGGTTGAGGATCATATGCAAATAAAATATAGTTACCATTAGGCAGAGCTATGAAATCATGATTATCAGCTGTATATCCGTTTAAGCAATATACTGAATCTACCTCTTGTTGGAGTGAGTCCATGACAAACCAACCATCAGAATCTCTATCGTAATAAGTCAAATGATTATTTTCATTTACTTTAAAATCCCAACCTTTCATACCCCAGCTTTCTACGAATAATTCTTCACCTTCTGGGGATAATATCATGACAGATCTAGGATGTTCTCCTCCCTTAAAAAAAAAGAGGTTTTCTTGATATGCCTCTTGAGTGTTTATTGTTATTTCATATGGTGTTTGGGCAAGTGATACACTTGAACAAATAAAAATTACGCACTTAAATAATGACCTCATAATCACAAAATTACGTAGCATGTTTACCCTTTATCCTTTCGTAAAGTATTTTTATATAATTATTTCTATCAGCATTTTTGGGTACACGATCATACTTTGACATTTTGTATACCCCGTCTTCTAATTCAGTTAGTAAAAAAGTAAAAATGTATCCATCAGGTTTACCTTCATTATCTTTAAATACACCAAATCTTAAATCGTTAAATAATAGACCTTCTTCGCACTGTGTAATACAGAAGTAGTCATCACTAAACCACCTAAGAGATTTTATTGTTGGATCTGTATCTAAATTTTTTAAAAGGTGATGATTTTTGTCAATTTCATAAAAATCTACTGGAACCTCGTCATAAAATGAATATTCTCCAACATAGAAATGATCGTCAGATTCTGCTGTGCATGTCCAAAGAATATTATTTAAAATGGTGGCATTTGTAGAATACCTGTAAGCATCAACACCAGCTTCATTTAATTCGTAATCAAATTGATTATCTACTCTATACTTATTCACTATTGTTAGTGCTAAATATGAACAACTTAGAATAAGACCTAAATTATTAAGTCTAGTTCTCCAAACAGAATCTCTTCTTAATCTAGAAGCAATAATTAAGAATATCAATAATGGAGTTGTATAAATAGGATCAGCAACTGAAACGGTAGCCCACGAAACTCTATAATTTGAGAATGGTGCAAAAACTTGTGTTCCGTACAAGGTAAAACAGTCTAAAAGAATATGAGTTATAAAAGCCCAAAAGAACATCCACTGCCACGATCTGACAGTTACATTAGGTCTCAACCAAGTACCATTTAGATATTTAATATAAATATGTCTAAAAAAGATACCAATTATTAAAACCGAAGAAACAATGATAAATGGATATGTTTCGTCAGTAAATAATCCAGCAAGAAAGCTAACAACCTTAAGAATCACTAAACAAGCAACAAACTTTGTAATTATTGCAATTTTGTTATGATGACGAGATGAATATAACCAATGTACGAATCTTCCAAAGATAAGAGCCCCTATAACACTAAATAAAATAGAATGACTAATTCCTCTGTGAAACAGCAACCCTTGAAGGTCAGTCATGAAATAGTTTCCGACAACATCAAGATCAGGAATAGTACCAGCAACAGCGCCCCAAACCATAGCTCTATTACCAATCTTTTTTCCTAAAATTACTTCTCCCACTGCTGCACCAAGAGATAATTGACTTAAGGAGTCCATTTTTTAATTAAAATGCGAAAAAAAAATTAAAAAAAAAGCCCTAGAACTAGGGCTTTTCTTAAAGTTTAAAGACTTTTTATTAGTCAAGTACACAAGCACCTAAGCTCTCACCTCCTACAGTCATTAAAGCATCTAGATCAGTACACGCTTGTTCAAACGCATCCTGTTGTTCACCATTACAGTCTGTACAATTAGTAACTGAAGTGTATGATTCAGTAATTACTTCATCATCAACCATAACAGCATCGTATGTACATGTACAAGTCATGTCCTTTTTGCAAGACGCAAGCATAAGCGTTGCAGCTAATAAGAAAAATAAGTTTTTCATAGTTTAAATTTAAAAGTTAAAAATTTGACTGCAAATATAGTGAATCAAAATTTAGAAATTGAATTATGATGTTTTTTATTTTATTTAAAATGACTTACTTATTTAAACTAGTGAAATCAGATCATGAATCTATAACTAATAGTAGGTGAGGTCCTTAGAGCTCAAAGATTAATCCTAAGGCTGGCAGTATAGTAGAATTCGAATTTTCAAGAAGCACATCATTGTATATACCATCTTCGTCAAGATCTAAAGGGTTACCTGTAGCAGGATCTCTCTCTACATCAAACTGAGGAAATGTAGGGATATTACTTCCATATAGGTTCTGTATTTCTACAAAAATATCCATTGTCCATTTTTTAAAGAAAAAGCGTTTATCAATCCTAACATCAAGTTGGTGATATGCCTCTAACCTCTCATCGTTAATTTTATTGTAATCTAAAAGAGGACGATTAAAAACGTCCCAGTTTTCTGCCGCATAACTTTCTGACAAAATTGGTGTATAGGGCAAGCCACCACTTAAGACAAAACGCAAACCAATTTCTAGTCCATTATTAAACTTTTTACCTCCTGTCAAAGAAACAACATGCCTGCTATCCCATGAACTAGATATCAATTTTGAATTTATGTCTTCATAAAGACTTCTAAACCATGTGTATGACAAGAGTCCATACATGCCTTTATATAGTTTTTGTTGAAGAAAAAACTCTGTTCCATATGCAATACCCTCTCCATCAAAGGTCACATTTTCGTTACCAACTACACCAAAATCTGCTCCTAAATTTGCTAATGCAACTCCATAGTTGATACTCATTGGTGCATTATTATATACCTTGTAAAACCCCTCAACACTTAAAGTTGTGTTTGTTTTTGGAAAGTCTTTTTTTATACCAGTTACTATTTGTTTACACGCAGTATACTTAGCATTAACGCGATTTTCAATACTGTATCCAAGAATAGTAAGTGAAGGTAGTTGATTATATATGCCAGTATTCGCATTAAATGTCCATTCCGGAGAAAATGAATAACTTAATGACAATCGCGGACTAAAAGAAAACATAGTATTTGTTGGCAGAAAATTATCCGGAGTGAGTATAGTTGCATCTGTTCTAAGTCCCAAAGAAATAACAATGCGAGAGTCTAAAAAACTAGTAGATATTTGAGAAAACCCACCAAAACGGGGCATGCCAATATCAGACTTAAAATCTATTGTATCTATTAAGTTTGACTGAAAATTATAAATAAACTCTTGATTGTCAATTGTGTAATTACTATAATCAAGGTTAAGTCCAGAGGTAAATTTAAGTCGATTCAAAAAACTCTTTCTCTCGATCCTTAATTTATGCTCTAACTCCTCACTCACATAATTTTTAGTACGATCTTTATTTTCATCATTATCAATATGTTTAAACGCTCTATTGTTAAGGTGATTTCTACTCAAAATAAACGTCCAAATACCTTTATCACCATACTTATCAAGTCGAAAACCCTGAGTATAATTCCATTGCTTCTGAACATCTAGGTAATCTAATATTGCATCGCCACCTGGAATATTTGTATTTAATTCAAAATCGTCTAATGCTCCAATACCAAGCAAGGTAATCTTCGTATCATCATTTATTTTGTTTACCCACTTGTATTGTACATCATTATAAATTGGAAGAAATGGCAGATCTAATGCCTTAAATAGAAACTGCAAATAGCTTCTTCTGGCATTAAAAACAAGAGAACTGTTTTCGCCTGTCGGACCTTCAATTGTTACCCCTAAATCACTTGTACCAACAACTGCATTTGTTGTCCATTCATCAGTTCTTGGTGTAATGAACCGAAAATCCAAAATACTCGATAGAGCATTCATTCTATTAGCTGGAAATGCACCTGTATTAAGTTCCACATTTTCAACAAGATCAACATTTATCATACCCACTGCACCTCCGCTAGATCCCTGAGTCGAAAAGTGATTAATTGTTGGGATTTCTATTCCATCTATAAAAAATCTGTTTTCATTAGGAGCACCACCTCTTATAACTAAGTCATTGCGGAATGACGGGATACTTACAACCCCTGGTAAAGATCTCAGTGCCTTACTTATATCTCTTCCACCACCAGGATTTCTTTTAATTTCATTTGCTCCTATACTTCTGACGCTTAGAGGACTTTCTTCAGGATTTTGAGATTGATCTGTAATTATTTCTGCTTCCTCTAAATTAAAAGAAAGAGGTGTAAGTTTAATATTCACATATGCAGGTCTTGATCTAGTAGTTTCCAATTCGTAAACCAGCTTCTTTTCATAACCCAAAGTATTTATTTCAATATTGTAGACTCCAGGCGCCAGGTTGTCTAAAATAAAATCTCCAAATTCATTTGATGTTGTAGTTACGGAAAAACCTTGAACAATAATGAAAGAAAAGGGCTCAGTTTTACCAATAATTTTACATCCATTTGTTAGGCTTTGTGCTACCAATAGAATTGGAAAAAGAAAAAAGAAAAAAAGAAAGTATCTAATCATATTTCAAAATTATCAGATAGTTTATAGGCATTTACTTAACCTAAAGAATAAATTTTAGACGAGTGTAAATTTAAAATTTGATAGAAATAAGAGATAATTTTTTATGTTTTAGTATTATTTTAATAATTACATAAACGCACTTTGAATTGAAATAGTTTCAATAAGCATAAAAACATATGTTTTTATGGTGATAATATTTTTCGAGATCAAAAAAGCTCATCATGGATGAGCTTTTCTTAGTTATAAATATTAAGAATTAATATTAATGTGATTTAAGGAATAAACTTGTTTAAAAAGCCAAAATATTTCATTTTGACATGCACAAGAAACAATCAATTTGTTCACTACTGAATAAATAAAACAAAATTTAGTCTTATTCCTCTGTACATAGAAGTTGTTGTACTCTTTGCATTTAACGATGAAAACTCACCATTAAAAAGAGATGGTAATTCTCCAGAATTGACGAAATATTCCCCCGCATCAGATTGATCACCAATATTATAATCATAATTAACACTAGAAACACCAAAACCCCATTGATGATCTAATCCTAGTGCTAATAATTCAATTCCAATAGATATTATATCAAATCGCATAGCTAAACCTGTATAAAGTTCGAATCCTGCAGCGTTACCAGGTGTTGTGATAGTTTCATATTCATAATCTCCCGTAGAATAGTCTATATCCAATACTTCTTGGGATCTAGTTCTACCTATACTGACAGCAGCACCACCATAAGAATCTAAATCAAACTTTCTAAAAAATAAAGGTCTAGCATGCTTGTCGTATGTAAGTCTTAGAGAAACCGACCTGGATTTTGATTGCATAGTAAGAGATTCATAAAAGTTTTCATCAATCCCCTCACCGGATACTTTTTGTGTTTTCCTTGAAAGCAAGAGCCCAAATGAAACGCATGTTTTTGAATCTAAATAATAACGATAAGATGGTACAAATTGCTCAACAAGACGGTTGATTCCTGAATTGTCATCTGTATCAATAATATTAGAGCCAACTTGATCAAAAAATTGACCAGAGTTTATAGTTGAATTAATAACAATCGCAATGTCTTTAGCTTGTGGTAGCCTCAAGGTTGCTCTATCAGTTGAATCAACAAAATTCATATTTGAAGATGAAACTATTTCAACTTGGGATACTAAAGGATTAATATTATAAATAAAAATCGCACTTAATATTAGGTATTTAAAAGCTTGATTCATGGTAATTATTTCTTAAACAGTCCTTGTTTTTTATCATTAAAACTTATATTTCTTCTACATCTTCTCCAATCAACCGATTGCAAAACACCATTTTTATTTTCTATATAAGCTTTGTCTTCAATCATAAAAACAGGGTATTTTGAATTGTGATTGTTGATGCTTGTAGTTATTATTTCAAGATTGTTGCTCTTCTCAACACCAAAGTCAGAAATTGATGATTTATAAACACCTCCTTCAAATTGAACATACAATACACCCCAATCTCCATACTGTACCTCGCCAGAGTTTCTAGATTCTATATCATCAACATTAATAGGTTTTTTATTTTCACCTGCATTTTCTAAACCTTGAGAAAAGGATGTAATTGGTGTTATCAAATTTTTAACTCTGTAATTATACGACAACCACATATGACCATCTATTGTAGAAAGAAACTCATATGGATTAATACCAAGAGCTTTATTCACGTCATCCATTGACATACCTGGAGTTAAACTAGCAATCTCTTCAGTAGATGTGAAAGGTGGAGAAACCATGAATTTCGAACTGAGACATGATGATAATATGCAAGAAATTATTAATGTTAATATGCAAGAATATTTCATTATTTGTTAAATTTTAGGCTGTAAATTTAAACACATGAAGATTAAATATGCCCTAATTTATCTTGTAATAGCTACTTTTTTTATTATAGAAACGGGTTGTGAACCAAAGGAATATCCAAATCCTTGTGAAAACATCACATGTCTAAATGACGGAGAATGTCTTCATGGAAATTGTGTTTGTCAGAGCGGTTACATTGGAGAGTTATGTGAAACCATCCAATTACCTGAAGCAATATACATATCAGAAATAGTACTAACACAATATCCATTATTTATAGAAAATGAACCTTGGGACATTGGATTAACCATCCCATATTGCTGGCCAGATATTGGTTTAGAAATAACATGGCCATGGGGAGAGAATCATTCATCTTTTATTCAAAACAATTCTAATGGTAATGATTTAATTTGGAATAAAGAAAATTTTCCATTTATACATGATAATCATATACATTATGAAGATGAGTTTCTTATATCAATTGTTGAGATCGATGGATTGGATTCATTAGAAACTGTTCAACCTCCAGAAACTCTTGAAACATTTAGTATAGAAACCAATCAGTTCATCTTTACCGACTCACTAAACATGTGCCCTAATTTCATTAATTTGCATAATCCAGATCATAGTATTGAGCTCATAATTTATTTAGATTATTCATATGTACACTAGGGTTTAATCAGCTTAATTAAACTCATACTAGATATTTTGTATAGTAAAGATTCATGAGCATAAAATAGATTTTAGTTTCAAAATAAGAGAAAACAGAAGATTAGTTAATGTAAATTTTATCTCTATAAACTAAATCATTATTCAATATCTCTATGAAGTAAACACCATTATCTAAGTGAGAAACTGAAAGTGGTTTATTTTCTTTTAATTCAGAAGAAAAAACTATTTGTCCTTGTGAGTTAATTATATTAATTCTATTTGAACTACTAAAACTATCCTTTTTTCTGAAATATAAATAATCCGAAACAGGGTTAGGATAAATTAAAAAATTGTCAGATTGAGCAGTTGAAGTCGATAAGGTTCCTGAGCAACTCGCATCAATTGTCCAGTTATAGAAATAATAGAAATATGCTTCAGGTGAATCCGTTGTGTTCCCGACTATTGTAAGCCTATCTGCAACTTGAATAGGAAATACACCTTGAGGGACAGCATCATTTCTGTAAAGTCCCAAATTTTTATTATTACCTGTAACACCGATTGTATAATTATCACCTTCCACCAATAAAGTATTTAATTCAACTAGATTCCAGCCATAGTCCAGATTCACAACAAATTGACTTATAATATTGCCATTAAGTGATCCGATATCAATTGTTATTTCTCCAGGGTTTTGTGCATTAATTTCAACTGAGGTTAAATACGTATCTTCAAGAACATCAAATACCATATCCCAAGAGTCGTTGTAATGATATCCGCCTGTTCCAAAATCAGATAAACCATTGGGACCACCAGTATACATTTCAAGATTTGCATCAATATCAAAATCAGAAAAATCAGGGTCTGTACACCCAAGATTTATAGCAATACATGAATTATCATCGAAACATGCTTCAGGAGAGTAATTGAAAGCGTTTTCATCTGTACAGCCTGAATTATAACAACAATTTCCGTCATCAACAGAAGCGGTACTTGAGTAATTAAATGCGTTTTGATCCATACAACCACAAGAATCATTTATTTGAAATTTATATAAATCTGATGGATAAGATGCTGTAGCACCTATTAGACCACTTGTTAAATAAACATCACATCCAATAATAAATGTTCCAGGAGCCCATCTAGCTCCACCTGGATGAGGCTCAAGTTCAATCCATGAATCATTTTCTGGGTTATATTCCCAAAACTCACCATAATCAAGTTCAGCATGATCTTCTCCATCTCCACTTAATATGTATCCTTTACCATTTATTGAAAACTGGGTGCCGGCTACACGAGCTTCACCAGGAAAATTATTTAATTGTGACCATGTTTCAGTAGAAAGATCCCAAACATAAAAATCATTAAAAATATTTAATTGTGAAAGCACGTCATCGCCATGACCAAATCCAACGTAAACCTTGTTGTCAATTCCAAAATAAAAAGGGTGATGTCTTGGTAAACCAATAAAAGAAGTAAGTTCTTGCCATACATTGTTAGAAATATCATATTCCCACCAGTCATTCAAATTACCATTTAGATTACTTCCTAATCCAACGAAGACTTTATTGCCTGCATAAACCATAGCTGGATGATTTCTTCCAGATCCTGGAAATGATGCTAATTGAATCCAATCTTCGGTCTCCATATCAAAACGCCACCAATCGGTAGGAAAGCCAAAATTATCAGAACCAAATCCACAATATGCATAATTATTATTACTCACTCCATATGCATAACCTCTTGCTGTTCCAGGAAAAGATGATATTTGAGACCATTCATCTGTAATTGGATTATACTTAAAAACATCGTCAAGATTATTACTAAATGATGCTGATTGACCAGTTATCATAAAACCATAATTATCGTTTGCAACTGTAATTGGATGATGGCGACCAACAGAGTTGTAACCACTCAGTTCAATCCATTCTTGAGAAATACTATCAATAGGGATTAAAATGAGGTAAAGACATAAGAAGTGTAAAAAAAATTTATTCATAGTATAAAGTTAAGGTGTGTTTTTTAATTTTGTATAATATTTAAATTATAAAGTTATACATTTTGAAAAATATATTAATCATAGGTGGCTCATCTGGAGTAGGTGATGCAATCACAAAAAAACTTTCTACGCACAATAAAATTATTTCAACATACAGAAACAATTTTAAAGAAAATTCAAATAACATCGAGTACAAAAAATTTGATGTAATAGAAAATACCCCTGATGAACTAGAAATAGACACGCCTCTAAATAGTATAATTTACTGCCCTGGAACAATAAATCTGAAACCTGTTCACAGATATTCAGAACAAGAACTTCTAAATGACTTTAGAATCAACGTTACAGGATTTATAAAACTGTTTTCTTTTTTTAAAAAAAACCTTCAAAACAGTGAAAATGCATCCGTTATTTTGTTTTCATCAGTAGCTGCTCAAAAAGGCATTTCATTCCACACGCAAGTTGCTTGTTCTAAAGGTGCGATTGAATCATTAACAAGAACATTAGCAGCTGAACTTGCACCAAAAATAAGAGTAAATGCAATCGCTCCATCACTACTCGATACTCCACTATCCGAAAAGTTTTTAAATACCGAGAAAAAAATAGAAACAAATAAAGAAAGACATCCATTAAAACAAATTGGGGACCCAGAGGATGTTGCTAAATTGGTTGAATTTTTAATCAACGATCATGCAAAATGGATAACAGGACAAGTTATTAATATTGATGGAGGACTGTCTACATTATAAGTAAAATGATTAAATTCTATGATTTTATTTGGACATACAAGAGGTCTATTTTTTGTATTTCACTTTTACTTATTTCAGCGTGTACAATAAAACTTAAAGACTTTAAAATTTACTTTGAGTCTGAAAGAATTATAGAAGAATTATCCAACGAAAGCTTCCAAAATATAGATTCTAATAATATAAATGATGAAAATATATTCTTAGCAACTGTTAGAAAGAAAAAAGAATTTGAATTTAGTGATTTTATAAATCTTAAGAATCATCTAAATGAAATAAAAAATCTAGATGAAATAAAAAGAGTATTTAGCATTATAAATGAAAAAACTATCTCAGAAACAAGTTTATTTCCTATTCCAAAAAATAAATTATCACTCAAAAATAAAGATGAATTTGAGCAAACATTTGATTCGAAAAGTTCTTTTGTAAGCAATGACAAACAATCTATTTTAATACTTTTTGAAACTAATCCTGATTTTGTTAAAAACCCCTCAAAATTATTAAATTCAATAAGCACAATTCTTTCCGATAAAGAGTTAATAATAGATTATGCCGGTCGAGTTCCTAGTGAAATCTATTTTCAAGAAAAAGTGTCAAAAGAATTTATTCTACTCGCAATTTTTAGTGCACTGTTCTGTTTAACTGCAATATTTTTTTACACTAAAAATATTGCAGTTTTAATCATGTCATTTACTTGTGTTGTTTTGACAATATTGGTAACTACTGCAATGTCATTATTTCTCTTTGGTGGTATTGAATTATTTATGATAATTTCTCCTGCCATTTTTTTTATTGTAACAGTGTCAGATATAATGCATCTAGTTAATTCTCAGAATTACTCTATTACAAACAAAAAAGAAAGATTTTTAGATCGATTAAAAGAAGTTGGAAAACCCGTTCTTATTACATCATTAACAACAATGATTAGCTTCTTTTCATTTGTATTCATAGATATTAAACCCTTAAGTCATTTTGGAATCATAACTGGTCTTGGAATAATCATTGCATTGTTTTTTTCAGTTTTATCATATGCATTTATCGTAAAATACAACTATGATGAAATGAAAGCTAGCAAATTTTCAAAGAAAATAATCAATAATACTATCACATTACTAGATAATAAAAAGTGGATAATAGCACCAACTCTATTATTAGCAATAATTTTATCATTAATCAAAATAAGTGATGTAAAAATTGACAATTATCTTCTTGATGAATTAAATCCTTCATCTGATTTTTTTCAAACAAGTAAATATATTGATGATAATTTTGGAGGAATAAAACCATTTAGCATTACTGTAGTACCTGAAAATAAAAACTTCAATAAAAAAGGATTTAAAAAATTATTGAACAACAACGGAATTAGTATTGATTTTAGTAACGAAAATCAACAAAATAAAATAATATATAAACACCTTTTTCAAGATTCATCTGATGAATTGAAGTACAATTGTAGAATTTCTGATAATGGTTCAAATCTTTCAAATAAGATTTACCAAAATGTACATGACTACGACTCAGAATCTGAAATTAAATTTTCAGGAATTGGCCACCTATTTGATAAGACAAGTGATGATTTAACATACAACCTATTGTTTGGTTTATTGTTAGCAATTATTACTGTTGGAATATTTCTTTGTTTAGCATATGGCTTAAATCTTAAAATGTTTTTTGTCGGAATTATACCAAATATCATCCCATTAATACTTACACTGGGGCTAGTTCTTTATACCCTACCTTTTTATTTATGTTTATCTAACGCATTCATTTTCACTGTCGCTTTTGGTTTAATTATAGATGACTCTATTCATGTTATAAATGCATACATGCACTACAAACAAATGGGTTTAGGTAAAGAAGAAGTAATTAATAAAATAAATACAAGAACAGCTAATACAATATTAAAAACAACCACTATAGTAATTGTTTGCCTCTTGCCTTTATTAATATCAGAATTTAAATCAGTATCTCAAATTGCACTTCTTACCTCGATAGCATCAGTCTTTGCAATAATGTTTGATCTTGGCGTGTTACCAACAATACTATCTCGAATTATAAAGTAGTTTTAGTAGGATTTTTAAACTACCAAATGAATTGAAATAACTATGATAATCTCAGAAACAATATCAATAATGATATGAAGTTTTATGGATATATTAAAAAGACCATATGTCTTTTGCTTTATTATTTTAATTATGCATAACGATATGTAATATCATATTTTTAAAAAATTTAATTGCGTCATAATCTCATTAAATCGAAACAAAAAAGCTCATCTTTAGATGAGCTTTTTGCGGTCTGGACGAGACTCGAACTCGCGACCCCATGCGTGACAGGCATGTATTCTAACCAACTGAACTACCAGACCAGTTTGGGTTGGGTTTCCCTTT
>MDTD01102714.1_pt1 | contig 12411 bp, 14 predicted proteins | sample 811221 | NCBI WGS metagenome assembly MDTD01 (sample SAMN05326646, study PRJNA326480) | marine metagenome | isolation source: seawater | place: Pacific Ocean: South West | collected 2011 | reverse complement strand
TTCATACCGCCTTACTGTGAGGAGGTAGCGGAATGAACGCCGCTACGTGGAAACCGCCGGACTAACAAAACCGGTGGACCACCTCGGTGGGGCAGAGCATCATAGATCTTCTTGTTGAGGTTCGAGACCGTCGACGGCGACACCTTGGTGCCCCAGAGAGCCTCGGTGATATCCTCGACCCTGCGGACCGAGACACCCGCAAGGTACATCTCGATCAACGCCTCTTCCACGCTGCTCTCGCGCCGGCGGTAGCGCTCAATGATCGCCGTCTCGAACGTCTGCTGGCGCAGCTTCGGCATCTTCAGCTTCACTTCGCCCGCCTTGGTCTGCAGGCTGCGCTCGTAGTGACCGGCGCGAGTGTCCTTGCGCGCTTCGCTCCGCTGATAACGGTCCGCGCCGCACAAACGGTCCGCCTCAGCATCCAGCATCGCGTTCAAGGCTTCCTCAACCGTCCCGCGCACCATCTCGCCCAGGTGATCCCTGATCCGAGCCTCATCGATGTGGATCACGTTCCCCATCGGCTTGCCTTCTCTGTCGTCCATCTCCGATCCTCTCACTCTGAAAGGAACCACCGGCAAAATCAAATGTGCGAAAGATCCTGTACGTTATCTGTTGCTCAAGCGAGCGGTTGATGCAACGGGCTTGTCGGCCCGGTGCGGTTGGCACGTCGCGGCGAACGCGGCGGGCGTCTGATAGCCGAGGGCCGAGTGAGGCCGCCGGGTGTTGTAGTCGGTGACCCATGCCCCGATCAGATGCCGGGCATGGGCGAGATCACGGAACAGGTTTTCGTTCAGGCATTCATCCCTGAACCGCCCATTGAAGGCCTCGCAGAATGCGTTCTGCGTTGGCTTGCCGGGAGCGATGTAGTGCCAGCCGAAAGTCCTGTCCTGAACCCACTCGAGCACGGCGTTCGAGGTGAACTCCGTTCCATAGCACATTGGGAACCGACGTTCCGGAGGTCAGCTGATCGTGCACGAAGTCCAGGGACCACCGGGCATTGGCACGGGCGATGACCGGGATCGGTGCACGGGTCCCCATGGCACGCCGGCGGCCGCGGCGACGGCGCACCTTCAGGCCTTCCTCACGGTACAGCCTCTCGGTCTTCTTACGGTTCACCACCAGCCCCTCCGCCTTGAGCAGCACATGCACGCGCCGGTATCCAAACCGCCGGCGGTCATGCGCCACCTCCTTCATCCGCTCCCGCAATGCGGTGTCGTCCGGCCGCCGCGATGCGTAGCGCACCGACGACCGGTCAGCCCCGATCACCTGGCACGCCCGACGTTCACTCATCTCGTAGGTCTCCACGAGGATCGTGACGGCTTCTCGCCTGGCGGCGGGCGTTACCACTTTCGCGACATGAGGTCCTTCAAGGCCGTGTTGTCGAGCATCGCTTCAGCCAGCAGACGCTTCAGCTTGGCGTTCTCGTCCTCAAGCACCTTCAGGCGCTTGGCATCGGAGACGTCCATGCCGCCGAACTTCGCCTTCCAGCCGTAGAACGTGGCGGATGACATCCCGTGCTTCCTGCAGAGATCGGCGACGGTCATCCCCGCCTCGTTCTCCCGCAGGATCTCAATGATCTTCTCTTCCGAATAGCGTGATCGCTTCATAATCCAGGCCCTTCTCCTGAAGGCCGGATCCTAGCATCAAATGGAGGAATTATCGGGGGTCACAGCAGGTGAAAATCGACCAGGGCTGGATTGATGCCTTTGCGGACCTCACCGGTGAAAGGCAATTTATCCATGTTGATCCGGAGGCAGCGCGAGCAAGCTCGTTCGGTGGAACAATCGCTCATGGATTTCTGACGCTTGCGCTGGTTTCCCGTTTTGCAGATGAAGCCGCTTTCCGGCTTGAAGGTTCAGAACTCCTGATAAATTACGGCCTCAACCGCGGCCGTTTCCTTGCGCCAGTACTCAGTGAGCAGAGGATTAGGGGGCGTTTTGTATTCAGGCATGCCATTCCCAAAGGTGCGCGCCAGATCGTGCTCGTATATGACGTGACTGTAGAAATTGAAGATGGGGACAGGCCAGCACTGGTTTGCGAGTGGATGGTTTTGCACGAGCTGGCAACCTCAGAATCTGGTGGAGACGATATCTCCTCTGGCATTTGACCATCCAGGCTTGGCCACGGGACAGATTCTCAACTTGGATGGCGGCAGAACACTCTCGCTCTAGTGAAACGACGTCTCACGCGCTTGTCTTGGTTCCTGCTGGCCAGCATTGATTGTCATTGGTCGAATTGATCATTCCCGAAAATTGACATGTGTGGATGTGCTTTTCTAGCTGGTTTCTAGCTGAAAGGTAGGAAAGGTTCGTTAGTGAGGACGGGATGGAGGCTATAGTATTGTAATTAAAAGAAAAAACATGGAGCGGGTGAAGGGAATCGAACCCTCGTCGTCAGCTTGGGAAACCTCTTGGGGTGGCAATTCCATATTAACCTGCTTTCAAGTGCTTCGCTGACTGACTGATTGCGTCGGTCATTGAGGTTTCTTCCACGAGATTTGCCACATAGTCTCCCCACAACTCCATGGCTTGGCGAATCTCCCCAATATTGTTGCCCACATCGTAGCGGGACCGCATCGACCGGTCCGGTGCGTGGTTGATACATGCTTCGGCAATCGCAGGGGAAACCCCAAGTTCACGAACTAAGAGTGTGCGGCCAAGACGGCGGCAGTCATAAAGCTGCACGCCTTCAAGCGGGCAGGCGGTCGCGCTTTCCCGCGCCTGTTTCGCGAGCTTCTTCCGCATGCGGATCCAGCGCTGCTTTGGTCCATCGTGTCGAATATGGTCTTCTTCGACCTTGTTCGGGAACACCCAGGCTTGATTGTGCTTTGAGAGGGCTTCACGGAACAGAGCAGCTGCCAGGGGAGACAACGGAACTTCATAATCCTCATTGGTTTTTGTCTGGCTTGCAGGGATGCGCCACGTCTCTATTCCTGGCGTCCAATCGAATTGTTCCCGTCGGGCGGCGACGATTTCTGCAGGCCTCTGCAAGGTAACAGCGTGCAACATGATCGCGAGAGCAGATGTCCACCTATTGTCGCCCGTATCCTCATCATCTTCCATCTCGGTTCGCAATGATGTCCACATGAGCTTCAGTGCGTCGACGGGCATCTGGGAGCGCTTGTCCGGTGTGTCCCGGAACAGTTTCCGGAAGGACGCCGGATTGACCTCGACGAGTTCCTCTTCGATGGCCCAGTTGAACACCGCCCGGATAACACCCTGACACTCATTGGCGAGCTTTGCGCCCGGATTGCTCCCTTCCAGGGCCCGGGGGTGTTTGGCCGCTTCAGCCTGAATCTGCCTCACGAGTTCTCGAACCTGAGGTCTGGTGATCTTTCGGAAGGGTTCGTCGCCGAGCTGGGGAAGAATATGGACTCGAAGCAGCCGCTCCCGCTCGTCATAGGTACGTTGTTTAATGCTCGGGATAGACTTCTCCGGCGAGGCCATAAAGCGGGCAGCCAAGGCGGAAAACGTTGCAGCGGCTTCCCGCTTTGCCTCCGCCTCCTTTACGCGCCTGCGGGTGGCCGGGTCGGCATCTCCAAGCGCCATTCGGCCCAGTTCTTTCCTGGCCAGAGCGCGGGCCATCTCGGGGGAGCCTTCATCGACAGAGATGAGCTTGGCGTCTGTTTTGCCCCCATCCGGTTTCACGATCTGGAGCTTATAGGCGGCGCTGCCATTCGGTGTGATGGCGAGGAAGAGCCTCGGGACTTCGGTATCCCAGTGGCGCTCCTTTTTTATCCCGCCATGCTCTCTGATGAGGCGCTGAACGTTCGTCTGAGTGAGTTTGAGCCTGTTGGTTGCCATGTCCGTCTCGGGTCCTTCCGGGTCTGAAGACGGTGGCTTTCAAGCCATATGCCAATCCTGAGCCACCAATAGGCCACCTCGGGACGTCGGATTTTGTCCGTTTTTGTCCGATTTGGCCCAAAAGCGACCAGGCAAGGGGTGTACGTATTGGGGCTTGAATTTACAGGATTATTCCCAACAAATTCAGGCATTTAAGCCCGTTGGGGAAATGGTCGGAGCGATAGGATTCGAACCTACGACCCTCTGGTCCCAAACCAGATGCGCTACCAGACTGCGCCACGCTCCGGACTCCCGGTGTAATGATCGCGCTCGCTGGTGCAAGCCCTTTTCGCGGTTGCGAACAGTGATCAGCGCTTTTTTCGGGTCGGACGCATCAGGCCTTCCTGCGCCACGCTGGCCACGAGGCGCCCATCCTGGGTGTAAATCGAACCGCGGTTGAAGCTGCGCGCGCCGCCGGCATAGGGGCTGTCCATGGAATAAAGGTGCCATTCGTCGAACTTGGTCGGCGCATGGAACCACATGGCATGGTCGAGGCTGGCGGACATCAGCTCGCCGGTCATCCAGGAGATGCCATGCGGACGGTTGCCGGTGCCGAGCAGGGCCATGTCGCTGGCATAGGCCATCAGGCAGTGGTGCAGCCACGGGGCCTCGTCGATCTTGCGGGCGACGCGGACCCAGAGATTCTGCTGGTCGCTGGCCTTTTCCGGTTTCAGCGGGTCCAGCGGATCGATTTCCCGCATCTCGATGGGCCGCGGGCGCAGGAAATGGCCGCGATGGCGCTCCGGCACCTTCTCAGCGAATTTACGGCGCCATTCGATGCGGTCGCCCAGGGATTCCGGCCCTGGCACCTCAGGCATGTCGTGCAGGTGGTGCCAGCCGTCTTCCACCACCTGGAAACTGGCGGCGAGATTGAAGATCTGCTTGCCATGCTGGATCGCGACGACCCGGCGGGTGGTGAAGCTGCCACCATCGCGCGAATGGTCGACCTGGTAGATGATCGGCACGTTCGGGTCGCCGGGGCGGATAAAATAGCAGTGCAGCGAATGGCAGGGCCGGTCTTCCGGCACGGTGCGATAGGCCGCAACAAGGCTCTGCGCGATGACCTGACCGCCAAAAACGCGCTGGCTTTCTTCCTCATCCGGGCTCTGCCCGCGGAAAAGGTCGGTTTCGAGCCGCTCGATATCAAGCAGTGCCAGCAGATCGCTTACCGGATCAGTCATTCTTGTGTGCCTCCCATTGTGCAGTGCAGCAGATACAGAACCCGGCTGCAGATGCAATACCTGCCAGTTTATGGGGCCTGTGTGCGGGCAAATCGATGAAATTTCAACGATTCCCGAACCGGCCCGTTCACCCTGTTTCGCTAAGGTGCCCGCTAACGACACTCTGGTGATGTGTGAGGCGGTTGTCGATGAAGGCCCTGTCAAATCTGCAGCGCGATGCAAAATTCCTCACGGGGGCGCTGAGTCTCCTGAAATGGACCAAGGGGATTTCGCCCGACAGCGATTTCCTCGTGCCGGATGACTTTGAGCGGGCCGTGGACGAGCACGCCATTCGCATCGCTTTCCGCTTTGAAGGCCGCCTGACCACCTATGCCGAGTTCGATGCCCACGCGAACCGCTACGCCCATTGGGCGCTGCAACGCGGCCTGAAGCAGGGAGACGTGGTCGCGCTGCTGATGGAAAACCGGCCGGATTATGTCGCCGCCTGGGTCGGCCTGTCGAAGGTTGGCGTGGTCGCGGCACTGGTGAACACGAATCTGGATGGTGAAGCGCTGGCCTACAGCCTGAACATTGCCGGCGCGCAGAAGCTGATCACAGGCACAGGCTTCGAGGCCGCCGTCCATAGTGCCGAGCCATTCCTGGAACAGCCGCTGGATGCCTGGTCCCTGAACAGTCCGGTCTTCCGCGACATCGCCGCGGAATTGAAGGACATGCCCACCTATCGGCCGACGCGCCTGCGACGGGCGGGCCTGAAGGGCAAGGATACCTGCCTCTTCGTCTACACGTCCGGCACGACCGGCATGCCGAAGGCGGCGAAGCTGACCCATGCCCGGGTGCGCACGCTGATGCGCAACTTTATCGGCCCGTGCGAGATTACCCCGAAAGACCGGATCCTGGAGGCTTTGCCACTCTATCATGCCACCGGCGGCGTCTGCGCGGTCGGCGCCGCGTTGATGAGCGGGGCCAGCCTGATCCTGGAGCGCAAATTCTCCGCGAGCCGCTTCTGGGACGATGCCGTGCTGAACGGCGCGACGCTGTTCGTCTATATTGGCGAGATCTGCCGCTATCTGCTGAACCAGCCGAAACGGCCGGCAGACAAGGCGCACCAGATCCGCGGCGGGTTCGGCAATGGCTTGCGCGAAGACGTCTGGGCGCGCTTTGCTGACCGGTTCGGCGTGTCGGACTTCAAGGAATTCTATGGCTCCACCGAGGGCAATGTCAGCCTTCTGAACATTGATGGAAAGATCGGGGCCTGTGGCCGCATTCCGCCCTGGATGAAAAAGCCGTTTGCCCATGTGGCGTTCGTCAAGCCGGACATGGAAACCGAACAGCCGCTGCGCGGCGAAGACGGATTTTGCGTGCGGGCGGGCGTCGATGAGGCCAGCGAAGTGCTGGGCCGGATCGGAGAGGACAACCGCACCCGTTTCGAAGGCTATACCGACAGCCGCGATACGGAAGGCAAGGTACTGCACGATGTCTTCGAAAAGGGGGACATGTGGTTCCGCACGGGTGACCTGATGCGGAAAGACAAGGACGGCTACGTCTACTTCATCGACCGGATTGGCGACACGTTCCGCTGGAAAGGCGAGAACGTGGCCACGAACGAAGTCGGCGAGGCCTTCTCATACATCCAGGGTGTGGAGACGGCCAATGTTTACGGAATTGCCGTGCCCGGCGCCGATGGCAAAGCGGGCATGGCGGCAATCACGGCGTCGGATGAACTCGACATAGCTGGTCTCCACCGGCTACTGGCAGAACGCCTGCCGGGATATGCCATCCCGGTCTTCCTGCGCGTGCAGAAGGAACCCGAGACAACGGGCACGTTCAAGTACCGCAAGATCGAACTGGTCAAGGACGGGTTCGATCCGAACCAGGTGCATGATCCGCTCTACGTCTACAACGCCGAGGAAGACCGCTACGAGCTGATGACCGAAGAGGTCTACAAGAAGGTCGTGAATGGCGGCGGCCGGTTCTAGGCAACCCGGCCCATGCGCTGCTCAAGGCGTGTGGAGAACCAGGAAATCAACCGGCGCCACAACTCGTCCTTCAGAATGGCGCCTTCGACATCATGGTCGATCGACGGATTGTCATTGATCTCGATGATCATGACGCCGCGCTCGGTCTCTTTCAGGTCCACGCCGTAAAGGCCGTCGCCGATGAGGCGGGCGGAGCGCACGGCGGCATCCACGATGGCGGGCGGGGCATCCTCGACCGCGACCGTCTTGAAGCCGCCCTCTGTGGTTTTTCCGTCGGGGCCGTGTTTCACGATCTGCCAGTGGCCGCGGGCCATCCTGTACTGGCAGGCATAGAGCGGCTCGCCGTTCAGCACGCCAATGCGCCAGTCGAATTTTGTCGGCACGAATTCCTGCGCGATGACGAGGGCGGTTGTCTCGAACATGGCTTTCACGCCGGTCTTCAGCTCCTCCAGCGTCTTCGCCTTCACCATGTTGGAGCCGAAAGAGCCATCAGGCGTTTTCAGGACGACCGGCGAACCGAGCTTTTCGAATACGGCTTTCAGGTCTGACTTTTCGTCCAGGATTTCCGTTTGCGGAATGGGCAGGCCGGCTTTCTCCAGGATCTCCTTCAGGTACACCTTGTTGGTACAGCGGATCATGGAGTGCGTGTCGTCGATGACGGGCATGCCTTCCTGCTCGGCCCTGCGGGCGAACTTGTAAGTGTAGTTGTTGATCTGCGTCGTTGCGCGGATGAACAGGGCGTCGAACTCAGCGAGGCTGGTCAGGTCTGACGGCTCGATGATTTCGACTTCCACGCCCATCTTCGCTGCCACATCTGCGAGGCGCTTGATCGAGGCGGGCTTCGATGGGGCGGTGTGCGTTTCATTCGGGTCGACCAGTACGGCGAGGGCCCATTTGGCGGGGGCCTTCGTCTTCGGCTCGCTGATCCGCCCGCTCGTATAGGCCTCCATGGCGCGGAGGAAAAATTCCCGCCGCTCACCTTTCAGCTTCTGGGGCGGCACCATGCGTACACGGGCAATGCCGTGCGGGGCGGCCGGGTCGAACTCGACTTCCAGGGCCGGGACACGAAACCAGTCGGAGACCTCGCGAGCAAGACGCTCATAGCCTGCCGTTTCCGGCTTCGAGAAAGCGGCGAACAGGCTGCCGATCTCCGGCGCCCCTTTGGCGCGCGCGTCACGCAAGCGTTCGCCAAGATCGGGCAGGGCGTGATTGTAGAGACCCTTGGCCGACAGCTCGACCATGGTCTGCACGCTGGGGCTGACCCGGTGTCCGCGGGCCTCTGCCAGCAGGGAGGCGTAATAGCCTTCCGACTGGTACCCGTAGGACCGGCAAAGATTCAGGATATAGGGGCGCCGTCCGGCGAACAGGGCCGGGCGGGCGATATAGTCCGCCACACGGAGCACTTTGTGCGGTGTTTCGGCTTGTGAAATGTCGTTCGCGTTTTCGACGAGAATGACCCAGTCGGTCATGAAAGTGCTGTGCCTCAGAGAAGGATGGGTTTTTCCATCCGGGCTGCTGTTTCCCCGTCCGGATAGTAGGACGGTATTTGCGCCATTACGCGGAAATCGTGGCGTTCGTAAAGCCGGATTGCAGTGGCGTTGGACTGGCGCACTTCCAGGCGCACCCGGTCACAGCCCCGGGTGCGGGCATCGGCCTCCCCGGCAGCCAGAAGCGCAGCCGCGACCCCCTTTCCGCGATGGCTGGGCGCGACGGTGAGGGAGTAGAGCCGGGCCACTTTTGTCCCTGTGCGGTAGAGGTAAACAGCGGCGCCGCAGATTTCGTCATCAGAAACAGCGGCATAGGCCATGGACTGCCCGCGCAGCAGCCGCCGCCAGGTCCGGACGGGGAACCGGTCGTCCGGCGGAAAATTCTGTTCCAGCGCCACAAGAGCGGGGATATCGGTTTCGATGGCAGGCCGTATCCGGGCCGTTGTCACGTGCGGACCATGTCGTCGCGGTGGACGATGGCGGGTCTGCCGCGATAGCCGAGGATGGCTTCGGTCTCGTCGCTCTGGCGTCCGGCGATACGCTGGATGTCCGCAGCGGAATAGGCCGTGACCCCGCGGGCGATGATCTTGCCTTCCGGGGCCTTGATGGCGACGGCGGCGCCCTTGTCGAAACTGCCTTCCACGCCGGTGACGCCGACGGCCAGCAGGCTGGCGCCGTCCTTCAGGGCGCGGGCCGCGCCTTTGTCGACGGTGATGAACCCTTCCGGTTGGAGATGTCCGGCGAGCCAGGCTTCGCGGGCGCGCGCCGGGGTGATGTTGGCGCGGATCAGAGTCGCCCGGGCGCCTTCGGCGAGGGCCAGCAGCGGATGTTCGCGGTTGCCGATCGTGATGACGGTCGAACAGCCCGCCGCATGGGCAATACGCGCCGCGGCCAGCTTGGTGACCATACCGCCGGAGCCGACACCCGCCGACGCATTGGCGCCAGCCGCCATGGCATCGTGTTCCGGCGTCAGCGTGTCCAGCACGTCGATATGCGTCGCGTCCGGGTGGCTGCGCGGGTCGGCCGTGTAGAGGCCGTCAATATCGGACAGGAGGACCAGCAGGTCCGCCCCCATCATCTGGGCGACGCGAGCGGCGAGGCGGTCATTGTCGCCATAGCGGATCTCTTCGGTGGCGACCGTGTCGTTCTCGTTGATCACCGGCACGATGCCGGCTTCCAGCAGGGTTTCCAGTGTGGCGCGGGCGTTCAGCCAGCGGCGGCGGATCTCCGTGTCTGTCGGTGTCAGAAGCGCCTGACCGGCCGTCAGGCCGTGAGGGCTGAAAGCAGCTGCGAGGGCGGCCATCAGGCGCGGCTGGCCGATGGCGGCAGCAGCCTGCTTCTGGTCCAGCCTTGCTGTGCCGGCAGAGCCGATCTCCGCCCGGCCGAGCGCCACTGCGCCGGAGGAGACGAGGATGACCTCCTGCCCACGCACCCGGCAGGCGGCGATGTCGGCGGCCAGCTTCTCCAGCCAGGCAAGCCGGGGGTGTCCGTCTTCGGCAATCAGGGCCGATCCGGTCTTGACGACGATGCGTTTGGCTTGGGCGAGGACGTCAGCAATCATGGCGCGCAGCGATACATGAGTGTGGCCTCTGCCGGAAGGAAAAAGTCGAGCGTTGACAAGGCGGGCCGTTGCGCCTCAGTGAGGCGAAAAGAGAGGTGCCCATGCCGCAATTCAACATGATCCTGATCACGCCCGAACAAGCCGCCGGCCATGATGTGCTGGAGCACACGGCAGGCACGCCTGCGCGCGAAGGCGGCGGGGACGAGACCTATCGCTGCGGACGGTGCAAGACGACGCTGCTGGTGGATGTGGCTCATCATGATGCGCATGGCGTAATCGTAAAGTGCGGCAAGTGCGGCGCGTTGAATACCGAACCGCACCACCACTAGGTCCTAGAGGGGCGTCCAGCTGTCATCCGTGTCCGGATTGGCTTCTGCTTCCAGCTCCGCCTGTATGCCCAGGTGCCGGGCGACCTCATAGAGTGCTGGCTTCACACCCTGTCCGGTCACACCGGAAATGAGCAGCGGCTTGCCATCGTATACGGTGGCGAGTTGCTTTGCCTGTTCCTCGACAAGTTCGGGGGTCAGCGCATCGATCTTGTTGAGGCAAACGATCTCCGGCCGTTCGGCCAGTTCGTCATCATAGGCTTCCAACTCGCCGCGGATCGTGCGGTAAGCGCCGGCAACATCGTCCTGCGTGCAGTCGATCAGGTGCAGCAGAACTTTGCAGCGTTCCACATGGCCGAGGAAACGGTGGCCGAGGCCTGCGCCATCTGCCGCGCCTTCGATCAGGCCCGGAATGTCGGCCAGCACGAAGCGCGTGCCGGGGCCGAGGTCTACCACGCCAAGGCCGGGGTGAAGCGTCGTGAACGGATAGTCTGCGATCTTGGGGTGGGCCGCCGTCACGGTCGACAGGAAAGTGGACTTGCCGGCATTCGGCAGGCCGATCAGGCCAGCATCGGCGATCAGCTTCAGGCGTAGCCAGATCCATGCCTCTTCGCCTTCTTCGCCCGGATTGGCGCGGCGCGGGGCCTGGTTGGTCGACGACTTGAAGCGCATATTGCCCCAGCCGCCATTGCCGCCCTGTGCCAGCAGCACGCGCTGGCCGACTTCGGTCAGGTCCGCGATCAGGGTTTCCTGATCTTCCTCAAAGATCTGTGTGCCCACGGGCAGCTTCAGGACGACATCGTCGCCCTTGGCGCCGGTGCGCTGCTTGCCCATGCCGTGGCCGCCGCGTTTGGCTTTGTGGTGCTGCCGGTAGCGATAGTCGATCAGCGTGTTGAGGCCCTCAACCGCTTCGGCCCAGACGTCGCCGCCCCGTCCGCCATCGCCGCCGTCGGGGCCGCCATATTCGATATACTTCTCCCGCCGGAAGGAGACACAGCCTGCGCCGCCCGTTCCGGACTGAATGTATACCTTGGCCTGATCGAGGAACTTCATAATGCTCTCTTACGTGTTTCAGCCAACGCGCGCCATGTCGAAATGATCGACGCGCTCGCCCCGGCCCATGCAGAATACTTTGCGCCGGTCCGCCTTCATGAACCTCAGCTTTTCCAGCACGCGGCCGGACGCGGGATTGTCAGCCAGGTAGCCGGAGACGAAGGCGCGTTCGCCCCGGTCGCGCAGCCACTGCAGCAGCGCTCCCGCCGCTTCGGTCATAAAGCCATTTCCCCAGGCAGACGGCGCCAGCCAGTAGCCGACATTGAAGGGCAGGTGCGTGTCCTTCCGCTCGCCGCTGACGACTCCGATCAGGCGCTTGTCCTGCTCGATCGCCAGGATGTGCTTTGTGTTGGTTTCCCGCCCGGATGGGTGCTTTGCGATCCAGTCTTCCGTCTGTGCCACGGTTTGGTGAGCCGGAATGCTGACCACCATTCTGTAGATCTGTGGCTGGTTCACCAAATCGGTAATGGTGGGAGCGTCTTCCAGCCAGATGCGACGCAAGGTGAGCCTGTCTGTGGTTATGACGGCACTCATGCTGTGACTCCTTCCTGAGTCGTTAGCCAGCAGGGGAGACATTGAAAAAGGGGGAGACAGTGGCCTGCCTCCCCCTGGAAACTGATCGTCTGAAGCGATCCGGCCACGTTCCCGCGGCCGCGCTGTCAGCCGCTATTCTGCTGCTTCCGCTGCCGGCACAATGTTTACGTAGACGCGGCCCTTGGCCTTCTTCGCAAACTCGACCTTGCCCTCGGTAAGCGCAAAGAGGGTGTGATCGCGGCCCATGCCAACGCCTTTGCCCGGCCATTTCTGGGTGCCGCGCTGACGCACGAGGATGTTGCCCGGGATGACATGCTCGCCACCGAACTTCTTCACACCGAGATACTTCGGATTCGAATCGCGGCCGTTACGGGACGAACCACCTGATTTCTTATGAGCCATAGTCTGCTCCTGATCCTTTAGCGGAGGGCCTTATACAGGCCTTATGCGT
>MDTD01091108.1_pt1 | contig 12411 bp, 8 predicted proteins | sample 811221 | NCBI WGS metagenome assembly MDTD01 (sample SAMN05326646, study PRJNA326480) | marine metagenome | isolation source: seawater | place: Pacific Ocean: South West | collected 2011 | reverse complement strand
TATGTCTCCGATTGGCGGCTTGTACAGCCGTACTCATTCCACGGGCCTTTACTATCACAAAACCAGCGCCGTATCCAAACCGTCGATCACGGTTTTCGCCGGTGACTATATGAACGCATATTTTGGTTTTTACTGGAAAGCTGATGTAGGAGTGGCATACCGTCATGGCGGCGGCACCGATACCATTGCGAATGCGGCGACAGTATTCGACGCCTACAGCACGGACCGCTCCAACAGGTCTTTGGCTTATACGGTCAAAGGATCCGCCAATATTGTTTATATTGACGGTCATGTCGCGGCCAGGACCTACAGATACCTGTTGTCCGTTCCCAATGACAATGGCATAACCGATAATAAAGCCAGCTTCCTGTACGCCGGCTACGACCAGAAGCGCGGGACAAATGTAACAACCGTTCCGTAAACATAATCCGTACGACGGATGGCGATGTATCGCTTCAAACCTCGCACTAAGTGCTCAGGAAGCGGGTGGAGCTATGACCGCAAAGGCAACAACATAAGATAGTAAAAAGAGTGAGACAGTGAAAATACAGAAAGTATTATTAATCGGTGATTCCATAAGGGTTGGATATTGCCCGTTCGTTAAGGAAAACCTCAAGGATTGTTGCGACGTTTATTATCCTGAAGATAATTGCCGCTTTACGCAATATACCTTTGTAAATCTGAAAAACTGGGTTGGCCTGGCCGGAAATCCGGAAGAAGTTTCTGTTATTCACTGGAACAATGGTCATTGGGATATCGCTCACTGGGATAAATCTCCGGCATCGCTGAACAGTGTCGAACAGTATGCTGAAATGCTCGAACGGATTTACCGTCGGCTGGTAAACTATTGTCCGAACGCGAAAATTATTTTCGCGCTGACAACGGCAATGAATCCGGCTAATCTGGAGGGCGTGAATCCGCGTACTAATTCAGAGGTAGCCCGGTATAACGAGGCGGCAGTCAATGTTATGAACAAACTTGGAGTCGAGGTCAATGATCTCTATTCCGTGACGGCCGGATTCAGCGCCTCGGAATATATCGATCATACTCATTTTACGGAAGATGGCTATAAAGTTCTTGCTGATAAAGTTACTGAAAAGATTTGGAAGATTTAATGAAGATTTTATTTACATTTGCATTGCTGGTTTTGGTCACGGTTCTTAACGCCGGAAATCCGCTTGGTTTTCGTGAATACACCCAGAAGATCACGATGACGTTTCCGTCTGAGGCTGAGGCGGAAAAGGCGGCGCTTACACCGAAACCGCTGCCGGCTGATTACGACCTTGCCTACACGGCGCGTTGGGACGATACGAACGCCCGTCATTTGAAAACCAATGAAGTAATGGAGAAAAACGGCATAAAAGGCACGTTCTTTCTGTGTAATTTATTCATTCTGAAAAGTGATCCGGATTATCTGAAAAAACTGTTGCGCGGCGGCAGTTCAATCGGCCTGCATACGGTTCACCATTATAAGCTGACGTCGCTTGATCCTTACGCCCAGTTCCGGGAATATATGGAAAACCGTATTGCCTTGGAAACCGCGTCGCAAAGTCCGGTTAATTCCCAGGTATACCCATTTATGAACTGGCTGGCTCCGGGATCGTTAATTACCGGAAGTATTGGTGATTCGATGATGGCGACTGGAGTGATCGCCTCCCCGGACGCGATTCATCCGGAATATGGCGATAAGCTGGGGTACCCTCCGAAAAGTCTGGCTATTGCACAGTTAGTCACCCCCGGGGACCGGAATCCCAATATCCCCAAGATGGAACGCCAGATGAAAAAGATACTGAAGGATCGGAAACTGCTCGAATCCCGCCCCGCGATTTCAATGTCCATGCATTCGTGGCACACACCTGAAGGTTTGCGGAAGCTGGATAAGATTTTTGCTTCGGCTGCGGATAAAACCAACTGGTGGAAGTGTAATTTGAATGAATACGGCGCTTACCGCTATGAGGCTTTGAATACTGAAATCAGCAAAAAGCGTGATGGTCGTAAAGTTGAATTCACAGTTAGCAGGTTTCAACCGATAGAACTGGGCGCAAATGTCCCGTTGTGGTTTAAGGTAAACGGCGGCAAACCTGTATCTGTATCATTCGGCCAGCTGCACGAAACATCACTGGAACTGCCCCATGACCCGACACAGAAACTGCCTGAAATCTATGGTACAGCAGATGCGACCGGGAAATCTAAGAAAATCTCCGGGGCCAACTTGAAGCTGACGCATCCGGCAAAGAATAAATGGCTTGCTTCTTTAAAGAATAACGGCCCCGGCGCTGTTACCGATCTCGCTTTCACTTTCCGTTTTCCGTCTGTTTGTCAGGACATTGTCGTTCGCAAAGATATTGCCTCGCTGGCCCCAGGCAAGTCCATTGAAGTGCCGGTCTTGCAAAAGTCACTGAAATCAGATTTATTCTACCGGTACGGCACGCCTTATTATGCGGTGCAGTGCGATTTTGTCCAGAACGGTAAACGCTGTCGACTTTATGCGGACTGTAAAGACAAACCGTTGTCCGGGCAGCCGTTAAACGCAAACAACGCGGCGGGCTACTATCAATGTCCGGATAAATTAGACTTGGCTAAACTGTCTTTGCCCTCGACCAGTCCAGATTCTCTTGGACTGAAGCCCTTGAAGTCAAGAAAGCTTCCCGGTATCGGCTGCGGTATAGTCTATGCCGGGCCGCCTTTGAAGAAGAAACTATGTAAGTATTATTTGGCCGTGGTCGATTTCAAACCGCTGACTTCAGGACCGGTAACCCTCAAGATGACCGCAGTGCCATGGCGAAAGAATGAGTTCTGGCTGAACGGAAAAAAACTTATTTGTAAAAAAGGCGGCATAAAGCTGAATCTGAAAAAAGGAATGAATCGTATCGTCTTGAAAATTACGCGTTACGGCTTTGAATTCCTGTTGCTCAATGATGAAAAACAGCCTTGTGTTGAATTCATTAAGCATTGATTTACATGATGGAAGCTTCAGGTATGAAAATAAGATTATGTACAATCGCACTTCTCGCTGCTTTAGCTTCGGTGGCGCAGCAGTATACTTTTGATATCCGGCAGAACCGCCTTGACGGCGTCTATAAACCTGGCGGGAAGATTGTTTTTACCTGTAAGCTTTTTGAGGACGGGAAACCGGCAAAGGATAAAATCCTGCATTGCATCGTTCATCATAACAACAAAGCGATAAAGACCTATGACTTTGCCGCCGGTAAACCGGTACAGGTGTCCACCTCGATGGATAATCCGGGATATTGTCATATCACCGCGGTGGCCAAGGATAAAAATAAAAAGATGCTTTACCATAAAATAAAAGGGCGCAAGCGCCCCGCGCTGGCCTACTCAGGGGCGATTGTAGCTCCGTTGGATATCCGTCAGGGCGCGCCGGAGCCGAAAGATTTTGACGCTTTCTGGAACGCCGAAAAACAGCGGTTGAAAAGTATCCCGATGAACGTCAAGCTGAAACTTTCACCCGACTCAAAACCTTACCGCAAAGTTTATCTGGTAACGGTGGATATCGGGCCGGGTTTCCGCCCGGTACAGGGCGTAATGCATATCCCGACCGGCGTCAAACCGAAGTCACTGCCGATCTTTCTTTTCGTCCATGGAGCCGGAGTGCATATGCCGAAGAAGAATAAGCAGTGGTCTCCGCCGCTGCCGCGGGAATCGGGAGTAAAGCCTCCGGTGATTTTCATGGACTTGAATGCACACGGCTTGCCGAATGACAAACCGGCCAGTTTTTACCTCGAAAAACGCAAAGGTGAATTGAAGAACTACCCGTTCATCAATAACGGCGACAAAGAGAAATATTATATGAAGGGAATGGTCCTGCGATTGATTCGTGCCCTGGAGTATTTAAAGACACGTCCGGAATGGAATGGTAAAGATATTGTTGTTTCCGGCGGCAGCCAGGGCGGAGCGCAAAGCTTGATGGCCGGCGGTATTGATCCTCAGGTTACTTGCGTTTATGCCGATGTTCCGGCTATGTGTGATTTCGGCGCGTCGCTGGTCAACCGCGCCCCGGGGTGGCCCAAGCCTTATCTGGTTAAACCGGACGGAACGGTTATGGCGGCTGGAAGCTATTCCAGAAGCGACGACTTCAAAGTCGACAGATCGATCATTAACAATGACGGCTATTTTGACGCTGCGAATTTCGCTAAGCGGATAAAAGGAAAAGTGATTATTAAAACCGGCGGTTGGGACGGGGTATGTCCCCCCACCAGCGTTTTCGCCGCGTATAATAATATCCCCTCGAAAGATAAAAAAATCAGCTTTTACCCGCAGGGCGGGCACTGTCGCGGTGTCTATAAAGAGACCGAACAGCAAAAAGCTGCAGTTTTTATCGATTCGAAAAAAATATAAACCAAATCGAAAGTATAATCAAAACAGATTTTCTTATGTGTTTCGACAACTTTAAAAGTATCGGGAAACTTGTCCCGAAGAAAAGCAGTGAGATTACATCCTCAAAAATCGGGATTGGGTTTGAAACCCTGGACCGCGATATGTGGGATGTCAATCAGGCTTGGCCGGTCCTTAACGATCTCGGCGTAAAATGGGCCCGGGTCCAATCCGGCTGGGCCAAGACTGAGAAAGAACGTGGCGCATATGATTTTGCCTGGCTCGACGGCATTATCGACAAACTCCTTGAACGAGGCGTGCAGCCATGGCTCAGTGTAAGTTACGGTAATCAGCTTTATACTCCGCACGCGACCCCGGACGGAACCGGGTTTCCGCCGATTTATACCGAAGAGGAACGTAACGGCTGGACCGCTTACGTCAAGGCGCTGGTCCGGCACTATCGTGACCGGGTGAACCGTTATGAAATCTGGAACGAGCCGGACTGCAGCGGCTTCTTTCGTCCAAAAGTTGATCCGGTTTTGTATGCGGACCTGGTCAAGTTGACGGTTCCGGCTATTAAGTCGGAACAGCCCGATGCCTATATCGTTGGCGGAGCGATGGGACGGGCCATGAATCCGAGCGGATTGGAATATCTCGAGACCTGTTTTAAAAATGGTATGGCTGAATGTATCGACGCTGTCAGCTATCACGGCTACAAATATATGCCGGAACAGTATATCGATCAGGAGTTTCCCGCTTTTATTCATTTGCTGAAAAAGTATAAACCTGAATTAAAATACTGGCAGGGCGAAACCGGCTGTCCTTCGGAACACGCCCCCGGCTGTACCATGGCCTTGAGTGAAATGACGGTTTCAGATGAAATTCAGGCACGCTGGCTCTTGCGTCGGGTACTGTTGGAACTTGGCCTTGGAGTGGAACATATCAACTATTTTACTATGGGTGATTTTGGAAAGTATTTGCTGGGTGGAGATTTGGGATTTTCTTCCCATAAAGGATTGCTTCGCTTGTGCGACGGTTCACGGAAACCGGCTTATTTCGCGCTCCAGGCGTTGACTTCGCTGCTGCATGACCCGTTGGAACCAGCTAACGGGCGGACCTCTTTCAGAATGCAGATCGATGACAACGACAACCCGGCATCGCGTGAACAGGCGGCTGCCGCCTATCAGGTCAACCTGCTCCGGGGCGACGTTCCGGTTCACGCCTGGTGGTTGCGTGAGGCGGTCGATAAGGATCCGGTATGGAAAAATATCACGATGTATTACTGGCTTGATGAAGGACTCAAACTGGACCAGCCTGTGCTTATAAATCCTATCTCCGGAGAGGTGTATGAACTCGATGTAATAATTAACTACGGCATGCTCGAATTCGCCAATCTCCCGATTTCAAACTCGCCTGTGCTGTTAACTGATAAATCAATTGTGGAAGTAGGTTGAAACAATGAAAAATATGAATGTTATATATCTTCACACCCATGACTGTGGACGTTTTATTTCCCCGTACGGTTATGATATGCCGACTCCAAACTGTATGAAGTTTGCCAAGGGCGGGACCGTGTTCCGTCAAGCCTGTTGTGCTTCTCCTACCTGTTCACCCAGCCGTGCCGCGTTGCTGACCGGACAATATGGTCATGTCAACGGTATGATGGGACTGTCGAATATGGACGGCTATGAACTGAATGATGTTAATCATCACATGGTTCGCTACCTGAAACAGCGGGATTATGAATGTGCGGTGGCCGGAATCTATCATATTTCCTTCAAGGTGCGATCTGAAATCGGATATGACCGGGTCCTCAACCTCAAGGAACCCCGCGGCTTGGTCGAAGAGCTGGACCCCGGCGTTACCGAGGATCTGTTAACCGAACAGGCCGTCGACCGCTACCTCCAGGAGGATCATGATAAACCGTTTTTCCTCTCGATCGGTTATGGAGCCCCGCATCGTTACGGCAAGGACCGGCGACTGTTCAATAAGAATGCGGTCTACATTCCACCCGATGCGGAAGAGAGTAAGTATGCCAGGCCGTTTCCGATTTATCCGGACAATCCGATCTCCCGCAGTGAAACGGCAAATTTTCAGGCTGGAACCAAGATCATGGATGATCAGTTCGGCGCTATCCTTTCAGCCTTGGAGCGTTCTAAATATGCTGATAATACTCTAGTAATTATGACTACCGATCACGGGGCAGGGGCTCCTGGTATGAAATGTACTTTGACCGACTGGGGAATCGGCGTTTTTCTGATGATGCGCGGTCCCGGTATTCCGGAGGGCGCGGTGCTGGATTCCATGGTCAGTCATGTCGATATATTCCCGACCCTGGCCGAGTATCTTGAGCTTGATCAACCGGATTGGGTGCAGGGCAAATCGATGATGCCGCTGCTGCGTGGTGAACAGGATGAAGTTAACGACTATATCTACGCGGAGCAGGGCTACCACGGTTCCCCGCGTCCGTTGCGTGCTATCAGAAGCAGTCGTTATAAACTGATTCGCTGCTATAAGACTGATCGCGGCGAGGATCATTACAGCAGTGACGCCGGGCCGATGTATGACTATTGGATGGAACAGGGGTTCGATAAGCGCCCGGTTCCGGAATATGCATTGTACGACCTGATCTTCGATCCGATGGAACGCTGCAATCAGGCGGATAATCCAGCCTATAAAGAGGTGTTCGAAGATCTGAAAGAACGGTTGGACAAGTTTATGAAAGAGACTAATGATCCGCTGGTCAGCGGTAAGCTGCCGCTTTCTCCGGTATATGCTGAAAAACTGGCCAGAGGCGAAGAATTACCTGAAGTATAATCCAGAATCAGTGAAGAATTGAATAAAAGAAGTTTAAAAATGCAGAATAAGAAAAAATACCGGCTGGAACCCCACAGCAAGGAGTTCTACGCTGGAAAAACAAAAGCGCTGATATATAAGGATGAGGACGGGAACAAGCTGCCATATAGATTGTTAGTTCCTCCGAATTATGATCCCGCAAGACAATATCCTTTTTTGATTTGTTTTCACGGGGCGGGAACCACTGGTGATGACAACCTGAACCACTTGTCGGACTGGACGGCTGGATGGGTTGATGATGCTGTCCAGAGCGAACATCCCTGTATAATAATGATGCCTCAATGTCCATCTGGAAGCATGGAAGACAGATGGGTTCAAACCGATTGGAGAAACGGCTCCTACTCGTTTAACGAGGTCGGTATCAGCGTTTATATGAAGATGGCAAACTCTGTTTTTGACAATATTATTGAAGAGATGTCCGTCGATGAAAACCGGATCTATGTAATGGGAGCCTCCATGGGTGGTTACGCCACCTGGAATTTTGTTATTCGTAACTCAAACCGTATTGCTGCCGCCATTCCAATATGCGGAGCGGGCGATCCCGCCATGGCGGATCGAATCAAAGACATCGCTATATGGGCTTTTCATGGAGATGCTGATCAAACAGTTCCGCCTTCCGGCTCGATTGATATGATCGAGGCTATTCGAAAGGCAGGCGGAACTAGGGCAAAACTGACGATGTATGAGAATGTCGCCCATAACTCACACGAGTTTCCCTGGAAAGATGACGAAGTGATTAACTGGATGTTTCAGCAGACGAAATCTCCTGTTTAAAATAAAACATTAATTCAGGCTTAATTAATAGAAAAAACGACTAAAGGTTTTTGATATGGAAACTAATCGGCAAATTGTATTTATCATGACAGACAGTCAGCGGGCCGATATGCTTAACTGTTATTATCAATCCGGACTGAAGACGCCATGTCTTGATCAACTGGCGGAACAGAGTATTCGCTTTGATAAAGCATATACCTGCTCTCCCGTATGCGCTCCGGCGCGTTCCGCGATTTTTACCGGGGTTTGGCCCCATGCCAATGGAGTGTGGAGCAATGAACTGCCTTTGGGCAATACCATGAAGACACTGGGACAACGTTTGAGCGCACAGGATGTCCATTGCGCGTATATTGGTAAATGGCATCTCGACGGCCACGACTATTTCGGCGACGGAGTATGTCCTGATGGCTGGGACGACGATTACTGGTATGATATGCGGCGTTATCTGGAGGAGCTGTCTCCGGAGGAACGAGCAAAATCAAGAATGACTCAAGGAGAGCAGGGCAGTGAAAGGGAATTCACCTTTGCCCACCGTTGTTCCAATAAAGCGATAAAATTTCTTTCAGAGCACGGCGATGAGGATTTTTTCCTGGCGGTTTCCTACGACGAACCGCATCATCCTTTCCTGTGTCCCGAACCTTATGCTTCAGAGTATGCTGACTTTGAATTCCCCAAGAGCAAAAACATCTGGGATCAACTTGACGGAAAACCGGAACATCAGAAAGTTTGGGGACAAGGAAAGCTCCCGAACGACAAGGATGCGGTAAAGCTGATATATACGAGCTTTTTCGGCTGTAACGGGTTCGTTGATGACGAGATCGGCAGAGTGGTCAGCCGGGTTAAAGAGCTGGCGCCAAACGCAGTCATTATTTTTACTTCCGACCATGGCGACATGCTGCAGTCCCATTGTATGGGAGCGAAAGGTCCGTCGCCCTATGAGGAAATCATGCGGATTCCGTTTATTATAAACTGGCCGGGGATAACTGATCGCGGAGTCGTATTTGACAAGCCGGTTTCACATATCAATATAGTTCCAACCATTTTTGATATTATGGGCCTTGAGAAGCCAAGGGAAATTGACGGAGATTCGATTTATGATGTTATTCTGAATCCTGAAAACGCTGCGGACCGCAAAATATTTTTTGAATACGGGCGTTTTGGCTGCGTCAATGACGCGGCAGGCGGATTTCAGCCTCTCAGGGGCGTTTTTGACGGTAGATACAAACTGTGCATAAACCTTCTTACCTCTGACGAGTTGTATGACCTGGAAACTGATCCGGAAGAAATGAATAATTTAATTGAGGCAGAGGAAACCGAAGCTATCCGTAATAGTTTACATGATGATATATTGCTGTGGATGAACCAAACCCGTGATCCTTTCAGAGGATATTACTGGCATTGCCGGCCATGGCGAAAAGATGCTCCGGAGCCGTCCTGGTCCTACACCGGTAAACGGCGTTATGAGGCATCTGATGTTGGAGAACCAACCCAGCTTGACTATCAAAACGGAGTAACGGTACCCCAGGACCGGGGGCATTATCCTGAGATTGATTAAATAGGGATTGTTTGCGTTATGATTAAATTCAGTAACCTTTGCTGTGAAAATTTACCAGCTCCACTTGGTATCAGCAATCCTTCGCCGCGTTTCAGCTGGACCTGGACCAGTAACTCGGAAAACAGCAGTCAGCTATCCTGGCGAATTCAGGTCGCGGATAACGATGGGTTTACTTCATGTGTTTGGGACAGTGGTGATATTGCTTCGGATCAGCAAGTCGCCGTGACTTATGCCGGCGAACCGCTTGAGATTCGGTCCGGTTATTTCTGGCGGGTAAAAATATCTGCGGTATCAGGAGAGTGTTCCGACTGGAGCGAGTCGGCTTATTTCGAGACCGGTTTTTTCAGCATTGATGACTGGGACAGTTTCTGGGTTCCGCATTGCAGCGGGGGAAGGCGCAACTCAACCGTTAATCATCTTCGCAGGGATTTTATATTGCCGCAAGGTAAAGAAATAGAGCGGGCCAGAGCCTATATCGGAGCCACTTGCGGACCGCATTACGAAGATACCTTCCGTATGAACCTTTATGTTCTGCGGCTAAACGGACGGAAAGTTAGTGACGACCTTTATAATCCGGGGCAGCTTTCTCATGCCAAGGGCCGGGCGCTTTATCGCACTTACGATATCCGTGAAATACTTCAGGTGGAAGCCAATGCAGTGGGAATCATTTATGCGGCGGAACGGATCAGTCTGCAAATCAGAATTGAATTTACCGATGGTTCCGAACAGATTTTAAATACTGGCGATGCCGGATGGAAATGGCATAATAAAGGCCCGTTCGTTCACCTCTGGTACAAGGACGAGCTGTCCTATGCCTACGGCGGCCGCGGTGAAGTTTACGACGCTGCCGCCGGTTTTCCCGGGTGGGATCAATCCGGTTTTGACGACAGCGCATGGACCTCTTTTGGAGAGCCGTTGCCCGAAGAGGAGGAAGGTAAAAGGCGTCAGGGACCAAGTTACATCACTGCCGCTCCTTCGATTCTTAAAGCGCAGATGCAATCTGTCCGGGTCAGTGAAGTTTTACATCCTAAACGAATTTTTTCCGATCCGCAAGGGCGGACCGTAGTGGACTTCGGTCAAGTATTCAACGGTCATGAGCGTATTACACTGCGGGGTAAAAAAGGTGACCGCATCACCATGCGTTTTGGCGAATGTCTGTTTGAGGATGGCTCGATCAATTTCCGCACCACCTGGGGCAGTGCAAAAGAGGCCAGTACACATGAGGATGTCTATATAAAAGGCTGTGACGAACCGGAAACATACAGTCCGTCATTTGCAAATCATGCTTTTCGGTACATTGATATAACCGGACTGAGAGAGCCGCTTGCGGAGTCTGACGTATGTGCCAATGTGGTACACAGTACGGTATTGAACGGCACTGAGTTTGTTTGCGATGATTCCCGTATAATGAAATTGCATAATATGAGTTTGTGGTCAAGCCGGGCTAATCTGATGTCCGTACCGACCGACTGCCCCGGTCGGGAGCGCCAGGGCTGGATCTCGAGCGGAGGTTTGCCGGCCGCGACCGAATGCGTCAACTTCGACATGCGGCTGTTTTATGAAAAATGGTTCGATGATGTCGCTGATTCCCAATATGCCGACGGGATGCTGCCGGTGATGTGTCCGCCCTCCACGACCTCTTTACGGTTGGGCTGTGAATTGCTCCAGACCAGTTTGTTCTTTGTTGTTCCGGTAGAGGCTTACCTTGCCTATGGCGATTTGGAAATGCTTGCTGAAGTCTATCCGGTATTGCGGAAGACGATAGAGTATATTAACCGTTTCCCGGTGCGTGACGGTTTGAGTCGCGGACATATAATCTGGAATGACTGGAAAGGTCTGATAAATATCGACCGGGTATTTCTGGAGAATGCGGCGATATGCCATATCTACAAGAGCTTTATCCGGATTGCGGAATGGCTCGAGGAAGGTGCTGATGCAGAACAATGCCGGATCAAATTTGAAGAACGCAGAAGCACTGTAAACCGCTCTTTCCTGAGAAGTGATAACCGCTACGGGGAATTGAACCTGCAGAGTGAAAATACCATGGCCCTGGCAGCGGGGATCGTTCCCGAAGACAAGCTTGCTGACGTGACCGCGGCTTTAACCGGGGATATTGAGTCAAGAGGCAGCCTCACCAGCGGGGCTTTCACTCTTTTCTACCTGCTACAGGTGCTCTCGGAAGCTGGCCGCAATGACTTGATATGGCGGTTGATGCAAAGCGATAAGCCGTATACAATCGGGTATTGGGCCAACCCGGAACATGATTTGACCAGCCTGCCGGAATCATGGACGGTGTTCGATGAGAAGGGCGAGCATGTCAATCATCATGATTACGATTCATTCGACTACTGGTTCTATCGGGAGTTGGTTGGAATAAAGCCGTTGCTGCCGGGCTATAAAGAGTTTGCCTTCGAGCCCTATATGCCGGATGGGCTTGACCATGCGTCGGCCCGGATAAATTCCGTTTATGGCTGGATCAAGGCTGAATGGCGTCGATCCGATAAAGGCATCGAGCTGTCGCTTGAGGTTCCTGCAAACACCAAAGCACAGATTCAACTGCCGGATAGTTCCGGCAATAAAACAGATAAAATAGTCAACATCGGATCAGGTTTTCACTGCTATCATATAGCCTGATTTGACGTATTTAGTAATTTGAAAGGAAATTAGCATGACAGTTAAAGATTTTGGTTTTAAATACCTGGGACGCATGGGGCATAAGCAGAGTACGCAGATCGCGTCATCCCATCTCGGGGTAGGATTCGAAACGCTTGACCGTGACATGTGGAACGTTGAACATGCCTGGCCGGTAATAAATGATCTCGGGGTAAAATGGGCCCGGGTCCAGACCGGGTGGGGGCGGACTGAGCAGGAAAAAGGTGTTTATAGTTTCG
>MDTD01124502.1_pt1 | contig 12412 bp, 12 predicted proteins | sample 811221 | NCBI WGS metagenome assembly MDTD01 (sample SAMN05326646, study PRJNA326480) | marine metagenome | isolation source: seawater | place: Pacific Ocean: South West | collected 2011 | reverse complement strand
TCATCTTTATTCTCATCTTTATTCTCATCTTTATTCTCATCTTTATTCTCATCTTTATTCTCATCTTTATTCTCATCTTTATTTTCATCTTTATTCCCATCTTTATTTTCATCTTTATTCCCATCTTTATTTTCATCTTTATTCCCATCTTTATTTTCAAGGTTCTCAGAGGTTTGTTTAATTATATCATTAATTTGTTCCATGGGATGTTTTTCTGAATTATTTATGGCTTCTACCTCTTTATCCATGCCTTTTTTAAATTTTGATACTTTGTTTAAACCTATTAAAGATTCTAATTCTTTTTTAGATTCATTCGGTTTAATATCATTATTATTTACTTTTATTGTTCTTTTTGTTTGGTTATCAAAGTCTGGTTCCCATTGTTTCCTTGTTAGATTTCTAAATTTATTACCGGCGGTTGCTAATGTTTCTGCTTTTTTATCATCTTCATTATATTTAAATACTTTGCATTTTTTAAGACCGTTACACACATGTGGGTGATTAAAGTCTGGTTCTAATTTATTAAATTCACCCTTATATCGTTTGATAATATCATCATCGATAGGAGGACTTTGTTCGATTAATCTATCATATTCGGCACGACAAACATTTAAAAAATCAAAAGCTGGTTTTCTCATTTTAGGCTCTAGCGTTAATTCAACTGCTATATCTCTGCTTAATTTAGACCATGATACTTCGGCAACTCTATGAGATTCCATTAATTCAGCATAACGCAAGAAATTCTGAAGAGTAGATAAGATACCCGCAAAAATATTGACACCACCAACGCATGCCATTGCTACCTGCTTGTGTTCTTCTGGTATAAATGAATCCATGGCAAAATTAGCGGTTCCAGTTAAAGTACTAAGTATAATTACTGGGATCGTGAATGTATAGTTGCGACACCGATATAATTTTTCCGATCTGGTATGAAGCCATCTGTAACCAGAAGCTCTTTCTGACCAACTAGCTAAAAGTTCTTCTTGTTCTTTAGTCCATCTTTGATTGGAATCTTCTTTTTTCTTCGGTTTTTTTAATGTCGTTAAATCCGAATCCATATTTATAATACTTAAAATATTAAAATAATTTAAATCATTTTTTTTTTATTTTGATATAATATAAATGAAAGAGTATAATGTTGATGAGTTGTTGTGTTTGGTTGTATTCTTCTTTTTAGGTTGCTTTGTTGTTCGTTATTTACTCAATTGTAAATGTGTAGAAGGCATTAATAGACAAAGAAAAGGTGGTGTTTCTGGAAGTTCGGCAAGACCGAGAAATCCGAAAAGACCATCACCTCCACCCTCACCATCACCTTCACCATCACCTTCACCATCACCATCACCATCACCTCCACCCTCACCATCACCTTCACCATCACCTTCACCATCACCTTCACCATCACCATCACCATCACCATCACCATCACCATCACCATCACCTCCATCACAGACTCCATCGCCACCTGCTCCAGTAAATCAATGTGATAAGATGGTTGCCAAACAGTGGAAAAAATTAATATGTGAACAAAAAGTTTTATTAGATGATCAGAAACCATATGATACCAATTCTAATTATGATATGATACAAAATAGAATACAGGGTGCTATAAAGAAAGATAAAAGTTCGTTGCTGCATCCATTATCTTTTGATACCCGTGATAATGACAATATAGGATGCGATGCGTATGATGAAAGTGAAGACTGGAATAATAATTATTGCATACAAGTAAACCAAGGCTCCGAAACATGTAAACCAGATATTGGGCCAACGGCCTCGAGCGCTGAAACGTGTGAAAGACACGTATCTGAAAAAACCTGCAATGAATCAACTGGGTGTGTTTGGAGAAGACCCAATTTAATTGATGATTATGAAGAATTATCTGCACAGATTGGTACTTGTCCAAGAGATCCTCCATCTCCGGGAACCGACGGACCACAGGCTTTTGACCCAGGGGAATGCGTGGGTGATAATCTCCGCATTTGTAATGTTGATCAGGGGGCTGAAGGTAGTTTATATGGTGATTTAGGAGATGCAAGCGATATTATTGGAAAAAATTATACTCAATTAAATAATTGGTGTAAAAACCTAGACGATCCACGACCAGTGGTTCAGTTAAGTTAAATCTACTAGGTCTATAGAATAAAATACCACTAATTAATTTATTAATCTTTTAATACGACCCATTAAGGCTCCATTATGTTTCATCTTTCCAGATTCAATTTCATTAATATCTTTTACAGGTATATTTAATTTTTGAGCAATATCTTTTTGTGTCATGTTTTGACTTAAACGATATTTTTGTAACGCTTTACCAAATCCAGCATCCATCTTTTTATGTGTTAATTTACCCTGTTCTTCCTTTTCATTCATCTTTTGTTCTTTAGATTTAACATGCTGTTTCGGTTTATCACCACCTTGAATATTTTTCTTTTTAGGAGTTATATAAACGGTATCCCAATCTTGATGTTCCATTATTTGTTATTAATGAATATCGGTAAAATAATTTTAAATATATATAAATATAAATGTCAAGTGGTAATTTTGTAGATATGGATGATTCACAAAAAAAAAAGATGAAACTTTTGTCGAAAAAGTGCTGACTTTTTTACTTTATTCTTTGGCATTTTTTGCTTTTGCAATACCTTTAGGATACATATTTTACATGTTTTACTTTTTAATTAAACCCCTTCTACATCCAGATAAAATGAAAGAAATGTTTAAGTCAAAGCCCTTGCCTAAAGAAATTAGAGGTAAATGGTGGGCATATTTAATTCCATGGATCCCGATTATAGTCTTCTTTTTCCTTACCGAGGCCGAGAAATAATTAAACCAAATTATTCATGATAAAGAAATTACCCACATAAAAAATCATAAATATTAACTGAAATACTTTTATCCATCTACCACCCGAACTAACAACATTGATTATAGCAACTATACCAACTAATATTTCAGATATCCATAATGCTACTAGCCAATGCCAATCTTTCGAAGCATATCCCATTAATAATGTGTATATTCCCATGAAAAATATAGAAGGAATGACAAATTTATCATTATCATCCCATAACACTATCATTAAAAATATTACAAGTGTTAGTAAAAATAAATATCCTATACTAAAAGCAACCATTTTTGAATTAGATGTAGATGAACTACTGCTTTTATAGCCTGGTATCTTTTTCTGACAATATTCTCCTTCATATCCATCAATACAAGCACATTCTCCATTAACACATTTCTGGTTATTATTACAATATTGACATGCTTTATCTATACTTTCATTTCTTCGATTAATATATGTATCATCTAATAAAGTATCACCTTTATTACCTCTATTAACCTTGTTTATATACTCATATGATTTACATTTCTCTGGGCAACCGGTATTGTTACATGTGACTAATCTTCTATTAGTACCTTCATATTCAACAGAAAATCCGCAAGATATATCGTCTTTTCTATCATAATTGGCACCAGCAGAAACATTGATATTAGCAGTATATTGTCCTGGAACTCTTGACGATTCATTACCTCCAGCATCGTCATAAAGAGTTTCTAATGATTTTCCACCATCTATTTTATCATTATAAATATAACTTTCACAGAATTTCGAGTTTTCGTCACCATTATAACACCCACTTAAGCATTCTACCATCTTTTTATCTTCTCCTTCATATTTTACATTAAATTTACATGAATATTTTTCAGTATCTATATTTATATTCGCATCTAATTTTCCATTCTTTAATGGATCAGTACCACCTAATCCATCATATAAAGTATCTAATCCCCCACCATTATAATTTCTGCCGAATCCTGGATTTATACTTGGTAAATCCTTATTACTATAGTCTGTATTCTGATATATAGTAGACGAATTATCATTAAAAGACTGATGGTTTATTATCAACCCAATGATAGCTCCTATAATAATTATTATACCTCCTATCCTTAGCAAACTTATAGGGTTATCTATTAGCGATTTAAAAAACCCTTTCTTACCCGAAACACTTTTTTGATTTACTATATCATCAACATTCACAGTGCTCATATATATTATATTATTAAATATTATTAAATATTATAAAATTTGATTTAAAAAGATACAATTAGTAAGTAATATATAACATGGATCCTTCTTCATTCACAAAAACTTCTTTCTGTAACATTGAAATTGATAATATAACAACAAATGAATCTAAACAATATATTTTAAATTCATTAAGTCTTTTATGCTCTAACATTAAATACAATTCTCGTTATGCGAAAGTATTTAATGAACAATTCTCTAAAAATTTAAATAATCCACATGTATTCTATCTTAAGAGTAGTGGAACACCTTATCTACTCTTTCTGACTCAAATCAATAGTATTAATTATGCTTTCTTTATTGACAAGAAGGTAAAAGAAGGATATAGTTATCCAAAGATATTTATCCTACCGTATGAATTTTCTCCAGATCTTTATAAATGTTCGTTATTTGAGTGTGAATTAATTCGGAAAAGAAATAAGAAATGGTGTATTGGAGTTAATGATATCTATTACTATTGTGGTAAAAATATGAAGAAAACAAGTATCATTGACAGAATGAATACTATCCATCAAGTGTTTAATACTAAATATACTTCAAGTGAATTCAGTAATACATGTCCTCCATTCGTCAAAAAGTATTTTGATTACAAAGATGTATCCTATGTATTCAATGATTTTATTCCAAATTTAGATTATGAAACAAGAGGTATCTATTTTGTCCCCATGAGAGTTGATTATTCTAACATCTTATATATCTTTAAGGAAAAGGATTCAGTGAAATTAGTTGAGAAACCAAAAAAGACTACAAAGTGTTTCCGTATCATGAAAACAATGAAACCAGATGTTTATGAATTATATGGTCTCAAATCAGATATCTTAACAAAGATTGGAATCGCATTAGTTCAAACTACATTATTAAGTCATAGTATTCTATCATGGTTTCAAGATAAAGATTTTGATAGTGAAGTTTTAGTAGAATGTAAATATAATGAATATTTTAAAAAGTGGGAACCAATATCTTTATCAGATGAATGTGTTGATGAAATATAAAATTATTATATCATATTATAAATGTTGAGTATTCCGAGATTAATTATTGCTTTAGTATTTTTAGCGATTATTGCTATCTTAGATTTTAAAACTGATATATTGAAAATAAAAAGCAAAAGTAAATACAATAAATTGAGTGTATTTTTTATAGGATTAATAGTATTATTATCAATAGAATATATTGAAGATTTTATTACTTATAATTACTTTGATGATGCGTTAAAGAAAGATACACCAAGTTTACCTTATTGTGAACAAAGGTCAGCATATGATGCTTTATTAGCCGGAGTTTCAGAAGAAATCGTTTTTAGATATATAATATTTAATTTAATATGTTTACAATATTTCAAATTAGGTATTACTAAAAGTATTATAATTTCTTCATTATTATTTGGCATAGTTCATATCAATCAATATTTATCATTTGGTGTTAATATTTATAATACTCTAATGGTTATTTTACAAGCAATACCAGCTGGAGCAATATTTGCTTATGTTTATTCTCAGACCAATTTAACAACCGCTATATTACTACACTTTACAGTAGATTTCATTGATTTCTTATTATTAAGATGTAATAAAAATCTATATAAAAATATATTATTTATTCATGCGTAAGAAAACAATTCGCAAAATACCTCGAAAATACACTGCGAGACTTTCTAGGCGAGATAAGAGTAAGCAAAAGAAAAATTTAATCAAGTCAAGAAAGATGTATAAAAAGGGAATTTATGTAGATAGACCACAATTAAAATCATATCCTAAGAAGCGTAGTCAATGGATCGTTAAATTTGAAAAACGATACAATCGTAAAATTACAGATAAAGATTTCATAGATAAAAATATAATCTCTAAAAAAGGACAGAATAAAATACTGAGTAAAGGTAGAGGAGCTTATTATAGTAGTGGTTCTAGACCGAATCAGACAAGTAGTAGTTGGGCATATGCCAGATTAGCAAGTGTTATCATGGGTGGAAAAGCTAGAAAAGTTGATAATAATATTTGGCTAAGCGAGAAGCGATAAATAAGCGAGAAGCGATAAAATAAATTTATTATTTAGATTTTTTACTTCGCTTTTTTGATTTCTTTGATCTTTTCTTTCTATTACTTAATCTCTTTTTTCGTGAAGCGTATATCCTATTTACGTCTCCAAATCTATAATAATCTCTTTTTTCTAATGGATATCCTAAAATTTTTCTAATACTTCTTACTAATTCAATATAGTAATTTTGGTTAATATTATGATTCATTTGAAAATCAATATTTTCTTTGTCATATAATGATATATCTATGACATCTAAATGTAATTTCAAATAATAAGATCTATTATCACCTACATTATAAGAGATATTCACAAACTTATCTTTATCAAGATAGATACTCGTTGGAAAGAAAATTAATTCCTGTTTTGATTCATAATTTGGTAATTGGAAGAAAGGAGATATTTCAGTTATTTCATTTTTATTCATGTCTAATTTATAGAAAAATCCGGTATACAGTTTAAAAAATCTTTTGAAATACTCTTTATCTTCTTTTGAATATTTAGATTCATCAAATGATGGTATTAAGTATTTATTAATTTCTGTATTTCCTTTATAATCGAGGACACCATGTCCCATACCTAAAAATGTATCATTTCCTATATCAATTAGATTGGTTGAGTTTCGGATATGAAAATGTAAATCTGGATAACTTTTATTAAACTTTGCTAATAATGCATCTTTTACACTCATTTTTAACTTACAATTAAAATCCTTATCGAATTCAAATACTTTTAAAGGATTAATATCATAAATCATATGTAACTTATCTTTGTATATGAAAGGACCCCAATTCTTCTCAAAATCTGTTGATAGAGACTTACATACCTCTATTTTTTCACCATAGGTTAAATCATTTACGTCAACTTTTGATACAAACATGTGTCTTTGTTTCTTCTTATTTAATTCATTAATTAAAATATAAACATCGTTACCATGATAAAATAAACGCGGGTCTTCTGGGCCAACAGTTAAAGATTCTTCATGTGAAATAACTTTGTCTTTTAATTCTTTGAATTTTAATTTTTTATTTTCTACAGCTTTTGGATCTATGTCTAAGATATTTTGTTTTAATTTTTTTAATTGTTTGCTGAATAACGAGATAATTACAAAGTTAATACCTGACCAACTTCTAACATCTCCATACCATCCTCTACTAGCAATCAACAAATCACTTGAATCTTTAAGTTGAATTATACTACTATTAAAGATAGTCACATCTTTATTACATAAAAAATCATCACCCTTTGATATTTCCTCACTTAAATTAATACAAGTTAACCTAAGCTTTTCAGGTGTCAGTTTACTCCCCATTATAATATTTATATATATATATTAATTTAATCTGATTATTCTGAATCAGAATCAATTAGATAGTTTGTCTGTAATTTCTCAACAACCGCTTTATCTATTTCAAATGTATTTTTCTTTTTTTCTTCTTTCTTGTTTTTCTTTTCTTCTCTAAGTTTAATACGCTTTGTCTTTTTCTCTTCCTTCGCATCAAGAAGTTGTTGAATTCCTACATTCCGATAATGTAATACATCTTCCCAGAAATCAATGATTTTAGGTTGAACACTTAACCACCATTTGCGATCTCTACCAACGAGAGTACATTCATATCTTTCAATTCTCCACCAATGAAATTTAAACTCATCATATTCAAAACCACCATCTTTGTATGTATTTAACATGTTTTCAGACCATTTATTGATAGAATCATAACTACTATAAAATTCACTATATTCATACTTAATAGTTGGATTGCCACCTGAATTATATTTTATAAAAGCAAGTATTAATCCCTTTGGTAAATTTAATGAAGAATAACCTTCTTTGACTACCCCCCCTTCTAAAAATGTATCTTCAATGTATTCATTTACATTCAAATATTCACTAAACTTCACTTGTAAGAAATCACATTCTTCAAGATCACAGCATTCTAACTGACCTTGCATTTGCATCCAGTAATGTCTAGGAACTTCATCTGTAAATTGTCTTTTAGGTGGACACTTAATCTCCAACATGCGTCCAATATAATCTTCCGGCGAATCTACATCGCATATTCCATCAGGTGATGCTCCAAAAATAGTAAATTCTGGATGAGGCACTAAACCAAATTCTAATACAGTTAAATTATTTATCTTTTCATAAAATGTTGTTGCGACTGGCTCATATTTTACACCCCATTCAACAATTTCAAATGGAACTTCACCTCTAGGACCACCACATTTTTGTATTAATAACTGTTCTTTAGTACAGAAATGGCCTTCTCCAATCGCGTCTGCTAATGAAGAAGCAGTTAAAACTCTTTCTCTAATTTTATACCATTCTTCAGTTCTCTGCTCGGGTAAATCTAATTGTTTCAATTTTTCCATCTTTTGAATAATACCTATACGATTATCTATTCTCATTTGAAATTCTATCTTCTTTTCATCAAAGTAATTATTTACATAATCAAATAGATAATTTAGTTTTGATAAAGATAAGCTATCATCTTTATTTGACACCTCATAAAATTCTAATGTATTTTTAATACATTCACTTCTCAATAAATCATCATAACTATTATGATTTTTAACGCAATCATATATTTTATCATCATATTTTGACAATGATTTATTTAGGTCTTCGGTTAGGATGATTGACATTTCGTCTATTATAAAATACTCTTATTATATTTTTAAATGATATAATCAAATTTTATTCAAGCAATTCAAGTAAAATTTGATTTAAACCGTAGTTAGAATAATTACTAAGAATAAAAGAAAAAATATAAAATGAAGTGCTGGAATTGCAAACAAAGCATTGAGGGGAAACCATGGGATCATCTTAAAGATATTATTGAGGAATCTGAAGATGGTAAGATTCTTAAAGTTGAAAAGTATGTCTGTAGTTATAAGTGCTGTCGCAAACTTCGCAACGACCGTCGTTTTCCACCAAATCTATGGCATCATATTGTAAATAAAGAAGATTACAAGGGTTTGATTTCACCGATTATTCCAAAAAGAAATCAATATCAATATCAGTTTAAGCATTTAACACATGAAGAACTGAAAAATATGGATGTGGATGAAGTTGATAAATATTATCAAGAACGAGATGAGCAGATGTGTATGGATCCAGAGATTGCGAAACTCCATGACGAATTAATAAATGAAGATAAAAGAACTGAATTTCTTGAAAGGGAAAGTTCGGGAGAAGAAAGTTTTGATGATTATTAAGTTAATCATTTAAAAATATAATGTTAATTTAATTAAAATGATTGAAATTGTTGACAATGATATTAGTGTTTGCAAGGATAAGGAGTGTCATTTACTTTTTTATTTCACCGCAACTTGGTGTGGACCATGTCAGAGGATAAAACCGCTTTTACAAAAGCTTTCTAAAGATGTTGATCCAAATAAATTAGAGATATATATGGTTGATATAGATGGAAATGAGGATTTAGCTACTGAATTTAATATTAGGAGTGTTCCTACTTTTTACCTATATCATAAGAATAAGTTAAAGGGTGAAACAACTGGTGCTGATATAAGCAAGGTTCAAGAACTATTAAACTTAATTGAATAAGTTATCTAAATTATTATCTAAATTATTAGTAAATGTGGTACTATTTACCGATTTCTTTTTTAGTTGTTTTTGCTTTTATATACATGTTTAATACACAAAATTGGTTTAAAATAAAAAGTAATCAGTTATATTCTGGGGCATCTGCTTTTTGTTTTGTAGCATTTATAATGGCTATAAAATTTTCGATTGATCCACAATTTGGATGGAGTCCAAAACATACTTGGGAAAAAATACCATACGGAACTTATCCTATATGGATGTTAGGATTTATATCTTTAGCATTTGGTTTAATGTTTTTAGGTAAATCATTAGAAGATAAAAGAAATTAAATTTTAATTTAAAGATATACTAATACATTTTTTATAATGAGTTTTGACGATTTAAATATAGATGAAAATATTTTAAGAGGTGTTTATAGTCATGGTTTTGAGAAACCATCGGCTATCCAGAGTGCTGCGATACCAAAGATGATTGAAGGAAAGGATTTAATCGCTCAAGCTCAATCTGGAACAGGTAAGACAGGTGCTTTTAGTATTGGAACACTATGTAGAATAGATGAATCTGTTCAAAGTATACAGAGTATTATCTTAGTTCCTACAAGGGAGTTAGCAGAGCAAGTCACTAAAGTTATTACTGATTTATGTAGTTACACCAAAATAACTGTTATGAAAGTAATTGGTGGTACTAATGTTAATTTATGTCGCGATGAATTAAGTAAAAATCCCCATATTGTAGTAGGAACACCTGGTAGAATTTTAGACATGATTAGAAGAAGATATTTACCAACAGTTGATGTCAAATTATTAACTTTTGACGAAGCCGATGAAATATTATCTCATGGTTTCAAAGAAGATATACATGATATAATTCAAACCGTTAATAAGAATGCTCAAATATGTATTTTTTCAGCGACTCTACCTGATGAAATATTAGAACTAACTGATAAATTTATGAATAACCCAGAAAGAATATTAGTTAAACGCGAATCTTTAACCTTAGAAGGGATTCAACAATTTTTTGTAAATATTAACCATGATGATTGGAAATATGATGTGATAGCTGATTTATATGATACGATTAATATCGGTCAATGTATAATTTACATGAATAGCAAGCAAAAGATAGTTGATGTATATAATAGATTGACAAACGATAATTTTCCGGTTGATTATATTAGTGGAGATAGAACTGTTGATGAAAGAAACAAAATAATGAATGATTTTAGGTCGGGTACATTAAGAATATTGTTATCTTCTGATTTACTCGCAAGAGGTATTGATATTCAACAGTTGTCTTTAGTGATTAATTTTGATTTACCGAGAGAAAAAGAAACATATATTCATCGTATAGGGAGATCTGGGCGTTATGGGAGAAAAGGTGTGGCTATTAATTTAATTACTAATAGAGAAGTAGAATATTTAAAAAGTATAGAAGAATTTTATGATACTCAAATTGTAGAGATGCCACAAAATATTGCGGATTATTTAAATTAATTATTTAAGTGATGCGTTTTCATCTAAACGAATTATTTAAGTAATGCGTTTTCATCTAAACGAATTATTTAAGTAATGCGTTTTCATTTAAACAATTCTTTCTATGAGGTTTTAAAAGATGTCTGATTTAAATTTAGATTTCGATACAGGAGTAAAAAGTGTTACGATGGGTAGCTCCTCTGGTGATAATATATCTATCAGACAAGATGATAGTGGTGGTATGGATTCATCACAATCATCTATACCGAAACAAACAGATCCAACATTGTCTGTTTCCGACCCTGTTGGAATTGAGTTTTTAGCGAAGGTTGCTAATTCTCCTACTCAAAGCGCTGAAAATACACCGAAATCTAATAGAGAAGAATTTAGTTTTTTTAAACCAAGTGAAGAACCTAAAGTTGAAGAAGTACCACAAAAATCAGACACAGATGACATGTTAGTAAATCCTAAACAATCTGATTCTAGTGAATTTAAACCAATTCATCGCTTAACCCCTCAAGATATTAAGAATGAAAAGATTGATCTTTTATATAAATTCAAGAAACTTGAGAGTCAAGGTATTCGCACAACAATGAATTATAATATGAATTCTCATCTTGAGGATATGAGAAATGAATATATTAAGTTGAAAAAACAAAGGGAGATTGATAATAGTATAAAATTTCAGCGTAAAATGTTAATGGCATGTGTAACGGGTATTGAATTTTTAAATAATCGTTTTGATCCATTTTCGGTGAATTTAGATGGATGGGGAGAAAGTGTCAATGAAAATTTAAATGATTATGATGAGATATTTGAAGAACTAGGTGAAAAATATGGTGGTGCTGGAGACATGGCTCCTGAGTTGAGATTATTATTCACTCTTGCTGGTTCAGCATTTATGTTCCACTTGAGTAATACTATGTTTAAATCGAGTATTCCCGGTATGGATGATGTATTACAACAGAATCCCGAATTAATGAAACAATTCGCTGAGGCTGCCGTTGGAAGCATGAATAAGGGTCCTCAGATGCCTCGGCAACCTCAACAGCCATCACAACCACCTAATCCTTTAGCAGCCATGATGGGCCTAGGTGGAGGAGGTGGAGGAGGTGGAGGAGCTAATCCATTGGGCGGTTTAATGGGTGGATTAATGGGTGGTTTAATGGGTGGCGGAGGAGGACCAATGGGTGGCGGAGGAGGACCAATGGGTGGCGGAGGAGGACCAATGGGTGGCGGAGGAGG
>MDTD01203266.1_pt1 | contig 12413 bp, 6 predicted proteins | sample 811221 | NCBI WGS metagenome assembly MDTD01 (sample SAMN05326646, study PRJNA326480) | marine metagenome | isolation source: seawater | place: Pacific Ocean: South West | collected 2011 | reverse complement strand
CTTCTATTAATAATTCTATATTTAATGGTTTTGTTGATCTTTTTATCTCTTTTATCCTGTGTCCTCTTCTTTTTTCATATTTTTTTTTTATACTTTCTGCTGAATTTTTATCTGGATTATTTTTTCTGCTTGCTAATAAATGCAATATTACTGGTTTAACATTTTTCTGACACGGATATGATTCCTCATCAAATATTTTTGTATATTCTGGTGGTAAATATGTAAAATTATTTTTGTAATTTTTCTCTATTACTCTCTGTAAACATTTCTGATCCCATTTATCTGGTAATTCTTTTACTAATTTTACCCAATCACTACATATATTTCTACTTATATCATCATTTTTAAAATATACTGTACCTGACAATAATTCTTTATTATTTAGTAGATGTGCTGCTATAGATCCTAATTTTTTTTCATTATTTTTATTAAATAATATCGGTTCTTCATTCACAGTACAATCAATGTCTAACCAAATTATAGATCTTCCTTTAAATTCACTTAATTTATCTGAAATATATTTCGACTTATAACTCGTATTTTTAGACCATGAACCATGACTTTCAATTCCTTCTATTAAGTATGGTAGTTTAAATTTTTCAAGCGAATTTTTAAATGGTTCTAAATATTTTTCATATGGTGTATTTATTGTATAAAAACTAATAAATACTCCATAATTATTATTATCTAAATTATTCTGTATAATCATGTAATTATACTTACATATAATTTATTTATACTAAACGAATGTTAAACCATAATGCTGCATGATCTGAACACCAATTACTTAGTACAGCTGGTTCTAAATTCATGTATGGTGGGCTTAATCCCAGTACACCATGTGGATTTGATGGATATAAATGTGCGTATTCAACCTCTGAATTTCTTGATATAACTAAATGATCAATTATTTTCCACGGATCTTGATTTAAACTATAGAAATGTCTATGGTCAAATTCTTGTTTTGTTCTTACTGCTTCCTTATGATACATCTTTGCATTCTCAAAATCAAATACATTCATTTGATAAGATGTTGCTACTCTTCTGTCAGGTATTGGTGAATAATTATGTATATTAACTAAATTATAAAAATATGGATAAAAATATAGACCTAATTTGTTAACAGTATGATTCATTACCGATCCTGGATAAATTGGATTTTCATCATTCCAATCACCTGATACTAATAAATGCTTATCATACTTAATATTTTTATCTAAATACTGAAAATAATTTAAAATTGTTTTTAATTGATTTATTCTTACAATTGATTTATCTGGATCACCTTCTAAATGCACATTACTAACTATTATTGTTTTTTCAGAATTTAATATTGGTTTTATACATATTAATTGTGACCATTTATTTGGATTTCTACATAATGGATCTAAATCTTTAATAAATTCTGGTGATCTTTTTCTACTTCTTGATAAGCCATAATCTATTCCAAACGATATATCTTCATTTTCTGTTGTATTTACTTCCTGTATATCAGTATTGTCTTTATATTTTTTTATTATATCTAACCAATCATCACTTATTATAAATTCATTTTTCCTGTAAAATATTAGTAAACCACTAGGGGAATTTCTTATATTTTTTTTATATGTGTAACTTATCTCCCATTCTCTATTTTTATCATACTCAGAAATATCTATACCCATTCTTAAAGCACTATCATTTCCATTCTTTAAAGCCATAGATATCTCTTCATATAAAATTCCTTCAACCTCTTGTAAACACCCAATATCTGGATTTGTTGATAATATAAAATGAATAATTTGTCTATGTCTCATATCACGAATTACTACTGGTTCTAATTCTGACCTACAAGTTAGATTCGGTGGACATTTCGCTAAATTGAAATAAGTATAATGTGAACTTAATACGTTAAATGTTAAAAAGCTAATTTTTATTTCGGTTTTCATTTTTGGTGATGATTTTTTTTTTGTTTTTTTTTTTATTACTACTCTACCTTCTTGTTTTAAACTATCTTTATCCATAATATTATTCTATATTTTAATTTTTAACAAGATAAAGATATTTTTGTTCATTATTTTTATATTTATTTTTTATTATATTCATTTTCATTTTGAAAAATTTATTATATTATTAACAAAAATTTGTAAAAATTACTCTTTTATCATATTATACCTATTTTGATTTAATATTCTTGTATAATATATATTCATTTAAACCTAAAATTTAAGAAATACTAAATAAATAACTCTTTTTTTTTTATTTATTTATTATTTAATAAGTTTAATTTATAGCTATTATAGCTAATTAATTTATTTACCAATAATATTGCTATGTACAATATATATAGAATTTTCAGAAATAGCTATAACATCACATGTACCATCTGAACATTTACTTCCATCGATTTTAAATAGTTTTTTTAAAGGTGATGTATATTCTTCATTACTCTTGTATAATATTGTATCCTTGTCCTGTGTTTTTACTAATTTACATTTTCTGCTGTATGAATCAAGATAATAGTCTAACATAAGTGGTTTATCTTGTTTGATACCTAATGTTGCTGCATTTTTTAATGTTGTTGCATGAGGACATTTATCTTGAACACTTTGCACTTCTGTATTTTCTTGTTGTGTGGCTGACATTATTATATAATATCCTTATAATATAATCTTTATATTAGAACGCATTATTTTTTTACAATAATATCAGATATTTTACCTATACTATTCGTAAATATATTACCAATAACACTTTCTTTTTTATGTCTGTGGAAAAAATCAATAATTGAAAAATAATAATTACTGCTATTTTCTATTTTACTGCATATATGTAATTGTGCTTCTCTATATGATTGACCAGGTAATAATCTACTTGTGATAAAATTATCTATATTTTGTTTAGTGATAGTAGTATTATTAATAGTAATTTTAGGAGAACTATCTAGTAATAAGTAAAAAAAACATATAAACATTCTATAATGCCTACGTAAACAATTATAGGAACGACTACATATTTCTTTGAATTCATGGTAATAACTACTATTAAGACCACCAAGTGCATCAACCATTTCTGGTATAATTCTCATATGTGGATTTGTTAATTTAGGGTCAAAACCAAGTATAAAATCATAATCAATATGAAATAATTCACCATTTTTAGTTACCATTATATTATCAAGATGTCTATCACCTATTCCTAATATATATGTAATTACACAATAAGCTGCTGTACTTTTCATAAATTTATTTCTGATTTGATCAACTGTTTTATCTTTATTATTCTCCATTATATAATTTAGAACAGTATAGTTCATTTTCTCTTTAATATCATATATTGTATCTGAGTCAGGTACCATTTCAATAAATCCATCATTACTACTTGTAGATAATATATTATATGTTACAATGTTAAGATCCAGTTTTTCTTCTTCTTTTAATATTAGATCTATTAGTTTTATAATTTGAAGTATTATATAGTCCTTCCGAATATCTTCTTTTTTGTATATTAAACGATAATTATTTATATATTTGTTAGTTGTGGAACATGATATCATTATAGGTTTTGTGGCACTATTAAATAATTTAATATCATCTTCTATTATATCATTACATGTTATATTTGTATTTATTGGTAAAACTATAGATGGACCAAATATTTTTTTTTTATTGTTTTTTACATGTTTCATAATATCTTGTAAATTATAGTTCTCTATTGACTGAAATAAAGAGATAAAACGATATCCACAAGTAATAACATTTATTGAATTTTTTATTTTATGAATTGAATAAATTATTTTTGCACGCATATCGAGGAAATATTTACCATGTTTTTTATCATCTATTTTTACAGTTAGCAACCAATATATTTGTACTCTTAATGATATAGTTTTCATTGATATATTAATTAAAAAATTAGTAATCAAATCATTATTTTTATTATATTTTAAATATTCGATTATTAGTGGTAAATAAATAGGTATTTTGTGTATACTTAATTCTGAAAGTTTTTTAATAGACATGGATTTTACTACAGTATTTGGTATTAATAGCATTTCAAGGCAATCCTCGATTTGAAAGGTTTCATTACAATATCTAGTACACATTAGGTCCCAGCAATCTTTTTGTTTTTTTTCATTAGCAATTTTTAAAACTTCTTTAACCTGTTCAGAATCATTCCAATCAGTAGATTTGAATAGTTCAAGTAATAATTTAGAATGACCTGGTAAATAATTTCTATTATTCCATAATATTTTTTTTTCATTTGGTGTATGAACATGGAATGGTAGTAAATATTGAATTTCTCGAAAATATGAGAAATAATAAGTAGCTGATTTATTCCATACCTTACATACTTTTGAAACTCTTTCTATGTCAACAATATCAAGACCTATTATTTGAAACACTTCAAAATATAGACATACTTTTTTTATATCCTTGTATTTATAGTAACATTTATTACATACTTTTTCTTCATTAGATGTTGATGTTTTTACCCATTTTTCAAAATAATAACCAAAATTTTCTTTTGGTTTATCAGGAAATTTTTCAAATTGTCTTGGTAAATTTATCATTTTATTACAACAAGTAGAACAATAAATTCTACCACACGATCTACAATGATGTTTTCTCCATATAAAACTAAATATTCTATCACAATTATGACATTTATTAACATCTATATCATCAACCCAGGTATGCGTACTTCTTGGCTTTATATCTCTTATTTTTTTACCTTCTATATCTTTTTTATCTATTAGTGTACTTTTCTCTGTTTGATCTACAATCATTGAAAACGAAGTTAAATTTTTCTTATTGTTTTTTAATTTACTATTTTTTGATAGTAATGCATTTTCTTCATATTGCATTATATTTAAATAATATTTTATCTTTTAATATTTAAAAAAGTTGAAATAAAATAATACCTTACAATTTAACTGAAAATGAACGATAGTAGTAAGCATATTAGTACAGAAAGACTTATTGATGGTTGGTGGAAAAGTTCTGACTTATTTCATAAATACTTTAAATTGTTTAAAGAAAATAATGATATTCAGTCTTTAATTAATACAATAACAGATAATGTATGTGACTATATAAATACTGCATGTAATGAATCATTAATATTAGCTATCAAAAAATTCGATCAATTTGAATTAGTTCATAAACTTCTATTAAAGAATAAATATAGTATGATTTATTACTGTATTAATAAAGACATTATAAATATATTACATTTCCTTGAATGTATCATATATTATGATTTTTCGTATTCATTCAATATCCTTTATGATAGATATAATTTTGATATATGTCATAGTATATTAATTCATTATGATATGACTCAAAAATACTATTACCAATATTCATATGGTAGCTCAGGATTTAAGGATTATTTTGGAAATGATATAACTTTATTTGATATTATTGTAAATGAATCAAAAGTTAAAATATTTGATAATTTGATTAAAAATAAAGAAATTGTTTCATTACTTCACCATTGTTCTGATAAATTTTTAGAATGTTTTTGTAAATACCAATATAAATATACTGATATGAAATATATTCCAACAGCGAATAAAGAAAAGTTATTTATCTATGCAATTCAATATGCTAATATAAATATGATACATAATTTAACTAAATATAATCCAGACTTGTTTGATGGTAGTCGGATTGTTAAAGATTATAGATATAATCCTAAAAATAATGATTATCCTCAACTAAATAGTATTTATGAAAGTACAAAAGATCTTTTTAAAGAATTATTAGTACAACAATTTGAAAATAAACAACAATATAAAAATAGACATAAGTTTTTAAAATCATTTATAAGATCACTTAGATGTCATACTTTGAAGGTAAATGTCGGGAATGTATATCAGGATAGTATAGTTTATTGCATTTTATCTAGGAGAAAATCTATTGTAGGTATTTTATACCGTGATTTGATAAGGTATAGCAAATGTAGTTTGCTTACATATTTATTTAATGAAAATAGTCATATACCTAATATTGATCATTGCTATGAGTTAATTAAAATGACTGTAGAATGTATAAAAGGACCTGATATAAATATTATTAAAAATTTATTAAATTATCCAAATATAAGTGGTAAACTATCACGTATTACGCCACATAAATGGATGAATATAATTCATGATATTAATCCATCTAGAAATATTGGTTTTTCTCACACAGATATTAGTATTCATAGATTATATAAATTATTACTTAGTAAATGTAAACATATATGGAGTGAAATGCTTAAATTGAAAGTTGAAGTTGATGGTGTTAATATGGGATTAATTGATATTTTATCAGTTGTACCACATTCAAATAAAATAATTGCAAGTATTAAATATCATACACAATTTAATTTTCATGATCTAATGAATTATAATAATTGGTCACCACTTTCAAACGCTGCAAGATATGGAACATTTGATACTTTTAGATATATTCTAGATCACTCATCATTTTCAGATATTTGTTCAAGTCCTTATAGTGAAGGAAAGCATGAAACCCATAGTTTAATGTCATTAACACTAATGAATTCAGATTCTCGTTTATTTGATTATTTATTAGGTTCACCTAACATTAATAATTATTTAGATACAATTTCTTCTGAAGATATACATGATATTGTTGAAAATTTATGGAATTATCAAAAAAATGATAGTAAACACTTTTCATTTATTAAGAAAATGGAAAAAATTGGTTTAATAGAATTGTATATAAATGAATTCATATCTGCATATTCATACTTAAATGAACATAGTACTTCAAGTTTAATTAGCATGTTCAATGCAAATAAAATGGTATGTTACTTGTATGATAAATATGGATATAAAATGAAATTACAAGAAAATACAATTGTAAATATTATAAAATCATGTCATAAATATGAAAATATAGTTGATAATATTGAAAAATCTATAGAATCTAGTAAATTTGATATACTTTTTGACGAAATGTGTGTATATTGTCTATTTGGTAGAGATACACTATGTAATAGTTGTGAATCAATAAAAAATAAATTGTTATATACTAAAAAACTAGATATTACTAAATATAAATCTAAATCAATATACCCATTATCATTAAAAACAGTGCTATCAAATTTCGATAAAGGAACTAAATTGGAATTATCATCAAAGTTGTTTGGAAATATTCGATGTTTATGGAAAGACTTTACATTACAAAAAAATAATACGAGTATTATTAAGTTTTTAATAGAAAATATACATCCTGGTAGTGAAGATGAAAATGTAATTATACTGACAAAATTATTACCAGGTTTAATACATGAATCTCGTTATAGCCCAAATTATTATAATGGATCAACACTAATACCGGATAATAGATATGATTTATTTATTGAGGTGTTTACTTATTTTGTCAAAAGATACCCATGCAAAAATGTATTTTCACAAGTAAAATTAGATAATAATAGTTTGTTTAATATGTATATACAAAATACACGACATACATATAATGATTTTGGTGTAAATAAGGGAGACTTAATTAAAATAGCAATTTATTTATCAAACGGGGATGCAAAAATAATATCTAATTGCCAACAAGCATATTATATGTACAGATATAATAAATTTTATATAAATGTATTGGCATTATTTCGATTTGTGAGAAAAATTAGAATAAAATTGAGTATAAGGAATATGAGAATACATAAAAAGAGATTTATGAAATCTCTAATAGGAATGGAATTGCATCCTCCAGTAAAGAAGAGGAGACATGTTTTTGAATATGGGGGGAGAGTATTTAGAGAGAATATATCTAGTTATGGTTTTATTAATAATAAAGATAACAGGCATCCAGTACATGTTGATCAATGTTTATTATCAAATTTGAGTAGAAAAGAGATAATAATTTCGGAAAAGGCAGATGGTGTTAGATTTCATAATATACCCAAAGATATTTATCCAGAAGTTGATATAGATATAAATAGTTTAGGTGTAAGTGCTGAATATATAGAAAAATATAATTTGTACATGGTATATGATATATGTCCAAATAAATTAAGTTTAGAATATGGTTCTCATAAAAATCCAAAACCTTTTGAGAGAATAAATTATCTAAGAGAAAAACATAAATATACTAAAACTATTACTGATACATGTAAAAATTTGGGTGATTTAACGAAGTATTTGAAGGAGGAGAGAAAAAATTTAAAAATATTTATAGAAAAAAATAACGGTAAGACTATTTGGTGGCCAAAGTCTGCCTGGGAGATTGAAGGTATATCGTTATTTAGTTTATTAAGTGAAATGGAAAAGAATTATGAAGGAAATGTGATACCAATTGATGGATGGATAATAACACCAGATAATGGTACTATAGGTAAATTCAAACCACAGAATCATTTGAGTATTGATTTATTATTTGATGGGAATAAATGGATAACAGGAGATAGAAAAGAAGTTAGGGTAATAAATAATGGAAGGCGGATTGAACCAGCAGTATGGAGATGTTATTGGAATAATTCCAATGAGTGTTGGGAACCAGGAGAGATAAGATATGATCGTAAAAAAGGTAATGATAGTAGTATTGAAAAATTATTGAGTATACAGAATGAGTATAGGATTTCTTCTAAAGATTATCGTGATTTTGGTAATGTATACTACATGTCTGCTAATACTATTTCAAAGAAAACTCAAGATTATTTATTGAATCAGAAAAAATATTTAAATGATGTAATTAATGAAAAATATGATAATTGTTTAGAAATTGGATGTGGTAAAGGAGGAACATTAAGTAGTTGGGGGAATAGATATAGATATTTAGTTGGAATTGATATTGACCCTTCATCAATTTGGGAATTTAATAAAAAAGAGGGAAAAAATAAAATAGGCTTAGTAACAGATTTTACACAATTATGGGACAATTATTATCAGATGGAAAAATTGGAGTGTAAATCACTTATAACACAATCTACAAACTATGCGTCATTAGAAAGAAATTTTGATGTAGTTCTTTCAAATTTCAGTTTTCATTATGCAAGAGAAAACTATCAAATAGAAAATCTAATGAGAGAAGTAAATAAAAGAACTTCAAGTGGTTCGGTATTTGTTATAAATTTCCTAGATAGTGATTCTGAATACTTTAACAACATTAAAGATTTACCAGATGGTGCATACATAGAAAAAGTAAAAGAAATAAATACAAATATATCAAATATGGAAATAGAGATATATTTTCCGTGGGTACATAAAAATCCTATTAAAGAAAATGTAATATCTTCAGTAAAGTTAATAAAATATATGTCAAGTAATGGTTGGAATATTAGTCAATTAACGCAAAATAAATATAGTTTAGGTGAAAATAATTGGAAAAATTATCAACAATCAGTGAAATGGGTAAAATTCAAGAAAAATATTTAATTCGATTTATAATCCTGTTTGTCTAATAATATTATATAAGAATTATTAATTTTTTACCATATATAAGATACATAATTGATTTCAATATTACCACAAGTTTATTTAATATATTTTGCATTTCTTTATTATTTTCAAGATATAGTTGTTTGTAAGTATCTATATTATGTATTAATGTTTCAAAGTGTTGTTCAGGGTTATAAAAAAAGTTTTGAATTTGAATATTATTTTTTTGTAATGATTCTATAACATAATTTGGTATAGCATTAATATTTATTTTATAAATTTGTCTACAAAAATTATTTATATCTTTACCTTTTATCAATTCTATTATTTTACTATCATTGTACTTATCAAATTCGGTCATATACAATGTATATCTAAGAAATAAATCAACTTTATTTATTTTTAATATATCACTGTAGAATACGGGAATATTATCTCTTTTCTTAGATTTGTAAAATTTACCATTCTTACTTATTTTAGAATCAATTATAATACTATAATTAGGGTATTTTGTATTAATAAATTCCATATAATATTCAAATAATATATCTCTTGTACGTATTTTTTTTGTATTATTGTATATTTTAATGTTACTTATTTCACTATTAATACATGAACATACAAGAATTTTTGTGGTATTTTTTAAAGGATAGAAATCAAAAAAGCCTATAAATATTTTTTTATCATTTTTTTCCTGTATTTTTTCAATATATTTTAATAAAGATCTATTATATTTACTGAATTTTTCGAGCTTTTTCTTTTTATTATCGCTACATATGTCATCTACAAATGAATAATTTAGATTACAGATTTTTTTCCTATATATCCTGAATAAAGGTGTATACCCAACTGTATATGTTGTTTCTTTAAAAATAAGATGGAAACCAATTTTTTTATAGTCTTCTATGTAGTGATGAGAATGTTGTGTTATATCCCTCATATTAATTTCGTAAAAATCTTTTAATTTTGAAAATGGTACAAGGTAAAAACAATCATCAATTAATTTTTCTCTGTATAGATGTTCAGCTATAGTTGATACACAATTAATTTTTGTATAATCTATATCACATTCTGTTAATTTTATTAGAAATTTTAAATCAAAACGATTTATTATTATAAAGTCATATTTAACATTATTTTCTTCTGAATAATCAATACACAGTTTTAGTGCATTAGTAAAATGAGTATTGCGTGCAATAGTACCATTTGGTATATATTTATCGATAAATATATATTTTTTAGGATTATAGTGTTTAATAATTTTATTTTTTTTTTTATTATCATATGTTGAAAAAAAAATGTCAACTTCAGATCCTGTAAAACAATTCAAAAGCATATCCTTTTGATTAGAGAAAGTATCTTTATAATTTATAGTTATAATTGGATGATAGCCATGTTTTTTCCTCCAATAAACATAGTGACTAGTGTTTGACATTCCGAATAACAGATGAGCTATTTTCATTATGAAGATATATTATAAAATTAATTAGTTTTTTTCCCATATATATTAAATTAAATTATAATAATGATATTTTTAACAGAAAATATTATAGTAACAGTTGTTGAATTTATAGTTCATTTACCAGAGTTATTTATTTTTATGGAATCAAATCCTCATTGGTATAATATGAAAAATTCTATTATGTATCATGTTTATAAAATATTATATGATATTAACAGAAAAAGATCATTATTAAGCAATAGTAATAAGGTTATGAGTATTTACAATAATCCGTATTTAAAATATTCACAATGTAATAATTGGAAATTAGTAGCAGAACAAGAATATTATAATATGTTGTATGGAAATTTAGATGAATTAATGGTGATGCATGGAGATGATAGTGATTATTGGGTAAGAGATGTTGATCATTGGCATTGTAGAAATGTTTGTTGGTTTAATATTTCTCAAAAATTTTTACCAATATCTGGTAAATATAGTGTACATTTAATTTTAGCTTTTCATAATTTATTTATAGAAAAGATAAGATCAAGGGCTTTGATAGGTAGTAATATATTAAAATTGAGTAGTATAAAATATGATCGTGGTTATTATTACACGGTTAGTGATAATAATCAGAAATTTAAATTACATGAGAAAAAAAATTTAAATTTGGGTACAATAGAAGTAAATACAGGAGAAGAAGTTATGATATGTGTGTGGAAACATAGTAGTAAATTGTTATATAATATTGATATACATAGGATTTTTTTATCACCACTATTTAATTAATCTGTTTTTAAATTTTCTCTCCCTTAATATTTAATTCATGTGATACTATATCGTTAATATCAGCAGGTAAGTTGTATTTTTTAAATAACTGTTCAATATCTATTAATTTGTATTTATCTTTTAATATTGTATAGTGATCTCCACCAATTGAAAATCTTAAGATATTAGAAATATTATTAAAAAAATATATGGCTCTTATCAAATTAACTGGTTCTTTATATTTTGAATTTATTCCTAAATCCCAATACGAATCTAACGCCATTATACCACTATATATTTCATTCTTTTCTGTTATAAAATTATATTCTCTTTTTGGCAGTGCATCAAGTAAAAGTCTCATATAAAAATTATGATTACCACTAAATTTGGTTAATTGACCGGTGTTTATAAATCCAATTAGTTTATGATAGGATTGACTATAACTATATATATTATCAAAATTAGACATTATAGTACTTTCAATGACAGATATTTTTTTCTTAGTCCATAATTTATTATTATAAAAGTGATCATTCAATACACCATGACAACGCTTCGAACCTTTTCCTATGATTTTTATATAATTATTTATATATTTGTCTTTTATTTCAAAACCACCTAAAAAAATACAATCAAATCTCATTAAAATGACTTGTTCATAAGTAGTTTTTGTTTCTAACATATAATCATTTAGTAATTCAGTTACTTTATTTACAGAAAGTAATCTGGATAATTTTTGCTCTTTATCTTCAATAGGTAACTTTAATGGAAAATTAAGTATAACATTTTCTATAATATATTTTTTTGGTTTAAAGG
>MDTD01178513.1_pt1 | contig 12413 bp, 11 predicted proteins | sample 811221 | NCBI WGS metagenome assembly MDTD01 (sample SAMN05326646, study PRJNA326480) | marine metagenome | isolation source: seawater | place: Pacific Ocean: South West | collected 2011 | reverse complement strand
TAAGGACAATGCCGTGACCGTTCGCGATTATGGGCGGGGCATACCTTTGGGCAAAGTGGTCGATGTGGTCTCTAAAATGAACACGGGCGGCAAGTACGATACCCGCGCCTTTAAAAAATCAGTTGGCTTGAACGGGGTGGGCACCAAGGCGGTAAACGCCCTTTCATCTTATTTCAAGGTAGAGTCTACCCGCGACGGAAAGTCAAAGACAGCCGAATTCGAGACCGGAGAGTTGGTGAACGAAGAGTTGTTGGAAGAAACCTCACGACGAAAGGGTACCAAGGTCACCTTTGTGCCCGACGAGACCATCTTTAAGAAATTCAAATATAGAAGTGAGTACATCGAGCGAATGCTCAGAAACTATGTGTACCTCAATCCTGGCCTGACCATTCTCTTCAATGGGGAAAAATTCCATTCAGAGAACGGACTCAAAGATTTGTTGGAAGACAATACCAATGCCGAAGACATGCTGTACCCGGTCATCCATTTAAGGGGCGACGACATAGAAGTGGCCATGACCCACAGCAAAACGCAGTACAGTGAAGAGTACCACTCGTTTGTCAATGGCCAGAACACCACACAAGGGGGTACCCACCAAGCGGCGTTTCGAGAGGCGGTGGTGAAGACCATCCGTGATTTCTACGGAAAGAACTACGACGCCTCCGATATTCGTAAATCGATTATAGCGGCCATCTCCATAAAGGTAATGGAACCGGTTTTTGAAAGCCAGACCAAAACAAAGTTGGGGTCGACCGAAATGGGTGACGGGTTGCCCACCGTTCGAACCTACATCAACGATTTTGTCGGCAGAAACCTCGACAATTACCTGCACAAGAACCCTGAGACCGCAGAAGCCCTGCAACGAAAGATTATGCAGGCCGAAAAAGAACGCAAAGAACTGTCGGGCATTCGAAAACTGGCCCGTGAACGTGCCAAAAAGGCCAGTCTGCACAACAAAAAATTACGGGACTGCCGTATTCACCTTGGCGACATGAAAAACGACCGGCGGTTAGAGACCACCTTGTTCATTACCGAGGGGGATTCTGCTTCTGGATCGATCACCAAATCGCGAGATGTCAACACCCAAGCGGTATTTAGTTTGCGTGGAAAACCTCTCAACTCGTACGGAATGTCTAAAAAGGTGGTTTACGAAAACGAGGAGTTCAACCTCTTACAGGCGGCCCTCAACATTGAGGAGTCTATGGAGAACCTTCGATACAACAATATTGTGATCGCCACTGATGCCGATGTCGATGGTATGCACATACGCCTGTTGCTGATCACTTTCTTTTTACAGTTTTTTCCTGAGTTGATCAAAGAAAACCATCTGTACATATTGCAAACACCACTGTTTCGGGTGCGGAACAAGAAAGAGACCATTTATTGCTATAGTGAAGAAGAGAAGAGGCAGGCAATGGAAAAGCTCTCAGGAAAACCAGAGATTACCAGGTTCAAAGGTCTGGGTGAAATTTCACCGGATGAGTTCAAACATTTTATCGGTGACGACATCAGGCTAGAGCCTGTGATGCTCGACAAGAACATGAGCATAGACAATCTGTTGAAGTTTTATATGGGAAAAAATACCCCAGATAGGCAAGAATTTATCATCGAAAACCTTAAAATAGAACTTGATTTGATAGAAGAAAACCAATTGTAAAACAATTAGTTGATATTTCTGAATGGAAGAAAATGGTGAATTGAACGGCGAGCCTCAGGGATTTCAAGATGAAAACCAAGAAACCTTGACGAAAGTCACGGGCATGTACAAGGATTGGTTTTTAGACTATGCCTCATACGTTATTCTAGAGCGGGCGGTACCGGCCATTGAAGATGGTTTCAAGCCCGTGCAGCGACGTATCATGCATGCTTTGAAAGAACTCGATGATGGTCGTTACAACAAGGTTGCCAACGTGGTGGGGCATACCATGCAATACCACCCCCATGGTGATGCCAGTATTGCCGATGCCATGGTACAGTTGGGCCAGAAAGAGCTGCTGATAGATACCCAGGGCAACTGGGGCAACATATTGACCGGTGACAGTGCCGCCGCTTCGCGGTACATCGAGGCGCGCCTGTCAAAGTTTGCCCTTGAAGTGGTGTACAGCCCCAAGATTACCGAGTGGCAGCTCTCGTACGATGGCCGCAAAAAAGAGCCTGTTAACCTTCCCGTTAAGTTTCCATTGTTGTTGGCGCAAGGGGCCGAGGGTATTGCCGTGGGGCTCTCCACCAAAATATTGCCGCATAATTTCAATGAGCTAATTGACGCCTCGATCAAGCACTTAAAGGGACAACGCTTCAAACTGGTTCCTGATTTTCCAACTGCGGGCATCATCGATGTTACCAATTACAACGATGGTATGCGTGGCGGCAAGGTTCGGGTACGTGCAAAGATTTCCCAAAAAGACAAAAACACTTTGGTCATCACCGAAATACCCTATGGCACCAACACTTCCTCTTTGATCGATTCCATTTTAAAGGCCAACGAAAAGGGCAAGATAAAGATCAAGCGAATTGAGGACAACACGGCGGCCGAAGTAGAGATTTTGATACATTTGCCAAGTGGCATATCGCCCGATAAGACCATTGATGCCCTGTATGCCTTTACTGCCTGTGAAACCTCTATTTCACCGTTGGCGTGTGTCATTGAGAACAACAAGCCGTTGTTTTTAGGGGTCAAGGAAATGCTTGAGCGCTCGACCGACAAGACCGTCGATCTGCTCAAAAAAGAACTGGAAATCCAACTTTCTGAGCTTGAGGAGCAGTGGCATTTCGCATCGTTGGAGCGTATCTTCATCGAAAACCGTATTTACCGCGATATTGAAGAAGAAGAAACGTGGGAGGGTGTCATCGCCGCCATAGACAAGGGCTTGAAACCGCACATCAAATTATTAAAGCGACCGGTAACCGAGGAAGACATTACCAGACTGACCGAAATAAGGATCAAACGAATTTCAAAGTTTGATTTAGATAAGGCCCAGCAACATATTGACAGCCTTGATGAAAAGATTGCACAGACCAAGCACCATTTAGAGCACCTTACCGAATTTGCCATAGACTACTTCAAAGAGCTGAAGAAGAAATATGGTGCGGGGCGCGAGCGTAAATCTGAAATCCGCATTTTTGATGACATTGAGGCCACCAAGGTGGTGATCCGCAACACAAAACTTTATGTAAACCGCGAAGAGGGATTTGTGGGCACCTCAATGCGCCGCGATGAGTATGTGACCGACTGTAGCGACATCGACGATATCATAGTCTTCACCAAGAAAGGTGAGATGATGGTCACCAAGGTCGACAGTAAGACCTTTGTGGGCAAGAACATCATACATGTATCGGTCTTCAAGAAAAAAGACAAGCGTACCACCTACAACATGATCTATAAAGATGGTAGGGGCGGCCCAAGCTATATCAAGCGTTTTAACGTAACAAGCGTGACCCGCGACAAGCTGTACGATCTTACCAACGGCAAGAGCAATTCGGAGGTGCTGTATTTTTCGGCCAACCCGAATGGTGAGGCCGAAGTGGTTACGGTGCACCTGCGCCAAACGGGAAGCATTAAAAAGCTAAAATGGGATTTGGATTTTGCCGATGTGCTGATCAAGGGGCGCAATGCTAAAGGAAACCTGGTCACCAAATATGCAGTGAAGCGCATTGAACTCAAAGAAAAGGGGCTCTCGACCCTCAAGCCACGAAAAATATGGTTTGATGAGACCGTTCAGCGCCTGAATGTTGATGAAAGGGGCGAACTGTTGGGCGAATTTACCAGTTCTGACAGATTGCTGCTGATCAACCAGAAAGGGGTGGTCAAAACAGTGATTCCCGAGCTTACCTTGCGTTTTGACGATGATTTGGTGGTATTGGAAAAGTGGGATCCCAAAAAACCGCTCACCGCCATTTATTGGGAAGGTGAGAAAGAGTTATTCTATGTGAAAAGGTTTATGATCGAGAATCCAGATAAGGAAGAAATCATCATTACCGACCACCCTAAATCATATTTGGAAAAGGTGTTCACCGATTACCGTCCGCGTGCAGAGGTGGTCTTCACAAAGAAACGGGGCGAGGAGCGCAAGGAGCCTTGGGAGGTTGACCTCGAATCGTTTATAGCCGTCAAGGGCATCACCGCCATGGGCAATCAATTGACCAAAGAAAAAGTGCTCGAGATCAACGAGATGGAGCCGTTGCCCTACAAACCGCCCGAACCGAAAAAAGCGGAAGACATTGAGGTGGTCGATGAAGAAAACGTGTCACCTAACATAACCACTGAGCAGAAGAAAAAGGAAGACGGCGAACAGCCTACCCTTTTCTAGGAGCTGGGTACAAGGGCACATCCAAATAGGTTGGTTTGGTATATGATGGCAACCTCCTTCAGGGTCAGGAGCCGTTAAAATTCAGCGACTTCAAGACTACGCGACAAGGAGCGATGGCCAGCCAGCTTCCGGTTTTAGCATTTGTGGAGGGTTGATGGCAACCTATTCATGTTTTTCTACCAATTCTTGTTTTTTGCGAAGCTTCATGTTCAAGAACTCCACCAACAGGGAGAAGGCAATCGCGAAATAGAGATACCCTTTGGGTATGGCACCGATTTCTTGACCGAACACCTTGGCATGGCTCAAGTGAGCCGCCTCTGCAATCAGCATAAATCCTATCAAAATCAAAAAAGACAGCGCCAAGAGCTGCATTGACGGGTGTTTGTTGATAAAGACCCTGATACCGTTGGCAAACACCATCATGATCACAATTGAGATCACCACGGCTATGACCATTAATACCAATGCATCTTGCGGTTTGTTGCCGATACCGTTGGTCATGCCCACTGCAGTCAATATCGAATCGATGGAAAAGATAAAATCGATGATGATAATCTGTACGATGGCTTTTGAAAGGGTGGTAATTTTTTTGGCCTTCAGGGCATCTTCGTCATGCTCTGGCAGTTCTACCTTTTCATGTATTTCAGAGGTACTCTTGTAGATCAAGAACAGCCCCCCAAGAAACAGGATAACGGCCTGCCAGCTAACGCCCACATACAACCAAGAAGTGTTGATGTAGTAAAACGGATTGCTGAGACCGATCAGAAAAGAAACCGCGAACAAGAGAATGATTCGCTGCACCATGGCCAGCAACAGTCCGATATTGGTGGCCTTTCGCTGCTGTCTTTGGGGCAGTTTGTTGGCTGCGATCGAAATGAAAACGATGTTGTCGATGCCCAGCACTATTTCTAAAAAAGTCAGTGTCAGCAGTGCGACCCAGGCATCCGGACTAGCAAGAATTTCAAACATGGTCAGTGTATTTTAAGGGCTTCGCCCCTGAACTTTTGTTTTTCGCCAATGGCATTGTACTCAAATGTATAAGAACTATCTGAGGTTGTCAATATTTTGATGTGAATTGATTTCTCTTCCAACCGATTTTTCGGGTTCAATTTCTTCAACACATATTCGCAATCGTTTATCCACCGAATCGATGAAGTATCTTTAACGCCTTCAAATTCTTCGATTTCTATATTTTCAGACCGCGCAAAAATGGTGGTCTTTTCCGCTCCATCGACCAGGGCGGTAAAGCTGAAGGTGCCCTTTCTGAACGCTTTGCAATCCCTTTCAGGCGGGGGTTGGCAAGACCCTAAGAGCACTATTGCCACAACCAGGAATAAATGTCGCATCATGCTGCAAAATAAAGACATTCTGTTCTTTCGAAGATGCGTAATCCCTATTTTTTTGGCTCGAAATCCTCAAAGGTGCCGTCTTCGTAGAAAACAACGATACGGATGGGTTTTTTGCCCTCGGAGATGGATATTTTTTTTTGGGGAAGAGGGGAAGCCTCAATGTTGTCTTCATTTCCATCTTTTTTGGATTGCCCCGGAAAACTGCCCTTGCCGTTCAGTAGCCAATAGATGTTTACCTCGGGAAAGGTTTTGATGACCTTCATCACAAAATCAAGGCTTGGTCGGTTCCTTCCATTCAACAAATGCGAAATGCTCGAACGCTGCATCCCGATCCGGTCGGCAAAGAGGGAAGGGGACAGCTCGTAATGATCGATAAGGGTCTTAAGGCGTTCGACAAAATCGTTGTTCACAACAGTAAATTGTTTACCGTACAAAAATACATATATTCTTCCTTAAAATGGAACAAAACAGTGTTAATTGGAGGAAAATATATTTTACTAAAAGTTTAAATTATATACTATAATAAATTGATATAAAATTATATATATATAAATAATAGAAAATCGTAAATTACGATTTACATTTGTGACCAAATATATAATTTACTGCAGAAAAAAGAGAACTTTTTTGTTTACAGGTGTAAATTTAGGGTTATTGCAATGCATATCGATTTCATTTGTCCGTCACCGAACCAAAACAGGGGCAGCTCATATCATTTCTTGATCATTGGTTGTGTTATCTTTAAAAAAAATGCCTTTTCATTGAGTTTAATTTCTTAATTGATTATTTTCGTTGAAAATTCTGTTGTATGGGCAAGGTTAAATTGGATGAAATAGACCATCAAATTCTGGATATGTTGATCGACAACACCAGAACACCGTTTACCGATATCGCAAAGAAGTTGTTGATATCTGCTGGTACGGTGCATGTACGTGTTAAAAAAATGGAGGAAGCCGGAATTATAAAAGGTTCTTCTTTGACCCTCGACTATGTAAAGCTGGGGTATTCGTTTATTGCCTATGTCGGTATTTTTCTTGAAAAGACCCACCAGACCAAATTTGTGCTCGAGCGCCTGACCCAGATACCTTATGTTACGGTGGCGCACATTACTACGGGCAAATTCAATATTTTCTGTAAAATCAGGGCGCGCGATACCACGCATGCCAAAAATATCATCTTCAAGATTGATGATATTGAGGGGATCAGTCGAACCGAGACCATGATTTCCCTTGAAGAAAGCATCAACGACAAAAAACGTTTGATGCACACCATCTTCAATGAGATTTAGTTCAGATAATGGTGTTGCCAAATGATTTGAAGGCCGACGAATGCCATTCCTTTTATGGTACCTATGTGAAGTTGGTTCAGAACGCGCCTTTGAATGATGCCCTTGGCCAGGGTAAAAAACGGTTTGTTGATTTTCTACAGGCCATTCCCATAGAAAAATACCCATATCGATATGCTGAAAACAAATGGTCGGTAGCCGAATTGGTCCTTCATATCATTGATGCCGAAAGGGTATTTCAATATCGTGCCCTCCGTTTTGCACGGAACGACGCGACTCCCTTGCCGGGATTCGATCAGGATAGCTATGTGCCGGAGTCAAATGCCGGGAAGCGGACCAAAGACTCGATTATTTGGGAATATGAAACGGTGCGAAATGCTACGATTTCGTTGTTTGGCTCTTTTGAACCCGAAGCCTTGTTGAGAAAGGGCTTGGCCAGTGGTTCGCCTATGAGTGTCAGGGCCTTGGGATTTGTTATTTGTGGGCATCAGATGCACCACCAGAAGATATTGGAAGAAAGGTATTTGTAATCGCCTGAAGAAAGTACCGATCTACACTTCAGGCTCCAAGCCTTTTTCTGTCTCTAGTTCACTGTTTGAAATGGGTTCTGATTCTTGGTTTCCCAATTCCTTTTCAATGGTTTCCTCAAAGTTCGATATAAAGTTTGCAAGACTTTTGCTGATTTTTACCAAGTAAATGGTATCGTTGGTCTTGACCTCTACCGCCTCAATAATTTCACCATTCGGCTTTTTTAGAACGATCAAGTCTTCGTCCCCATATCCGTGGGGGTAAAGTTCAATTAAAAGCGAAGCGACATCGTGGGGCAATTTCCTGTAATCGATAAGTATGCGATTCATAGTAGTTTGGTTTTGTGGTTATTACACCTAAGCTATGAATTTTTGCAACCCAGCGATCCAAAGAGTTGTCAAATAAACAAAAAAGTATATGTAGTCAGGGTTCTTTGTAGTAAGCGAATGCTTCATCGAACAAAGAGGCGGGAACTTTGACATCTGCCACCGCCTTTCCAATGCTCTTCAAGAGTACATAATTGATGTTTCCGTGCGAATTTTTTTTATCGTGCTTCAGCAAGTCCAATATTATTTCGATATCGGTGTCGTTGAACTCGACCTGTTCAAAGTACTGTCCAAAGGTTTGCTTAATTTCATGGAGCTCGACTTTTGAAAGGCCCGTAAGCACATGCGAAAAGTAGGCCTCTATGACCATGCCCACGGCAATGGCCTCGCCATGCAACAGGGTTTTTCTATCAGGATGTTCCAAAAAATACGACTCTATGGCATGGCCCACTGTGTGGCCAAAATTCAAGATTTTCCGTATGCCTTTCTCGGTGGGGTCGGCCTGTACAACTTCACTTTTTAAGGCCACTGACCTTTCAATATGTTCTTTGACGGCGTCTAGGCCACTGTCTTTAAGAACACTCCAATAGTTGTGGTCCTTGATGAGACCGTGCTTCAACATTTCAGCAAAGCCGCTGCGTGTTTGTCGACTGTTCAAGGTGTCTAGAAAGTCAGGAAAAACGAGAATCATTTGGGGTTGGTTGATGACCCCTACCTGGTTTTTGAGCACCCCAAGGTCCACTCCGGTCTTACCGCCAATCGAGGCATCGACCATGGCCAGAAGGGTAGTGGGCACATTTATAAAATCAATGCCCCTTTTAAAGGTCGAGGCAACGAACCCGCCCAAATCGGTGATTACTCCGCCCCCAAGGTTGATCAACAGGCTCTTCCGGTCGCCCCCATGGTTCGATAGACCATTCCAAAGGGTCGTGCACGTCTCTATGTTCTTGTATTCCTCACCCGGTTTAATGGTAAACACTGCATCGATTTCGTTCTCTTCGAACATGGGTTCAAAAAGGGGGAGACAGTGTGTTTTTGTATTCTCATCAACGAGCACAAAGATTTTTGAATAATTGTTCTTTGATAGGTGAAGGTTAAGGGCGGCACGCCCCAGCTCATTGAAATAGACACCGTTATCGGCCATTTGTTTGCTGTATAGGGTTCAATCGAGAGCACTAAATAAAGATTATTTTTGATGATTTTCACAAAGAAGTACTCCTTATATTTGATCCGTTGTAAAATTCATAAAAATGAGGCCCAATTTTGAGGATACCGCAATCGCTTTTGAGCTCAAAAGCGATTCTGAACTTGAACGCGCCTACTTTCTTTTCAAATTGATAGCCAACGAACCCTTGGTGCGTATTGGTACGGCCGTCACCAATTTTGCCGTAAAGGCCCATCTGCCTGTTGAAGGGTTGATCAGGGCCACGGTATTTGATCATTTTTGCGGAGGGGTCAATGAAGAAGATTGCATGCCCGTTATCGATAGGATGTTCGAAAAGGGGGTACGGGCAATACTGGATTACTCCGTTGAAGGGAAGGAAAAAGAAGATCAGTTCGACTTTGCCCTGAAAAAGACAATGGAGGTGCTTGACTTTGTAAAGGAAAAGGATGCTATTCCCTTTGCGGTGTTCAAACCAACCGGCATGGGCCGTTTTAAGATTTATGAAAAGGTCAGTGCCGGCAGCCAATTGGATGCAAAAGAGCAGGAAGAATGGAATCGTATCGTACAACGTTACGACCGTATTTGCCAAAAAGCCCATGACATGGAAGTGGCACTGTTGATCGATGCCGAGGAAAGCTGGATGCAGGATGCCGCCGACGACATTGTCCTGCAGATGATGCGCAAGTACAACCGCGAACGCCCCGTGGTGTTCAATACCGCCCAAATGTACCGCTGGGACCGGCTGGATTATCTGAAAAAACTGAAATCCCTTGCCGCGGACGAAGGCTTCAAGGTGGGTATAAAAGTGGTTCGGGGCGCCTATATGGAAAAAGAGAACGACCGGGCAGAAGAGATGGGTTATAAAAGTCCGATCTGTGAATCAAAGCAGGCCACAGATGAGAATTTTGATGCTGCCATTGATTTTATGGTCGAGCACCTTGATACCTTTTCGATTTTTGCCGGCACCCATAATGAGGCCAGCACCTATAGACTGATAGATTTGATGCAGGCCAATGGCATAGCGGTTGACGACAACCGGATCTGGTTCGGCCAACTGTATGGCATGAGCGACCACATTACCTACAATTTGGCGGCCCACGGGTACAATGTTGCAAAATACCTGCCCTATGGACCGGTAAGGGATGTAATGCCCTATCTGATCAGGCGTGCTGAAGAGAATACCTCGGTTGCGGGCCAGACCACCCGCGAACTGTCTTTGTTGAAAAAGGAAAAAGAAAGAAGAAAGATTTAAATCCCTATTCTTTGCTAAGTTTTTGGACAATGGCTTCTTTCTCACAACTTTTTACTTCCAATGTGTAAGATGCTTCCTCGATGTTTTTTGAGATGTAGTAGGTCTTACAAGGCTCTGAACGGGTATCACTCTTCTTGAAATCCACATCCCCATCCCTAAAAAAGGACTTTACCAACAGGGTGTCCAGCTCTTGTGATTCCATTTGCGCCAGTGCCCTGTCTGACAAAGAGAGTGGTTTCGACCGTAGGTCTTTCAATACCCGACAATTCGGTAGATAGCAGAACTCAAGACCGGTATCTTGGGTTTTCTTTTTCAGGAAAAACACCAAGAACACCAAGCCTATGGAAAGGCCTACCAGATACCACCCGAGACGTTTTAGAAAAGCCATAGACAATTCAAAAGATTAGGAAGTTGATGTCACTGAAATTCAATCCGAACCAATCGCCCACTGATTTATTGGTCAAGATACCGCGGTACATATACAGCCCGTTTCTAAGGCCTTTGTCAAACCGCAAAGAGTTTTCGAGCCCCCCATCTTCACCCAGTTTTAGCAGGTATGGGGTAAAGATATTGCTGATGGATATGGATGACGTTCTCGGGTAACGGGCAGGAATATTGGGCACCCCATAGTGCAATACGCCAAACTTCTCGATGACCGGTTTGTTGTGGGTGGTGATTTCTGAAGTTTCAAAGCAGCCCCCCATATCGATACTGACATCGATGATCACGGCACCCTTTTTCATATTCTCTACCATTGAGCTCGACACAATGGTGGGCGACCGGTCTTTTCCCCTTACCGCCCCGATGGCAACATCGCAGCGTTTTAGGGCCTTCAACAGGTTTTTTGGTTGTATGGTAGACGTGTAGACGGTTTGGTTCAAACTGGTTTGAATGTTGCGCAACTTGGTGATCGAGTTGTCGAACACCTTGATGTTGGCACCAAGCCCCAGGGCAGATCGGGCTGCGAATTCACCGACAGTGCCCGCGCCCAAAATGACCACCTCTACCGGTGGAACCCCACTGATATTACCGAACATGAGTCCATTGCCCTTGTTGGTGGCGGCCATCAGTTCCGCAGCGATCAATATAGAGGATATACCGGCTATTTCGCTCAGTGATCGCACTGCAGGGTATTTGCCGTCATCGTCGCGAATGTACTCAAAGGCAATGGCCGTGATACGCTTCTTGGCCATCGCCTCAAAATAATTTTTTGATTGGGTCTTGATCTGAAGGGCCGATATGACCGTGGTCTGCGGATTCAGCAGTTCGATTTCATGAAGGGTAGGGGGTTCTACCTTCAAGATAAGGGGGCATGAGAACACTTTTTTGGTGTCGCGAACAATTTCGGCCCCCGCATTGGTGTAATCGATATCGCTATAATTGGCCCCTTCGCCAGCACCCGATTCAATCATTACACGGTGCCCATGGGCGGTAATGGCGTTGACAGCATCAGGGGTAAGGCAAATGCGCTTTTCTTGAAAAAGGTTCTCTTTGGGAATGCCAATAAAAAGCTCGTTCTTCTGCTTGATGACCTCAAGCATCTCTTCTTGTGGCAGTAGTTGCTGTTTGCTAAAGGGAGATGAAGGTTGGTCCATATGTTTGGTTGCGGGCACCAAAAAGGGTGGCCCCGTTACGTACGGACGAATTTACGATTTTTTTGAAAGGGCCTCTCTTCTCCTTTCCAGCTTTTCGAGCTCTTTGCGTATGGCCTCTTTTTCTTTGTGCAGCTTCAGTTCGGTATCCATCGCCTTTAGATCGATGCCATGTACGTATTTGTCCACCAGCTTGATTCTGATAAAATACACGATGGGCACGATGACCATGGTCACTGCGATTACATAGAGGATTTCGTTTTCGTCCACTTTGTTTGATTCATAGGTGAGCACACTAAATAGCTGAAAGCCATACATGGCGATGGGAATCAAGATAGCGTGGTACCACCATTGTTTGCAGGTTATGAACCAGATGACCAAGAGGAGTAAAGGTGTGATTTTTAAAAAATAGTAATAAAAAGCATCCCCAACAGTTGTAAACCCATTGGAGGTAAATGTAATTCCCATTAAATCGATTTCTTGGACATTAAGGGGAATGTATTTATATAAATAGTGAAGTAATGGGGATATCACTATGATGAAGCATAAAACGCTTTCCAGAACCAATTTAGTCTTTATCCTTACCTTTTTTCTCTCTTTCATTAATCT
>MDTD01184741.1_pt1 | contig 12420 bp, 7 predicted proteins | sample 811221 | NCBI WGS metagenome assembly MDTD01 (sample SAMN05326646, study PRJNA326480) | marine metagenome | isolation source: seawater | place: Pacific Ocean: South West | collected 2011 | reverse complement strand
ATGGAGGAACAGCTGCAGCAGTACGAATCGGCCACGATCCTGCGCGGCACCGTGCAGCGGGCCGAGCGCCTTCCGGGCGGCAGATTCATCGCCACCCTCGAAAGCGGCGAGGAGGTCGTCGCCCACCAGCTGGTGCTGGCCACGGGCTACAAACGATGGGACGTCGAGGGCCTCGACCACGTTCCGGAACCGCACCCGCGCATCGGAAAGTCCAACCGCATCCACCTGCCGCACGACGGGTGCTTCCGCATCGAGACCGATCTGCACGTTGCCGGACTGCTCGCCGGCGGCTCGAGTCAGTTCGCCATCGCGGCGGGCATCGGGGCCCAGGTCGGCATCGAGCTGCTCAGCCAATGGGCGGGCCGACCGACCCACGTGCACGACAACGCCTGAGGCGCCGCCGGCCTACACGTTGAAGTATTTCGCCTCGGGATGGTGCACGATGATCGCCGAGGTGCTCTGCTCGGGATCGATCTGCCAGTTCTCGGTCAGCCGGCATCCGATGCGCTCCGGATTCAGCAAACGGAACAGGATCTCCTGGTGGCTCATGTCGGGGCAGGCCGGATACCCGAAGGAATAGCGACTGCCCCGGTAGGTCTGGGTGAAGAGTTCGCGAACGTGCGAACTGTCGTTGCCGTCGATGCCCAACTCCTCGCGCATTCGCTTGTGCCACAGCTCCGCCAGCGCCTCGGCACACTCCACACCCATGCCGTGCACGTAGAGGTATTCCTGGTAGGCGTTCTCGGCGAACAGGCGTCCGGCCAGCTCGCTGACCTGATCACCCATGGTCACGCACGACATCCCCAACACGTCGCGATCCCCTTCCTCGACGCTTCGGAAGAAGTCGCTGATGCACAGCCGATTGCGCTTCGGCTGCCGCGGAAATTCGAACCGCTCGATCTCGACCGCGTGGTCCTCGGGATCAAAGACGACGAGGTCCTCCCCGTCGCTGGCGACCGGATACCAGCCGTAGACGAGCCGCGGCTGGAGAATGCCCTCGTCGGCCATCGATGTCTTCAACCGTTCGAAGATCGGCTCCACCTCCTCCTCGAGGAAGCGAAGGTAGTCGCCGTGGGATCGGTCCCCCTTCTGGAAGCCCCACTGCGCCCGGAACAGCGTCACGGTGTTGACGTACGCGTAGATCGTCGACAGCGGCACCTCCTCGACCAGCCGGTTGCCCCAGAAGGGCGGCGTGGGCACGGGCACGTCGGTGGCGACATTGCTGCGACCGGTGGACGTCGCTTCCTCGGTGCTCTCCCCGGGACCCTCGTCGGCCCGGATGGCGCTGACCCGGGTCTCGACGGCCGCCCGCTTGGCGAGTCGAAGATCGATCTCGGCGTCCAACGCTTCCCCCTGGCCCTCCGCGATCAGGTCGCAGATGCGAAGCCCGTCGAATGCATCCTTGCCGTAGTACAGGGGCCCCTCGTAGATCGCCCGCAGGTGGGACTCGCAGTAGTGCCTTGACAGTGCTGCACCGCCCAGCAGCACGGGAACCCCGATGCCCATGTCGTTGAGCACACCGAGATTCTCCTCCATGACCATGACGCTCTTCACAAGAAGGCCCGACATGCCGATGGCGTCCGCTCCCGTCTCGCGCCAGGCCTGGACGATGTCCTCGATGGGCTGCTTGATGCCGATGTTGTGCACCGTCCACCCGTTGTTGCTGAGGATGATGTCCACGAGATTCTTGCCGATGTCGTGGACGTCGCCCTTGACGGTCGCCAGGACCACCCGACCCCGGGACGATCCCTCGGTCTTCTCCATGTGCGGCTCCAGATGGGTGACGGCCATCTTCATGACCTCCGCCGACTGGAGCACGAACGGCAACTGCATCTGGCCGGACGCGAAGAGATCCCCCACCGTCTTCATGCCCGAAAGCAGATGGTCGTTGATGATCTCGATCGCGGAGTACTTCTCGAGGGCCTCATCGAGGTGCTCGATCAGACCCTGCTTTTCACCGTCCACGATGTGCGTCTGCAGCCACTCCTCGAGGGAAAGCGTGCGTTCGACCTGCCGAGCGGCGGATTCGTCGTCGTCGCTGAAGAGATCGATGAAAGCCTGGAGGGGATCGAACTGCTCGTCGTCGACATTGGCCGGCAGCCCCGTGCCTCCAGCGGACAGGGCACGACGGTCGTAGATCAGGTCGAGGGCGGCCTGCTTCCGCTCGGGGTCGATGCGGTTCATCGGCTGGATCTTCGAGGCATGAACGATGGCCGACGTCAGGCCCGCATCCATCAACTCCCACAGGAAGACGGAATTGAGCACCTGCCGGGCCACCGGCTTGAGCCCGAACGAGCAGTTTGAGAGTCCGCAGGTGATCTGGACCGTGGGCCACGTCTTGGCGATGCGACGCACGCCTTCGATCAGTTCCAGTGCGCTTCGTCGATCGTCGTCCATACCGGTCGAGATGGGCAGGACCAGCGGATCGATGAACAGATCCTCGACGGCAAGCCCATGGACCTCCACCGCCCGTTCGATCGCACGACACGCGATCGACTCCTTGCGTTCCGCCGTTCGGGCCATTGCGGCCTCCGGATCCTCGTCGATGGTGCCGATCACGAGACCGGCACCGAAGGTCCGGGCCAGTTCGCAGAAGGCATCGAACTTTTCATTGCCCTCCTCGAAGTTCGCAGAGTTGATGATGCACTTCCCACCGGCCCGCCGCAGTCCGGCCTCGATGGTCGACAACTGGGTGGAGTCGAGCATCAACGGTTTGTCGACCTGGCGGACCAGGTGCTCGACGATGTCCCCCATGTCCGCCGCGTTGTCGCGGCCGGTGGCATCGACGTTGAGGTCGAGGCAATTGGCCCCCTCGCGTACCTGCTGCCGGGCAAGCGACACCATCTCGTCGATGTCGTTCTCCTCCAGCAGTCGCTTGAAACGACGGGACCCCGATGCGTTCAGCCGCTCTCCCACGATGAAGAAGGACGCCTCCTGCCGGTAGTCCACGGGGGCATACAGACTGCTGCAGCCCGGCGTCCACCCCGAATGGTCGCGGCGTGGCCGTTGCCGCCGTCGCGACTGGTCGGCCAGCAACTCGATGTGAGCCGGGCTGGTTCCGCAGCATCCACCGACGATGTCGATGCCGAAGCGATCGATGAACTCGCCGACCGTTTCGGCCAGTGGCGCCGGCTGCAGCGGAAACTCTGTGCGTCCCTCGACCAGAACGGGCAGACCGGCATTGGGCACGCACGACACCGAACCTGACCAGTTGCGGGCCAGGTACTCGATGTTGGACGTCATCTCCCGGGGGCCGGTCGCACAGTTGAGCCCCAGCGAGAAGATCGGGTATCCGCGCAGCGCGTTGACCGCTGCGGCGATCTCGGTTCCCAGCAGCATCGTGCCGGTGGTCTCGATGGTCACGCTGACCATGATGGGCACGTCGACGGGACTCCGACCCACTTCGTCCAGCGCCTTCAGGCAGGCGTTGACGGCGCACTTGACCTGCAGCAGATCCTGGCAGGTCTCGATGAGAAACGCATCGACACCGCCATCGAGGAGCCCTCTCGCCTGTTCGGCGTAGCTTTCGAGCATGTCTCTCCACGGCACCTGGCCGAGGGTGATCAGCCGCGTTCCGGGCCCCATTGATCCGAGCACGAAGCGGGGGGAATCGCCGGTCGCGTGCGCGGCGCAGGCCGCCCGGGCAACCTCGGCCGCCTCCCGATTGAGTTCCCTTGCCCATGAAGAGACTTCATCGTCGAACTCGGCGAGCACGATGGGATTGGCACCGAAGGTATCCGTTTCGACGGCGTCGCAGCCCACGGCAAGAAACGACTCGTGGATCGACTGGATGAGTTCGGGACGTGAACGAGCCAGAACGTCCACGCAGTTCTCACGGCCCAGGTAGTCGCCGTCGACGGTGAGGTCCATCTGCTGCAACGCGGAGCCCATTGCTCCATCGAGCACGAGAGGCCGCTTTGCAATCAGAGAAGGAAGGCTGTTGGTCATATGCAGGGAGTCTACTCAGGAGTATCGGATTGTCCACTCATTCATCCGGATGAAAGGATGGAGTATTTTCATTCTCTGTCCAGAAATCCCCATTCAGGACCACTGAGGGGGCCTCTGCTAGGATTCAAACCATGCCCTACCGCACGCCAAACCTTTCCCTTTGGTCCGGCCTCCTCATCGGCACGCTGATGACCTGCAGCCCAATCCTCTTGAGCACAGCCCCGGCCCGAGCGGACGAGCCGTCCGAACCGGCACGCGTGACACCGGACGCCGGACGGCTGCTCACGCGGTGCTTTCGTGCCATGGGCGGAGAATCCAGAATCGAACGGATTCGCGACCTCCAGATCCGGGGCACGATCGCGATCGGCGGCCAGTCGATCGGTGACCTGGAGATGGATTTCGCCGAGGGGGATCGATCACGGGTCGAGATTGCGATCAAGTCCGGTGAAATTGCATCGACGACGGTCTTCGGTGGCGACGGCACCACGTCGTGGGAAGTGGAGTACCAGAATCAGGACACCACGCCGAACCGGGCGATGCTCCTCACCCCCGCCGAGTTGAGCGAACGGGTCAAGGCCAACAACTGGCTGGGACGTCTGCTGCACCTGGCCGCGGATGCAAGCGAGATGCAGACCATCGGCAAGAGGGACTATCTGGGACGGGACTGCTGGGCGGTCAAGATCCCCGCCGACCGTCGTTCGACCGTCGCCTACTTCGACATCGAGACCCGGTTGATCAACGGGTTTCGAATCGAGGTCGATTCGCCGCTCAACCGGTCCGGCACGGACGCCCCGTCGATCTTCCTGGACATCGTGCTGGAGGACTGGAAGTCCGTCGAGGAGATCCTGCTGTTTCATCGTGTGAAGCTCATCCAGGGTGAGCAGGTGATCACGATCACCTACGACTCGATCCGCATCAACGAGGTCGACTCCAATCGCTTTGCACTTCCACCCGCCGTCGCGGAACTGGTGAGGACATCGCCCGCACCGGCCTCGACACCGCCCTCCGACCAACCATGAGCCAGCCCACCATCCGCATCGAGCATGTCGACAAGCGATTCGGCACCGTGCACGCGGTGAACGATCTGTCGTTCGAGGTGCCCAGCGGCAGTCTCCTGGGCTTCCTTGGCCCCAACGGCGCCGGCAAGAGCAGCACGATCCGCATGATCATGTCGATCATCTACCCCGATCGGGGAACGATTTCCGTGCTTGGCGGCAGTGCGCTGGCCGCCAAGAACCGCATCGGCTACCTGCCCGAGGAACGGGGCGTGTACCGCAAGATGCGGGTCGGGGAGTTCCTTCGCTACATCGGCCGTCTCAAGGGCATGAGCGGCCACGACGCCGGTCAGGCGGCCACCACCTGGCTGGACCGGATGGAGCTGGGCCGCGTCGAGCGAAAACGCTGCGAGGAACTCTCCAAGGGCATGCAGCAGAAGATCCAATTCATCGCCTCGATCATCCACGAACCGGACCTGCTCATCTTCGACGAACCGTTCTCAGGGCTCGATCCGGTCAACGCCGAACTGATGAACACCATCATCCGTGAGCTCCACGCCCAGGGAAGGACGATCATCTTCTCGACCCACGTGCTCCATCAGGCCGAGCAGCTCTGCGAACGAATCATGCTCATCGACCGCGGTCGGATGATTCTCGACGACACCATGGAGGGCATCCATCGAACCTTCGATCCCCGCACGATCGAGGTGGACCCGCTCCCGGGCCATCCCGTTCCGGATCAGCTCGATGGCGTGGCCCGGCGGACCGCCACCGACACCGGAGGAATCGAACTGCATCTCGACGATCACACCGATCCCCACGCCGTGATGCGACGCATCGTCGACGCGGCGCCGGTGCGCTCGATTCGACTCCGCAGACCCACCCTCGACGACGTGTTCGTGATGCTGGTACGCGACCGGCTGCACGAGACCCACTACGACCAGCTGGTGCCGGAGGAGTCGGCATGAACCGGATCTGGCCCATCACCTGGAGGGAGTTCAAGTACACCGCGCTGACCAAGGCGTTCATCATCGGCTCGATCATCGTGCCGATCGTCATGTTCCCGCTGATGATCGTGCTCCCGATGCTCTTCGCCTCCGCATCGGAGCCGCTCCGCGGGACGCTCGTGGTCGTGGGAAGCCAGGAGGTCGCGTACCAGGCCGAGACACTGGCCCATGGAGACGAGCGGCGACAGGGCACCGCTCCACCGCTGGAGGCGGCGATGAACGACATGCCGGATGCCCTCCGGCAGGCCGCCTCGGACCCGCTGCTGAACACCTCCGGCATTCCCCCCCTGGAGTACGAACTGAAGATCGAACACGGCGAACGACCGATGCTGGACACCTACAAGCAGCGGGTCCAGGACCAGGAGCTCATCGCGGTCGCGGTATTGCACGAAGGCATACTCGACGCCGAACCGTCCGCGAACGCAAACACCATCGAATTCTTCGTGCGGCCCGGACTGTCCCCCAGTCACCTGTCGTTCATCGACGACCTGCTCACCGACGCGGTGGTGGAAGTCAGAGTCAACGCGGCCGGCGTGGACTATTCGACGATGCGCGCCATGATGCGATCCCCGAGTTCGGTGACCAAGCGGATCCAGGAGGACGGTGGCGAAAAGCGTGAATACGAATGGGCGAAGCGGCTCATTCCCATCGCATTCATGATCCTCGTCTGGATCGCGACCTTCACGAGCGGCAACTATCTCCTGACGACCACCATCGAGGAGAAATCGAGCAAGGTGATGGAAGTGCTGCTCAGTGCGGCCAGTCCGATGGAGATCATGTCCGGCAAGATCATCGGCCAGGCCATGGTCAGCCTCATCACGCTCTGCATGTACGGCGGACTGGGAATCATCGCCCTCATCGCGCTTTCGCAGGCGGACCTCATCCCACCGATGATGATCGTCTACCTGCTCCTGTTCTTCGTGATGGCCTACTTCATGATCGCTTCGATCATGGCCAGTGTCGGAAGCGCCGTCAGCGATCTGCACGATGCCCAGTCGCTCATCGGCCCCGCGATGATCGTGCTGATCCTTCCCCTGTTCCTGTGGGTTCCGATCTCCGAATCCCCCAACGGCACCCTCGCCGTGGCGACAAGCTTCATCCCTCCGCTGACTCCGTTCGTGATGATTCTCCGGGTCACCGCATCGGGCGACCCCGTCCCCTTCTGGCAGATCGCGGTCGCTCTGGTGGAGGGCTTCGCAGCCGTCCTCGCGATGATGTGGATGTGCGCGCGAATCTTCCGGGTCGGAGTGCTCATGCAGGGCAAGGCCCCGAGTCCGCTTGAACTCGTCAAGTGGATTCGATTCCGGTAGACGGTTTCGGGCCGACCACGGCCCGTGGTTGCACAGTTCGCCCGGACTCGTCATCATCCGTCCATGAAGGAAAAAGTCCAGACATCTCCTGCGGACGCCCTCCGGGACGTGGTCCGCGACGGCATGACCATCGCCGTCGGAGGCTTCGGCCTCTGCGGCATCCCCGAGCAACTGATCATCGCCCTGCGCGACAGCGGCGTGAAGGACCTGACGGTGGTCTCCAACAATGCCGGGGTCGACGACTGGGGCCTGGGCCTGCTCCTGCAGACCCGCCAGATTCGAAAGATGATCAGTTCCTACGTCGGTGAGAACGCCGAGTTCGAACGGCAGTTCATGGCCGACGAGCTCGAACTCGAGTTCACTCCCCAAGGCACCCTCGCCGAACGACTGCGTGCCGGCGGTGCCGGCATCCCCGGCTTCTACACCCGTACCGGAGTCGGCACCATCGTGGCCGAGGGCAAGGAGAGCAGAACGTTCGATGGCGAGGAATACATCCTCGAACGGGGAATCCGGGCCGATCTCGCTCTGGTCAAGGCGGATACCGGGGACGAATCGGGCAACCTCGTCTTCAGCAAGACCGCCCGGAACTTCAACCCGATGGTGGCCATGTGCGGGACCCTGACCGTGGCGGAGGTTGATCAGCTGGTGCCCACCGGCGACCTCGATCCGGACCGGATCCACACCCCGGGAATCTTCGTGGATCGGATCCTCGAGACGGTCTCCGAGAAGCGGATCGAGCAACGAACCGTCCTTGCGTCCTAACCGGGATCAGGAACGCAATCTTCCGCAAGAAAGCGGCCTTGAGAGGCCCAAAAAACCGATTTTGGAAACTGGGATGCGATATTCTCCGTGGTGGTGCGTTGAATCTCCGTCCATGCCGCCACCAGACCGGGAAGGACCCGGACGAATCATTGAACGTCACGAACCCGAGGTGCCCGAATGAAGTCGATGCGTTCCACTCACCATCCGACACGATCACGTTTGCTGGGACTGCTGCTTGCAGTGCTGGGCGGCATGTTCGCCCCCTCTGCTGCCTCGGCCCAGATCGCCGGCCTGACGGAGGCCATGAAACCGGAATTCTTCACCCGGGATCTCATCATCTTCATCGAGGGGCTTGAGCTGGACGAAACCCAGCAGATCATCGTCGAGGCGCTCTTCGAGGACTACGAACTCTCCTTCGAGATCGGCATCGAGAACATGAACGTCGAGATCGAAGCCATCCAGGAGCAGATCGAGGATCTCCGCGAGGACCCCCAGAAGGTGCTGGAACTCGTCCTCAAGCCGATTGAACGATGGATGGGCGAACGAGAGACGCTCGGTGACCAGCTCATCGAGAACGTCCGTGTCATCCTGGTCTCCGAGCAGGAAGCAAGGTGGATGGAGTTCAACCGAAAGCTCTACATCGAACAGAACTTCAGTCAGGGCCTCCTCTCCGGCGAGAATCTCAACCTCCACCACATCCTGCGGGACATGGCGATGGATCCGACCACGACCGCGATGATCCAGCCGGCGGTGACGGACTGGTCGATCGACGTGATGCAGGCCATGAAGCAGCGCAGCCGACTCGCTCGGGGCCCCCACGCCACGATCATGGAAACCATCAACGCCGCCGACAGCGAGGACGATATCCAGCGAAAGCTGGAACTGATCGACGCCAGAGTGAAGGTTCGCGAGGCAAACGATCGTGGAATCGAGACCATCGCCTCCGTGCTTCCCGTGGATCGACGCGACACCTTCATCCGGAACTCGCTGCTGCGGGCCTATCCCACCGCCTACCGCCGTACGCCGGCCCAGCGGGTCCTGGACGCAGCTGCAGCCAACACGACCTACCCTGAACCGCTGCAGGAGGCGATTCGGCAACTCGTATCTGACTACCACGCCGAACTCGACACCTTCAACTCCGACATCCTGCAATCCATCCAGCGAAACGAACCGGACCGCGAACGCGAAAAGGTCCGCAATCGTCTGCGGAAGATCAACGGCGAGGAAACCGTGAAGTACGTCTCTCCGACCAAGGAACTGCTTGCCGCCCGCAAGGAGATGGGCATCCGGTACATCGAACGTCTTCGCGAGCTGATGACCACCGAGCAATTCAACGATCTCGAAGGGGCACGCCGATTCGCACCCCCCACCCCGTCGGGCATCGTCCCCGGTGCAAACGGCACCGGAGAAACGTTGTCCAACGTGAACAAGGCTTCCCGGGGAATGGCTCCGCAGGGCAAGAAGCCCGGCCAAAATCCCAAAGATCTCCCCAGCAACCAGGCTCCCCCGCCGAAGCAAAAGGGCCCCAGACGGGACTGAACAGGCACACCATGGACAGCGAATCGTCACCAACCAACGAGCACGCGATCAGCGAATCGCAACCCGTCGCCACCGCGAACACCGATGGCGACCAGGGTGAGCACCGCCGGCGATGCGAACTGCTGGGAATCGCCTGGCACGAGAAGCCCGTGCTGGCGGATGCCGCGGCCGTCGACCTCATCGACCCGGAAGTTGCGGTTCGTCTTCGGGTTGTTCCGATTCGCTTCGACGACCTCTCCCTCGTACTGGCCATGCTGGACCCGCTGGACACGGATGCGGCCGACGAGATCTCCGCCCTGACGGGACGACCCGTGCACCGGGAAGGGATGGAGAAGAAGCACTTCTCGGAACTCATGCGGGAACACTACGGCACGACCGCATCCAAGATGGCCGATGCACTGGCCGGAAATGCCGACGATGCCGACGACGAACTCGAGCACAACCTCGAGGCGATCGAAGCCGACGACATCCACCGGATGGCCGAGGAACCGACCCTCATCAATCTGGTGAACCTGCTCCTTCTGGAAGCGATCCAGAGCCGTACCTCGGATGTGCACATCGAGCCCTTCGAGAACGAGCTCAAGGTCCGCTATCGCATCGACGGCATGCTCCACGAGCAGAAGCCTCCGCCGAAGCACCTCCAACCGGCCCTCATCGGCCGCATCAAGATCATGTCCGGGATGAACATCGCGGAACGCTACGTTCCGCAGGATGGCAAGATCGCACTTCGATTCGAAGGACGAAAGGTCGACATCCGTGTCTCGACCGTCCCCACGCTCTACGGCGAATCCGTCGTCATGCGAATTCTCGACAAGTCCTCGCTGACGCTGGATCTCTCGACCCTCGGCATGCGGGACGAACTCGTGGATACCATGGATTCCCTGCTCGAGAAGCCGCACGGCATGGTCCTGGTCACCGGCCCCACGGGATCGGGCAAGACCACCACGCTCTACGCATCCCTGACCAGGCTCTACGACCCCCACAAGAAGATCATCACGATCGAGGATCCGGTCGAATACGAGCTCTCGGGCATCAACCAGATTCCGGTGAATCCCAAGCGTGGACTCACGTTCGCCAGCGGCCTGCGTTCGATTCTGCGGCAGGACCCCGACGTGGTGCTGGTGGGCGAGATCCGTGACAACGAAACGGCGGACATCGCCATCCGGTCCGCACTGACCGGCCACCTGATCCTGTCCACCCTGCACACCAACGACGCCATCAGCAGCATCGGCCGACTGGTCGACATGGACGCGGAACCGTTCCTGGTCGCATCCGTGCTGGAAGGACTGCTGGCCCAGCGACTCGGCCGGCGAATCTGTCGACACTGCCGCGAGGAGATCGCGTTGGAGGACGACATGGCACAGCGACTCCGCCAGGACGAACGGGAACTGTTCAATGGACGGGCATGGCGCGGCGTCGGATGCGAGAAGTGCAACAACACCGGATACATGGGACGGCTGGGCTACTTCGAACTGCTCCGCATCAATCCATCGATGCGATCTGCGATCTCCACCAATGCATCGCAGGCCGAACTCCGTGAAGCGGCGGCCGAAGACTTCCAGCTGATGCGACACGACGGCATCCGACGGGCGGTGGAAGGCGAAACCACGATCGAGGAAGTACTGCGGGCCACGCAGGATTCCGATGAGATGGTGATCTGAACCCGATGCCCACGTTCCAGTACCAAAGCATGAGCACCAGCGGCGACCGTCTGAGCGGCGTGATCTCCGCCGCCAATCGCGCCGAAGCGGTTCGCTCCCTGCTTCAACGCGGCGAAACTGCAACGAGCATCACCATGACCTCGGACACGGTCGAGCCGGGGGCGATGGAATCGACCGGCCGGAACGCGTCCCGCACCGGGCTTCGCCGACCGACGCTCCGCAAGACCGAAATGGCCACCCTCATCCGTGAAATGGCCACGGCCCTGGAAGCGGGCCTTCCACTCATGCAGGCCTTGCGGACGATCCGCCGACAGGCCACCGGCAAGGGCGCCCCGGTGATCCTCGATCATCTCATCGAACGGGTCGAAGCCGGTGAGCCGCTCTACAAGGCGGCTCAGGAGTACGGACGCCCGTTCGACGATCTGATCATCGGCATGCTCAGGGCATCCGAAGCCTCCGGACGGACCCACGAAGTGCTTCACCAGTTGGCGGACCTGCTCGAGCGAAGCGTCGAACTCCGTCGTGAACTGATGAGCGCGGCCTTCTACCCGATGCTCGTGCTGGGGCTCATCCTCGTCAGCGTGGTCATCCTCGTGACGGTCCTGATCCCGCGACTGATGGGTCCGCTGATCGCCACCGGCAACGTCGCCCTTCCGATGCCCACGCGTGTGATCCTGGGCATCTCCACCTTCCTGCAGAACTGGTGGCTCGTGCTGGTGATCGTAGCCGTGGTCGCGTGGCTGGCCGGACGGGCGTGGATCGCGAACCCCTCCAACCGCATGAAGTTCGACCGCTTCAAGCTGAAGATACCGCTGATCGGCCCGCTGATCCGCGACGTGGCCGTGGCCCGCTTCACCCACACGCTCGGCACGCTCTGCTCCGCCGGCCTTCCCATTCTGGAGGCATTGCGGATCACGCGGGACACGCTGGGCAACACCGCAATGATGGGAGCCATCGATCTCGTCCAGGGCCAGGTCGCCGAAGGCAAACCCCTCGCCGATCCGCTCGAACGATCGAAGCTCTTTCCCCCGCTCCTGGTGCAGGTGGTGAATCTGGGCGAACGTTCCGGCCGACTCGAATCGATGCTGATGCATGCTGCTTCCGCATTCGACCGCCAGGTGAACACCTCGGTGAAACTCGTCATGAAGGCGCTTCCCCCGATCCTGATCATCGTAATGGCCTGCGTGGCGGGATTCGT
>MDTD01120893.1_pt1 | contig 12420 bp, 12 predicted proteins | sample 811221 | NCBI WGS metagenome assembly MDTD01 (sample SAMN05326646, study PRJNA326480) | marine metagenome | isolation source: seawater | place: Pacific Ocean: South West | collected 2011 | reverse complement strand
TGGTGGCCAGTTCGCGGCCCATGGCTTCGGCATTGGCGCGGGCGGCCTCGATCGCCGAAGCAGGGGCGACGTCCCACAGGGCAGCGAATGCTTCACCCGCGGGATAGGCCTGCCACACGGGCGGTTTCATCCGGGCGACCCGTCCGCCTTCCTGATCGATCGATATGACCAGCCGATCGCGTCCGTGGATCGCGCGCAGGTCGTCGGTCAGCGCGCGCAGCTGGTCCTTGCTTTCGCAATTGCGCGCAAAGAGGATGTAGCCCGCCGGGTCGGCGTCCTTGAAGAAGGCGCGCTCGTCGGCGCCCAGTGCGGTCCCGGCGATGCCGAAAATGGCGGGTGTCATCTGCTGAAAATGCGCCGCGGCGCGCGTTCCCGCAAGTTCGCGGCGCGCGGCAGGTGTGGATACCGGATGCGAGGCCGCTCTATTTGACGAAGCAGGCGAGGCCGTCGGCCTTCAGCGCCGCACAGAGCCGATTGGCGGAGGCCCGATCGCCCGCGAGCGCCTGCAGCCGGTAGACCTGTCCGATATCGACCTGTGCCTCGACCACCCGGTGGCGGACGCCGTTGAGCGCTTCGGTCTGCCGCATCAGGTTGGACCACGCGGCCTCGGCATCTTCGCGTCGCGGATAGGCACCGACCTGGACCGCCGTACCCGAAGGCGTGCCCGGCGCCGCAGCATTACCCGCGTCCGAACCATCGCTGTCGTCAGCCGCGGCGGCCGGCGTCGTGGTCGGTTCGGCCAGCCGGCCTTCACGCGTCTGCCCCTCACCCACGGCGAAACTGGTATCGCCCGTGCCGGCAAAGGTCTTGCCTCCCGGGTCTTCGGGCTTGCTCTTGTAGGGCTCGTCCGGGGCGGCGATCACGCTGCCATCGGCTTCGGGCTCGTCGGACGTCTGGTTGGCCACGAACCAGATCGCCCCGACCACAAGGGCCAGCACGATCAGCGCCAGTACGCCCAGCAGGATCAACCGCGAGGTGTCGAAACCGGCGGCCTGCTCCTCGTCCTCGCCCGCCTCGAGCCAGGGAAGGCTCTCGTCATCGGCGAGGTCGAGCTGGTCCTCGTTCTCCCACTCGCCGCCACTGCCGTAAGCGCTCGCCCCCGTCATGCTCACATCTCCTCCACTGCCTCGACCCCAAGAATGGCGAGCCCGTTGCGGATCACCTGCGCGACCTGCGATGCCAGGAACAGCCGCGCCGCCGTAAGCTCGGGGTCGCTTTCCTGGATGATCCGCATTGCGGGATCATCGTTACCCGCGTTCCAGAAACTGTGGAAGGCAGCGGCGAGGTCGCCGAGGAAGAAAGCGATCCGGTGCGGTTCGCGCGCCTTGGCGGCCGCTTCGACCACGCGCGGGAACTGGGCCGCCTCGCGGACCAGCGCCAGCTCGTCCGCACCCAGGCGGTCGAGATTGTCGCTGCCGGGCGCAACGCCCGCCTTGCGCAGCGTGGAATGGATGCGCGCATGGGCATATTGAAGATAAAAGACTGGGTTGTCCTTTGATGCTTCGACCACCTTGGCGAAGTCGAATTCCATCTGCGCATCGGGTTTGCGCGTGAGCATGGTAAAGCGCACGACGTCCTTGCCGACCTCTTCGACGACCTCGGCCAAGGTCACGAAGGTCCCCGAACGCTTGGACATCTTAACCGGTTCGCCGTCGCGCAGCAGCTTGACCATCTGCACCAGCTTGACGTCGAAGGGCACATCGCGCCCGGCACCCTTGGTCAGCGCGGCGACTGCGGCCCTGATCCGCTTGACCGTACCGGCATGGTCGGCGCCCCAGATGTCGATCAGCGCATCGGCATTCTCGGCCTTCTGGAAGTGGTAGGCGAGATCGGCACCGAAATAGGTCCACGCCCCGTTCGACTTCTTGATCGGACGGTCCTGGTCGTCGCCGAATTCGGTCGACCGGAACAGCGGCAGTTCGACCGGCTCCCAGTCCTCGGGCGGTGCCTTGCCCTTGGGCGCCTCGAGCACGCCGTCGTAGACCAGGCCCTTTTCGCGCAGCCACGCCTCGGCGGCTTCGGGCTTCTTTGCTGCCTGTAGCTCGGCTTCGGAGGAGAACAAGTCGTGCTGAATACCCAGCAGCGCGAGATCGGCGCGGATCATTTCCATCATCGCGGCGACCGAACGGTGACGGAACAGCTCGAGCCATTCGCTTTCGTCGGCGTCCTTGTAGGCGTCGCCGAATTCCTGCGCGAGCCGCTCGCCCACCGGCTTGAGGTAGTCCCCCGGATACAGCCCTTCGGGAATGGCGCCGATATCCTCGCCCAGCGCCTCGCGGTAACGCATATGCGCCGAGCGCGCGAGCACGTCGACCTGCCCGCCGGCGTCGTTGACGTAATATTCGCGCACGACCCGGTAGCCCGCCCATTCGAGCAGGCCGCACAGCGCATCGCCCACCACCGCGCCGCGGCAGTGGCCCATGTGCATCGGACCGGTCGGATTGGCGGAGACATATTCGACATTGACCGTCTGCCCGTCACCCAGCGCGGAACGGCCATAGTCGTCGCCCAGCTCGGCGATCGCCAGCAGCTCGCGGCGCCAGGCGTCGGGCGAAAGACGCAGGTTGATGAAGCCGGGTCCGGCAATATCGGCAGCGTCGATGTCGGGTTCGCGCTGCAGATGCTCGACGATCTTCTCCGCCAGCGCGCGCGGATTGGTCTTGGCCGGCTTGGCCAGCACCATCGCGGCATTCGTCGCCAGGTCCCCGTGCGAGGGATCGCGCGGCGGCTCGACCGCGACATTGCCGCGGGGCGTATCGGCAGGCAGCACGCCCTCCATCTCGAGAGCGTTCAAAACCGCGTCGATCCGGGCGGCGAAAGCCGCGTGAAGAGTGTGCAAATCAGCCATGGCGCGCGCCTAGCGTATCGGCGCGAAATGGCAAGATGCGAGGCGTGCCCCGCAGCGCCCTAGCGGGTGGCGTTGTAGCGCAGCTGCGCTTCGGTCAGCTGGAAACCCACCAGCAGTTCGAAGGTGGCGCGCTGCACTGCGGCCCGCACCGCGGGATCGGCCAGCGGATCGAGCGCAGCGTCGGGATCGCCCGGTTCGCGCTTGCGGGTGATCTGCTCGCGGATGTCCTCGGGCAGCGTCGCGGCAGCGCGATCGACATAGGCGGCCGCCGTGCCGCTGGCCTGCGCACGTTCCTGCCCGTCGGCGAACTGCAGGGTGACATTGCCGACCCGCTTGCTGACCACCGAGGAACCGCCGCGCAGCACGGTGGAGAAATAGGGCAGCGTGACCGTGCGGCTGCCAGCGGTGTTGCTGCGGCGGGCAACGACGTCGAAACTGGCTTCGGTATAGACCCGATCGCCCGCTTCTTCGTTGCAGTTCGAACGCAGGTTGGTGATTGCCGCCGTGACATCGAGATCCGCCTGCGTCGTCGCACCCGGGGCACGGAAGGTGGTGATATCGCCGGTGTAGTCAGGGATACCGACCGCCGGGCAGGTCGAGCGGACCGCCGAAATGCCGACCCCCTGGTTGAGAACCAGATCGCCTTCCGTAGAACAGCCGGCAAGCGCAAGACCGGCAGCGAGTGCGGGCAGCAGACGGGTGCGGATGGTCATGCGGCTAATTTCCCTTTTGCGGTCATTCGAATTCGTAGCCCCTCAGGCTGCGGGACGCCCTAGCTTGGCCTGCGCGAAAGCGCTAGAGGGCGGGACATGAATGCCCCCTTTCCATCCACGCCCGGCACCAGCGGAAGCGATCCGCGCCTGCCCCTCAAGCTCCTGATCGCGGCGCCGCGCGGCTTCTGTGCAGGGGTCGACCGCGCCATCGAGATCGTCGAGCGTGCGCTGCAGAAATACGGTGCCCCGGTCTATGTCCGGCATGAAATCGTGCACAATCGCTATGTCGTCGACAGCCTGAAGGCGAAGGGCGCGATCTTCGTCGAGGAACTCGACGAGGTGCCTGACGACGCACCGGTCGTGTTCAGCGCGCATGGAGTGCCCAAAGCGATCCCGGCAGAAGCCGAACGGCGCAAGATGCTGTATGTCGACGCCACCTGCCCATTGGTGAGCAAGGTTCACCGCCAGGCCGAACGGCAGATCGAAAAGGGCCAGCACATCCTGTTCATCGGTCATGCGGGTCACCCGGAAGTAATCGGCACGATGGGCCAGGTGCCCGAGGGGAGGATCACGCTGGTCGAGACGATCGACGACGTCGCTGAGCTCGACTTCGGTCCCGATGACGATCTCTCCTACCTCTCGCAGACCACGCTCTCGGTCGACGATACGCGCGACATCATCGCGGCGCTCGAAGCGCGTTTCCCGCAGATCGTTGCGCCCAAGGCGGAAGACATCTGCTATGCCACCAGCAACCGGCAGGCGGCGGTCAAGCAGATCGCGGCGAGCTGCGACCTGGTGCTGGTTATCGGTGCACCCAATTCCTCCAACTCGCTGCGGCTGGTGGAAGTGGCCGAACGGCTGGGCACCACCGCCTATCTCATCCAGCGTGCCGACGAAATGGATCCGGCCTGGCTCGAGGGCATAGGCACGATCGGCCTGACGGCAGGGGCTTCGGCACCCGAAAAGCTCGTCCGCGAAGTGGTCGACCGGCTCTCCGACTGGCGGCTGGTCGAGGAAGAGGTGATCGCCGCCACCGAAGAGAACATGATCTTCAAGCTGCCGCGCCAACTCACCGACTGACGTGGCGGTCTATACCCATCTCGGGGCCGAAGATCTCGCTCGGCTGATGGAGCATTACGACGTCGGCCGGCTGGTTTCCTTCAAGGGCATCGCCGAAGGCGTCTCGAATTCCAACTGGCTGCTGGAAACCACGCAGGGCCGGTTTATCCTGACGATGTACGAAAGGCGCATCGAGACCGCCGACCTGCCCTTCTTCCTCGGTCTGCTCGATCACCTTTCGGCAAGCGGCTGTCCCGTGCCGCGCACCATTCACGACCGCGACGGCGCGGCCTGGCGGATGGTGGACGGGAAGGCCGTGGCATTGATCGAATTCCTTCCCGGTCTTTCGCCCAGTGCCCCGACGCCCGGGCAGGCCGGAGCGGTGGGCAGCGCACTGGCGCAGATCCATCTCGCCGCGCGCGACTTCCCGCAATCGCGCACCAGCACGCTCGAGCCGGGCGACACTCTGGATATCCTCAAGCAATGCGGCGCGGCAGCGCTGGGCACGATCGATCCGGATCTGCCCCCGATCCTCGAGACGGGCGAGGCGATCGTGCACGAATGGCCCCGCGCCCTGCCCCGGTCGATCATCCATTCGGACCTGTTTCCCGACAACGTCCTGATGCTTGGCGACCGCGTAACCGGGATGATCGATTTCTATTTCGCCTGCACCGGGTCGATGGCGTACGATCTCGCCGTGACCCATGCCGCCTGGTGCTTCGACGGGACCGGCGCCCGCTGCGATCGCGCGCTCGGCCGGGCGCTGATCGAGGGATATGAAACTTTGCGCCCGCTCGGCCATGACGAACGGGCCGCGCTGCCGCTGCTGGCCGAGGGCGCCTGTCTGCGGTTCATCGCCAGCCGCGCGCAGGACTGGCTCGACACGCCCGACGACGCGCTTGTCCACCGCAAGGACCCGATGGATTTCGCCAGGCGGCTGGAATTCTACCGCGCCAGCGGCCAGAGCGCCTTCGCATGAAGCAAGTCGAAATATTCACCGACGGGGCCTGCAAGGGCAATCCCGGTCCCGGCGGCTGGGGCGCGCTGCTGCGCATGGGGCAGCATGAAAAGGAACTGGTTGGCGGCGATCCCGACACCACCAACAACCGCATGGAGATGATCGCCGCGATCAAGGCGCTGGGTGCATTGATCGAACCCTGCGAGGTCGATCTCTATACCGACAGCAAGTACCTGATCGACGGGATCACCAAGTGGGTCCACGGCTGGAAGAAACGCGGCTGGGTCAATGCCAGCAAGAAGCCGGTCCGCAACGCCGATCTATGGCACGACCTGATCGAGCTGACCGCGCATCACCGCGTCGCATGGCACTGGGTCAAGGGCCACGCGGGCCATCCTGAGAACGAGCGGGTGGACCGCCTCGCCAGCGACGAGGCGGAACGGATCGCGCGCACCGCCTAATCAGCTGTTGTCGACGATCTCCGCGTCGGGTCCGTTCTTCTTGATCGAATCGATGGCGTTCTGCGCGCTCGCCTTCGAAGCATAGCCTTCGGTCGAGAACATCACCTCCGAATTGTACTTGAACCGCACGCGGTATTCATCGGCCTTGTCGCGGTAGATTTCGAAGTGATGAGCCATGTTTTCCCTTCCTGAATAGCTGGCGTGATCCGGCGCATCCTAGCGCCCGGCGCATTTTTGGCTAGGCGAAGCGCGCCGGTGAATAAAGCTCGGCGTCGAGCGTTTCGGTCAGGGCGTCGCGCGCCTCGCCCAGCAGCAATTGGCGGCCGAGGCGCGCGGCAGCCGGCGATGTCTGGATACCGAAGCCGCCCTGCCCCGCGAACCAGGCGAAGCCTTCGACTGCGGGATCGTAACCGTAGACCGGTCGGCGGTCCTTGGCGAAGCTGCGCAGCCCGGCCCACTTGTGCTCGACCGCTTCCACCCGCCAGTCGACCACTTCCTCGAGCCGCGCGATCGCCTCGGCGACAGCCATCTCTTCGGGCGCCGCATCGCACGCTTCGCTCGGCACTTCGTCGTGCGGGCTGACCCACAGACGCCCGGATTCGGGCTTGAAATAGAACCGGCCGCGAATGTCGAGCACCAGCGGAAGATCGTTCGACACGGGCGGATCAATCCGCAACTGTGCCACCGTGCGCCGATAGGGTTCGATCCCGGCGGGCTGCGCACCTGCCATCGCCGCCAGCTCGTCGGCCCAGGCGCCGGCGGCGTTGACGATGGTCGCTGCATGGTGGGCGGCGCCGCGGTCGGTCGCGATCTCCCAGCGTCCGCCGTCGCGTTTGAGCCCCGACACCCGTGCACGGCATTCCAGCTGCGCCCCGGCGGCACGCATGCGCGCCAGATAATGCGCGTGCAGTGCAGCCACGTCGATATCGGCGCAGACCGGCTCCCAGATCGCATCGGACCATTCGTGACGGACTCCGGGAAGCCGCTTTTGCAGGTCGGCGCGTCCCAGGTGCTGGATCGTCGCACCAGTCGGGACGAAACGCTGCATGAAGTCGGTCACCAGTTCCTCGTCGCCCTCGCGCGCGATGTAGAGGGCGCCGCGCTGATGCAGGAAACCGCCGTCGCGCAGGAACGGCCCCGATGCCAGCGTCAGCGGCACGATCTCGGGCCCGCCATAGCATTCCTCCCAAAATGCGGCGGATCGTCCGGTCGCGTGGTAGCCGGGTTCATCCTCGGCCTCGAGCACCAGCACGCTGGCGCCGCCCTCGGCCAGTTCGGCGGCCAGGCTGGCACCCGCAATGCCGGCGCCGACGATCGCGAAATCGGCGGTCATGGCCTTGCCCCCGCCGGCGCGACGCGGTCGAGGAATTCGGCGATCCCGGCCAGCGCCCGCGCCCGCACCGGATCAACCTCGCGCAGGATCTCATGGCGCGCCTCGTCGCCGAAAGCGATCAGTTTGCCCTGCGGCAAGCGCTCGGCCGCGCGGACCGCGGCGGCATGGCTCACCAGCCGGTCGGCTGCAGTGCTCAGCACCAGCACCGGCACGCGGACCGTTTCGAGCATGCCCGTGCGGGCAAGGTGCCGCACCGAGGCATAGGCCCGTTCGACCCAGCCCCAGCTGCCGGGGCCCATGACCAGTTCGGGGCGCTGTTCGCGCCACCATAGCTCGTCGGCATAGCGCCCGCCGTCATGGGTCAGCAGGGCGTTGCGGTCAGCCGGCATTTCGCCCGGTTTCTCACTCCATTTCCAGGCCTGGCGCCGGGGGTCGCCGATCCGCGTCATCAAGCGCGCCACCATGTGCAGCAGGCCCAGCGGCAGCGGGGGCCCCGCCATGCCGATCATCGGTGCGCTGAGCACCGCCGCATCGGGATCGACCTGGCCGTCGACCAACGCGCGCATCACCAGGTGCCCACCCATCGAATGGCCGGCCAGGACATGCGGCCCGGGGGTGTCTTCCTTCCACGCACGCCACAGCTGCGCGAGATCGGCGGTCCAGTCGGTGAAATCCGCGACGTGGCCGGTCACCGCGTCGCCGCCGAGCCGCCCCGAACCGGCCTGGCCGCGCCAGTCGGCGGCGGTCACGCGCCAGCCTTCGCCATGCCAGTGATCGAGCGTTTCGAGATATTTTTCGTAGAAGTCGCCGCGCCCGGGAAGGAACAAGATCGATCCCCGTTTGCCGCCGCCCGATCCCGGCCAGTCGATCCGCCTGATCGCATGTCCATCGGGCAGGACGAAACGCGATTCGGTCGCGGACGCGGGGATGGCTCGGCGGTCGAAGGTTTCCTGTGGCGCTGGCATGCCGGTGTCCGCGGCCTCCTCTATGGTTACTTTTTGGTAAGCACGCTGCGCTATCACTGCCGTCCGAAGCAGAGCTTGCGGAGCGTCATGCAAAACCAGATTTTCACCTACGTATTGCTTGCCGGATTGGCAATCGCACTGCTCTGGGTAATCGTGACCGACCTCAGGCACCGGACGATCAGCAACCGGCTGACGCTGACCGTTGCGCTTGGTGCGCCGCTGTACTGGCTGTCGATCGGATTGCCGCTCTGGCCCGGCATCGGCTTCCAGATCGGACTGGCCCTGCTGGTCTTCGCAACCTGCTGTGTGCTGTTCGCCATTCGCCAGATGGGCGGCGGCGACGTCAAGCTGCTGACCGCGCTGGCGCTGTGGATCCCGCCCTCGCAATTTACCTTGCTGCTGATCGCGATGGCGATGCTCGGCTGGGTGCTGACGATGGGGATTGCTGCGTGGCGGGTGGCGCATTCGACCACGATCAGGACCCGTCCGGCGCGCGATACCGCAATGCTATTGGTGGGAACGCTCATCGCGGCCCTCTTCGCGAGCGCGGTCCTGGGCGGGCCGCAATTGCCAGTGCCCGAAGCGCTGATCGCGGCTGCGGCGAGCAGCGCATCAGCCGCCATCGCGCTCGTTGCAGCACCGTTCGCAGTCCTGCTGATCGTCACGTTCGGATCGATCCGGATCATTCGCCGGCACGAACGGGACCTGTGGGTCCCCTACGGCCCGGCGATCTCGCTCGCGGGCATCTGGATCGTCGCCAGCGGACAGTTGCTGGCGCAGGCGGGGCCCGTCGCAGGCGGTTGAGAACCCGTTCTTAACCAATTCGCCCGTAAGGCACGAAACCATACTTGCCCGCACCTTTGACCGGCGGGCCGAATTAGGGGGCTAGACAGCCATGGATAGGAAGAAGCTGGTTCTGCTGATCGCCGCGCTGGTAATCGCGGTTGGTACGGCGCTGATTGCGCGCAGCATGTTCGCCGGCGCAAGCGCACCGCAGGCCGATGCCGCGGCGCGGGTCGAAGCGCAGGGCCCCAAGGTCCTGGTTGCCCAGCGCGCGCTGCCGGTCGGCACGATCATAACGGCCGATGCAATCGGCTTCCAGCTGTGGCCCGAAGAGCTGGTCCAGGACGCCTATTTCCTCGACGGCGAAGCTGATATGAGCAAGCTGCTGGGCACGGTGGTACGCCACCCGATCACGGCCGGCGAACCCGTCACGCAGGGCACGCTGGTCGCGCCGGGCGATCGCGGCTTCCTCGCCGCCGCTCTGGCACCGGGCATGCGCGCCATCACCGTTCCCGTGACCGCCCAGTCGGGCGTGGCCGGCTTCGTCTTCCCGGGTGACCGCGTCGACATGGTCCTGACGCAGGAGGTCGATGGCACCGAGGGTGCGAATCTGAAGGCGTCGGAAACCATCCTTCGTAACCTTCGCGTTCTGGCCACCGATCAGTCCACCGTGTCTGAAAAGAACGAGGACGGCTCGACCGTGGTGAAGGAGTTCCGCACGGTGACGCTCGAAGTCACTCCGGTGATCGCCGAAAAGGTCGCCGTCGCGCAGACCATCGGCGTGCTCAGCCTGTCGCTGCGCTCGCTGGCCGACAACCAGACCGAACTCGAACGCGCGATCGCTTCGGGTGATGTGACGATCCCCGATGACGCCACGCCCGAAGAGGAAGAACGCATCCTGCGCCAGGCGATGTCGCGCCCGATCGACGGCAAGGCAAGTTTTGTCACGGGCGGCGACGTCTCGCGCTTCCAGCGCCGGACGGTTCCGCCGCAGGGCTCGACCGCCCCGCAGCAGGCCGCAATGCCTACCGCCGGTCCCGAAGCGCTCACCTATTCGGGCCCCACGGTCCGCGTCACGCGCGGCAAGGAAACCACGCAGGTACCGGTGGGCGGTCGATGAGCGGAAAACAGAACAAGGTACGCCATTCAGGGGGCCAAGCCATGAAACGTCGTCTTACATCCAAACTGCTGCTGGCCAGCCTGGCGATCGCGCCGCTGGCAGCTGCACCGACAAGCGTCGCGACGGCGCAGTCGGTCGTGCGCCCGACATCGGAAGTCGTCCTGTCGATCGGCCGCGGCGAACTGGTCAATGTGCCCGGCACCATGGCCGACGTCTTCGTCGCCAACGAAGAGATCGCCGACGTGCAGATCAAGTCGCAGCGCCAGCTGTTCGTGATGGGCAAGTCCGGCGGCGAAACCACGATCTACGCCAGCAATGCGGCGGGCGACATCATCTGGTCCGCCAATATCCGCGTGGGCTCGAACATCGGCAGCATCGACCAGTTGCTCGCCATGGCCATGCCGCAGGCGAAGATATCGGTCGCCACCATGGGGTCAAATGTCATCCTGCTGACCGGCACGGTCGCAGCGCCCGAAGACGCCGCCGAAGCACAGCGCCTCGTCGAGGCCTATGTCGGTACGGACGCGAATGTCATCAGCCGCCTGCGCATGGCGACACCGCTACAGGTCAACCTGCAGGTTCGCATTGCCGAGGTCAGCCGCAGCGTGGTGCGTGCGCTGGGTGTCAATCTCACCAGCGTGGATGCGACCGGCGGCTTCAAGTTCGGGATCGGCCAGGGCCGCTCCCCCTTCACGCAGGTTTCGCCGGGCGGACCGGTCGCGGTGGGGAGCGACCTCGAGGGCGATCTCTACAACATTGTCAATCAGGGTTCCTCCGGCAGCACGCTGGGCGCGTTCGGCAAGTTCCTCGGTCTCGATATCGGTGCCGCGCTGGATCTTGCGGAGACGCAGGGGCTCGTCACCACGCTGTCGCAGCCCAATCTGACCGCCCTGTCGGGCGAGACTGCCGAATTCCTCGCGGGCGGAGAGTTTCCGATTCCCCTCGCCCAGGGCCTTGGCACGACCACGATCGAATACAAGAACTACGGGGTGAGCCTGGCCTATACGCCGACGGTTCTCGCCAATGGCCGCATCTCGATGCGCGTCCGTCCCGAAGTATCGGAGCTATCGAGCCAGGGGGCGATCACGCTCAACGGGTTCGAGGTCCCCGCGCTTACCACTCGCCGCGCCGAAACCACGATCGAACTCGGGTCGGGGCAAAGCTTCATGATCGCGGGGCTGCTGTCGAACTCGGCCACCAACACGATCGACAAGGCACCCGGCCTCGGTGACATACCGATCCTCGGCAACCTGTTCCGCTCGACCACCTACCGCAAGGGAGAGACCGAGCTGGTAATCGTGGTGACGCCGTACCTGGTGAAGCCGGTGGACGGCAACGATATCAAGCTGCCGACCGACGGCTTCCGCAAACCGTCCGAGTTCCAGCGCCTGCTGGGTTTCCAGCAGAGCGATGGCGTCACTGGTGCCGAGCGGCCCAAGCCGCGTGCTGTCGAGAGTACGCCCGACACGCCGTCGGTATCGCAGGGTCTGCCCGCCGATGACGGCGAACAGCAACCCAAGCGCGAGAGCGAGGCACGCCGCGCTTCGGCGCAGCCCGGCTTCAGCTTCGAATAAGGGGATGAGTAGAATGGCCAAGGCAATCAAACGCAAGTTCGCCGGCTCGCTCGCACTATCGCTCGGCCTCGCGCTGGGCGCATGCGGCGGCTTCCCGACCGAGAACAAGTCGCTTTACAGCGCCCGCCAGCCAGTCGTCGAACGCACCAATTTCACGCTCGATGTCCAGACCGGCGGCCAGGGCCTGCCGGTGGCTGAACAGCAGCGGATCGCAGGATGGTTCGACGCGATGGGCCTCGGGTATGGCGATCGCATTTCGCTCGACGACCCCACGGCCAACCCGGCGGTTTCGGAAGACCTCGCCGCACTGGCAGAGCGGCACGGCTTGCTGGTCAGCGATGGATCGCCAGTGACTGCCGGTTACGTCGCCCCGGGACAGGCGCGGATCGTCATCACCCGGTCGACGGCCAGCGTCCCCGACTGTCCCAATTGGTCGGCCAATGCCGAAGGCAACGAATATAACGCGACCTACCCGGGATACGGATGCGCCGTGAACGGCAATCTCGCCGCCATGGTTGCCGATCCCGAAGATTTGATCAGCGGGCAGGCGGGCACTGGCGAGACGATCGTCACGACCTCGACCAAGGCCATCAAGGCCTACCGCGA